>ERZ791618.725-NODE-725-length-14304-cov-2.492877_pt1 | contig 14304 bp, 14 predicted proteins | sample MGYA00510059_ERZ791618 | MGnify/ENA primary metagenome ERZ791618 (study PRJEB30046, sample SAMN00715159) | human gut metagenome | study: EMG produced TPA metagenomics assembly of the A metagenome-wide association study of gut microbiota in type 2...
TCGTCATCGGAGGATCCGGCTCAGGCAAGACGCGCTTTTTCGTGAAGCCGAACCTGATGCAGATGCACAGCTCCTATGTGGTCACTGATCCGAAGGGTACGGTACTGGTGGAGTGCGGCAAGATGCTCGAAAAGGGCGGCTATGTCATCAAGTCGCTGAATACCATCAACTTCAAGAAATCCATGCACTACAATCCTTTCAGCTACATCCGCAGCGAGAAGGACATCCTCAAGCTGGTCAATACGATCATCGTCAACACGAAGGGAGATGGCGATAAGTCCGGCGAAGATTTTTGGGTGAAGGCGGAGAAGCTGTACTACACAGCCCTCATCGGTTACATCTGGTACGAGGCACCCGACCACGAGAAAAACTTTACTACCCTGCTCGAAATGATCAATGCCTCGGAAGCCAGAGAGGACGATGAGACCTTCAAGAATCCCGTGGACAAGATGTTCGACGAGCTGGAAGCCCGTGACCCGGATCACTTCGCGGTCAAGCAATACCGCAAATACAAGCTGGCTGCTGGCAAGACCGCTAAGTCGATCTTAATTTCCTGCGGTGCAAGGCTTGCGCCCTTCGATATCGCAGAGCTGCGGGAGCTGATGAGCTACGACGAGATGGAGCTGGACACCATCGGAGACCGAAAGACGGCGCTGTTCGTCATCATTTCGGATACCGATGACACCTTCAACTTCGTTGCGGCAATCATGTATTCCCAGCTCTTCAACCTTCTCTGCGACAAAGCAGATGACGTTTACAACGGGCGGCTTCCCGTCCATGTGCGCTGTCTGCTTGACGAGTTTGCGAACATCGGTCAAATCCCGAAGTTTGATAAGCTCATCGCCACCATCCGAAGCCGGGAAATCTCGGCGTCAATCATCTTGCAGTCCCAGTCTCAGCTCAAGACCATCTACAAGGACGCGGCGGACACCATCACGGGCAACTGTGACTGCACACTTTTCCTCGGCGGCAAGGAGAAATCCACGCTCAAGGAAATCAGCGAGGTGCTGGGCAAGGAGACAATCGACCTTTACAACACCTCGGAAACCCGTTCCAACAACAACTCCTACGGCTTGAATTATCAGAAGACCGGCAAGGAACTGATGTCTCAGGATGAGATCGCCGTCATGGACGGAGCTAAGTGTATTTTGCAGCTTCGAGGTGTGAGACCTTTTCTCAGTAACAAATACGACATTACGAAGCATCCCAAATACCGGCAGCTCTCCGACTATAACAAGCGGAACGCCTTTGACATCGAGAAGTACCGGCAGCACAAGCTGGTAGTCAAGCCCGATGACACATTCGACCTCTATGATATGGGCGAGGTCGAAGCGGATTAAAGCCCCGTCGCTGCACTGCGCAGTGGGTAAAGCCTGATGGCTCAACCCAAAGCAGAACAGCGACGGGGCTTCTTTTTTATGCCCATTTTCAAAAATACACAACCAATCTTTTTCAAATCAAGGAGGAAAATCTATGGCTTTCATCAATCAAGCTGTCACGGTTCTTCAGACGCTCGTTATCGCCCTCGGTGCCGGTCTCGCGGTGTGGGGTGTAGTCAACCTCATGGAAGGCTACGGCAACGACAACCCCGGCGCCAAGTCTCAGGGCATCAAGCAGCTCATGGCTGGCGGCGGTGTGGTGCTGATCGGCACGACCCTCATCCCTCTGCTCTCCGGTTTGTTCGGCTAATCCACGGCAAGCCCAGCTTAACCGAAGGGTGGTGAAATATTGGGCAGCATTTTAGAAAAGATTGAGCAGGCTCTCAAGGATATGCTGATCGGATGGATCGAGAGCAACCTGACCAATATGTTCACCGATGTCAACGAGAAGGTAGGAACGATTGCCGCCGAAGTTGGGCAAACACCGTCCGGCTGGAACGGCGGCGTGTACCAGATGATCCGGGGACTATCCGAAAACGTGATAGTCCCCATCGCTGGTATCATCATCACCTTCGTTTTGTGCTACGAGCTGATTTCCATGATCACCGAGAAAAACAACCTTCACGACATGGACACTTGGATGTTCTTCAAGTGGTTTTTCAAGGCGACTGTGGCGATCTACCTCGTGACGCATACGTTTGACATCGTGATGGCAGTATTCGACATCGGGCAGAACGTGGTTTCCGGTGCAGCCGGAGTCATCCACGGCAACACCAGCATTGACATTGACGCGACGATTGCGCAGATGCGTACCGGCATGGAGAACATGGGCGTCGGAGAACTGCTCGGTCTGTCAATAGAAACGCTTCTGATCAGCCTGTGCCTCAAAATCATGGCAATCCTCATTACGGTTATTCTCTACGGACGCATGATTGAGATTTACTGCACCGTGAGCATTGCGCCTATTCCCATCGCAACCATGAGCAACCGCGAATGGGGCAGCATCGGCACGAACTATCTAAAAGGCTTGTTCGCTCTGGCATTTCAGGGCTTCCTCATCATGGTCTGCGTCGGCATCTATGCAGTGCTGATCAACGGCATGATTATCGCAGACAACATTCACTCGGCTCTGTTCTCTGTGGCAGCGTACACGGTCATTCTGTGCTTCTCGCTGTTCAAGACCGGAAGCCTTGCAAAATCCATCTTCCATGCGCACTAAGGAGGTCGGCAGCATGAAGAAGTACAGCATCATCTACGCCGATCCCCCTTGGGCGTATCGGACTTACTCCAAGAAGGGACAGGGGCGGTCGGCAGAAAGCCATTATCCGACGATGTGCATTGAAGACATCAAAGCACTTCCGGTTGGCGAACTGGCTGCGAAGGACTGCGCTCTGTTCCTCTGGATCACGTTCCCGTGCCTCTGTGAAGCACTCGAAGTGCTGACGGCATGGGGCTTTTCCTATAAGACCGTGGCTTTTGTATGGGTGAAGCAAAACCGCAGGAACGATGACCTATTCACCGGCATGGGGTATTGGACAAGGGCAAACGCGGAAATCTGCATCCTTGCCACGAAGGGACACCCGAAGCGAGTTGACGCCGGTGTGCGTCAGGTCATCCTCAGCCACATCGAAGAGCATTCCAAAAAGCCGGATGAAGCGCGGGAGCGCATTGTTCGGCTCATGGGAGACCTTCCCCGCGTGGAGCTTTTTGCCCGTCAGTCCCCCGAAGGCTGGGACGTTTGGGGCAATGAGGTCGAATGCACGGCTCATCTTCCTATGGAGGAAACACCATGCTGCGGCTAAAACCCATCTCTCTTCGTGACGCCAACGAGTACGTCCGGCAGCATCACCGGCATCACAAGCCGGTTGCCGGTCACAAGTTTTCCATCGGCTGTGAAGCAGACGGTGAGCTGGTCGGCGTAATCATCGCTGGGCGTCCTGTCAGCCGGTATCTGGATGACGGCTTCACATTGGAAGTTACAAGGCTATGCACCAACGGAGAAAAGAACGCTTGCAGCTTTCTCTACGGCGCGGCGGCAAGAGCTGCTGCGGCTATGGGCTATAAGCGCATCATCACCTACACGCTAGAAAGCGAAAACGGTGCAAGCCTTCGGGCTTCTGGCTGGATCTGTCAAGGCAAAGCGGGTGGGCTTCGCTGGACAGGCAAGCGTCAGCCGAAGGAGGATCAATATCCCGCACAAATGAAGCTGCGCTATGAAAAGCAGCTTAGAAAGGAGGAAACAGTCAATGGCATTTGTTCCGGTCCCGAAGGATCTTAACCGCGTCAAAACGAAGGTCATGTTCAACCTGACCAAGCGGCAGCTCATTTGTTTTTCCATCGCTGCGGCAGTCGGTGTCCCGATCTTCTTTCTGGCGAAGGCGCATCTCGACTTGTCTACGGCGGCAATGTTGATGGTGGTTATCATGCTCCCGTTTATCTTCTTCGCGCTTTACGAGAAGGACGGTCAGCCCGCCGAAAAGTATCTGTACCACATCGTACAGTCCATGTTCATCCGGGACAAGGTGCGTCCCTATCGCACAAACAATCTCTACGCTGAGATTCAGCAGAAAATCAAAGAACAGGAGGAATTGCAGCTTGAACAACAGCACAGCAAAGGCAAAGCCTAAGATGACCGTCAAAAACGGTGTCGTTTACGGCGATGCCCTTTCCGCTCAGGAAAAGAAGCGGATCGTCATGCAGAAGAAAAAGGACAGGAAGGCAAAGAAAGTCCGCAAGTCCGCCCAGCAGACCATCCCCTATGTGGAGATGTGCCGTGACGGTATCTGTAAGGTGAACAGCCGCCTCTACACGAAGTCCATCGCCTTTGAGGACATCAACTACCAGCTTGCGCAGAACGAGGACAAAACTGCCATCTTTGAGAACTGGTGCGACTTTCTGAACTACTTCGACAGCTCGATCTTCGTCCAGCTCTCCTTCATCAATCAGAAGGCAAGCCTCAATGAGTTCCGCAAGCGCATCAACATTCCAGCACAGGATGACGCCTTCAACGACATCCGCTCCGAGTATTCCGGTATGCTGCAAAGCCAGCTCACCAAGGGCAACAACGGACTGGTCAAGAAGAAGTACATCACCTTCGGCATTGAGGCAGACTCCCTCCGCACGGCAAAGCCGAAGCTCGAACGCATTGAAACCGACATTCTCAACAACTTCAAAACCCTCGGCGTGAGGACGGAACCGCTGTCCGGCTACGAGCGGCTGAAAGTGCTTCATGATGTGTTCAACATGGACACCAATGAGCCGTTCCGCTTTTCCTTTGACATGGTTGCTCGGACAGGACTCAGTACGAAGGACTTCATCTCGCCCACTTCCTTTGACTTCCGTGAAGGCAAGTGTTTCAAGATGGGCAGAACCATCGGCGCGGTGAGCTTCCTGCAAATCCTCGCGCCGGAACTCAATGACCGTATGCTTGCCGACTTCCTTGAGATGGACAGCAACATCACGGTCAATTTTCATATCCGGACGATTGACCAGGCGAAGGCAATCAAGAGCATCAAGTCGAAGATCACCGACCTCGACAAGATGAAGATTGAAGAGCAGAAAAAGGCTGTCCGCTCCGGCTACGATATGGACATCATCCCGTCCGATCTCGCCACCTTCGGCGGTGAGGCGAAGCGTCTGTTGCAGGATCTCCAGACTCGCAATGAGAGACTGTTTCTTGTGACCATCCTCATCATGAATACGGCAACCAATCGCCAGAAGCTCGAAAACGCAGTATATCAAACCGCCGCCATTGCCCAGAAGTATAATGTGCGCTCAAGCGTCTTGACTTCCAGCAGGAAGAGGGCTGATGTCCTCTCTGCCTATCGGCGTCAATCAGGTGGAGATCGAGCGCGGACTGACCACTTCCAGCACAGCGGTTTTCGTGCCGTTCACCACGCAGGAGCTTTTTCAGGGCGGCGAAGCTCTCTACTACGGGCTGAATGCGCTGTCCAACAACATGATCATGGTGGACCGCAAGCAGCTCAAGAACCCCAACGGGCTGATCTTGGGTACGCCCGGTTCCGGTAAGTCCTTCTCCGCCAAGCGTGAAATGACGAACGCCTTCCTCATCACAGAGGATGACATCATCGTCTGCGACCCCGAAGCCGAGTATTTTCCCCTCGTGCAGAAGCTCGGCGGTCAGGTCATCCGAATCTCGCCGGTCAGCACGGATTACATCAATCCGTTGGACATCAACACGAACTACTCCGAAGAGGAAAACCCGCTGACACTGAAATCTGACTTCATCCTCTCCATGTGTGAGCTGATTGTCGGCGGCAAGGACGGCTTGCAGCCGGTTGAGAAGACCATCATTGACCGCAGCGTCCGAATGGTCTATCAGGAGTTCCTTGCAGACCCCAAGCCGGAGAAAATGCCGATCCTCGAAGACCTCTACAACATTCTGAGAAATCAGAAGGAACCGGAGGCACAGCGCATCGCAACTGCCCTTGAAATCTATGTTCACGGCTCTCTGAATGTCTTCAATCACAGAACGAATGTGGATGTCAACAACCGCTTCGTCTGCTATGACATCCGAGAACTCGGCAAGCAGCTCAAGAAGCTCGGTATGCTGATTGTGCAGGATCAGGTGTGGAACAGAGTTACCATCAACCGCGCCCAGCACAAGGCAACGCGCTACTACATGGACGAGTTCCATCTGCTCTTGAAGGAGGAACAGACCGCCGCGTACAGCGTGGAAATCTGGAAGCGTTTCAGAAAATGGGGCGGCATCCCGACCGGAATCACGCAGAACGTCAAGGATCTTCTTGCCTCCCGCGAGGTGGAGAACATTTTTGAAAACTCGGATTTTGTCTACCTTCTGAATCAGGCATCCGGCGACCGGCAGATTCTCTCGAAGGCGCTGAACATCTCGCCCAGCCAGCAGAACTACATCACCAATTCCAATGCCGGTGAGGGGCTGATCTTCTATGGCTCGACCATCGTTCCCTTCAAGGACGATTTCCCGAAGGACACCCAGCTCTACCGTATCATGACCACCCGTTTAGAAGAAACCGTACAGAACTAAGGAGGATTTTTGAATATGAACAACAAGATGATTACCATTCCCTACGTGGACGCTATCGAATACGGAGAGAACACCTCCGCGCTGTTTAAGGCTCTGTGGGAGCTGACCGATCTGATCCGACTGGAAAGCGACCTCAAGAAGCATCACCGCGCCTACCTCCATGTGAGGGAGGACATCGAAGAAAAGGTCAAGGAGGCGCGTCAGATTATGACCAAGGTATCTGTGGATATGATCGGGTTCTACTTCAAGGTTGATATTCCCGAAAGCAGCAACAGCGACGAGAATACCCCTTTCGCTGACGCGGGTGAGGATGAAACCGTATCTATCCCCAAGGATGAGTATGAGCTGATGATCGACGATCTGCTCACGATGTCCGAAATCATTCAGTGCGTCGCAGATATGCGCACGCAAGATATGAGGGCAATCCGTGAGTTCGGCAAGTTCGTCCCCGCCTTTGCCGCCTTTGAAAAGAACCGCCTGAGCCTCTATCGTGAGGCGGCGAAGGAAGCCGAGGAAATCTTCGACCGTTGGGCGGACGAGATTGACGATCTCGACGAGGACTTCATGGAAGATGAGGACTACGAGCCGGACGAGTATTACTCCGACTGATGCCCATTGAAATGTTGTCGGGTTTCACAGCCAACATTTCAATGGAAACACAAATCCAACAGAACAGGAGGTACACCACCATACAACTTGACATCATTCATACCGGCGATTGCCTTGAAATCCTGAAAACTCTGCCCGAAGACAGCGTTCATTGCTGTGTGACGTCCCCTCCGTATTACGCGCTCCGCGATTACGGCATGGATGCCCAGATCGGCAGAGAGACAACGCCGATGGAATATATTTCGCGCCTGACGGAAGTGTTTACCGAAGTCAGGCGCGTTTTACGCCCAGACGGTACGCTCTGGCTGAACATCTCGGACACCTACGCTGGAAAGGGCAATCAGGGAGATTTCATTGACCCGAAGAACCCCTACGGCAGAAACGGTCAGGCTGTGGCTCTCAACAACAAGGTTGAGGGCTGCAAGCCGAAGGACATGATCGGCATTCCGTGGATGCTGGCTTTTGCCCTCCGCGATACCGGCTGGTATCTGCGCAACGACATCATCTGGATGAAGGATAACCCCATGCCGGAGAGCGTGAAAGACCGATGCGCCCGCTGCTATGAGCATATTTTCCTGTTCTCCAAGTCCAAGAAGTATTTCTTTGACTACAAGGCAATCTCCGAGCCGATTGCTCCCGCAACGGCAGAACGCCTCAAGCGCGGCATGAAGGGCGGCAACAAGTACGGCAAGCCCGTTCCCGGTCAGCCTCAGCCGCAATCCATCAACCGCCCCCGTGAGCATGGCGCGATCAAGGACGCAGACATCAATCCGCTCCGCAACAAGCGCGATGTCTGGAAGATCAACACCGTTCCCTTCAAGGGCGGTCACTATGCCGCCTACCCTCCGAAGCTGGTTGAGACCTGTCTTCTCGCCGGTTGTCCCGAAGGCGGCATTGTGCTTGATCCCTTCATGGGGAGCGGCACAACCGGTATGGTTGCCTCACAGATGGGGCGTCATTTCGTCGGCATCGAGCTGAACCCTGAATACACCGAGCTTGCCTACAAGCGGATTGGAGGTGAAATCTGATGCCCAAGGAACCGGAACTTAAAGCCCGTGACAAGGTTGTTCTGCGGATGAAGCGGGAGGGCGCGGTTGAGGAAAACCTGACGGCTGGCACCGAGCAGCGTGTGTCAAAGCGGCTGGAAGATGCGGAGCTGGTGAAGCCCGCTGAGACAGCAGAACCTACCGAAGCTCTTTCTGCGGAGGAACAGAAAAAGGTGCAGATGCGCCGTCAGCAGCGTCAGTTTCAGGCGGAACACGGCGAGAATAACGACACGCAGCCGCCCTCGGAAACGTCCGTCACAGAAGAGAAAAGGGCAGAAAATCCACCCCAGAATGTACCTGAACCGCTGCCCTCGGAAACGCCGTTCAAGCCTCCAACTTTAGAGCAGCACGGTGTTTCTTCTCATACCGGCACGGTGATTGCCGAAACGGTTGTCACGCACAAGCTGCGCAAGACCTCTGCTGTTGAAGCAGTGGATGCAGATGCCATTCTCACTCAAGCGGCGGAGACTTCCTCCGCAAAGCCGGTCTCGGACGATGCCGTCCCGCCCACGAAGCGGATGCAGAAGCTCGAAAGGAAGTCCGAGAAGGCGCATGAGCGTCTGGATGCCGTCCGTGAGAAGCTGCCCACGCACAAGGTTCTCAAGAAAGAGCGTGTCTTCGATGAAGAGACCGGCAAGGGCAAAACCCGCCTTCATTTTGAGGATGAGCTGAAAAAGCCCAAAGGCAAAGGTAAACTGCAATTTGAAGCAGACAAAACCGTCCGCAAGGTCGGTGACACCCTCGCTTCCGGCATTCACGGCAAAATCCATGAGGTCGAGCAGGAAACTCGGCGGTTGAGGCGGCGCATAAAACGGAGATCGCCGCTGAGACTGCCGCTCGGCATTTCCGTCATCATCGGGAAAACAGCATCAACAAGCCTTATGAGAAGGTCTCCAAGCTGGAACATAAGGCGGATGCTGCGGATGCAAAGCTCCAATATGAGAGAAATCAGCAGGAGCATCCTGAGATGAAGAAGCAGAACATGAACAAGCACTATCAGAAGCAGAGCATCAAGAAGGAATATGCCGCCGCTCGAAATGCCGGTTCTCAGACTGCCGGGACTGCCACAAAGAATACCGGCAAGAAGCTCGGTGAAAAGGTGTCCGACAAGATCAAGGAGTTCTTTGAGAAGAACAAGAAGGTATTTATCTGGATCGGCGTCGGAATTGCCCTTCTCGTGTTGCTCGGTGCCGGAATCAGCTCGTGTTCGATGCTCACCTCTACCGGCTCGTCGGTGATCGCTTCCTCTTATCTCAGCGAGGATGACGCGATGCTGGGCGCGGAGGCGCAGTATTGCCAGATGGAGCAAGAGCTGCAACGCTATCTCGACACTTACGAAAGCACTCACAGCTACGATGAATACCACTTCGATCTGGACGATATTGAGCATGACCCCTATGTGCTGATCTCCATTCTCTCGGCTCTCCACGAGGGCGAGTTCACGCTGGATGAGGTGCAGGGTACGCTCCAAATGCTGTTTGAAAAGCAGTACATCCTCACCGAAGAGGTCATCGTCGAAACCAGATACCGCACGGAGACCGACACATGGACGGACGCAGACGGCAACACGCACACGGAAACCTACCGCGTCCCGTATGACTACTACATCTGCAACGTGAAGCTCGAAAACTTCAATCTCTCCCACATCCCGGTCTACATCATGTCTCAGGAACAGCTTTCCATGTACGCAACGTATATGTCGGTGCTGGGCAACCGTGAGGATCTGTTCGGTGACTCTCCCTATGTGGACAAGTACATTACAAATCCTCCCGCCGACTACGATGTCAACCCGGAATACCTGAACGACGAGAAGTTTGCAACGCTGATTACCGAGGCGGAAAAGTATCTCGGCTATCCGTATGTGTGGGGCGGCTCCAATCCCGACACGTCCTTCGACTGCTCCGGCTTCGTCAGCTACGTTCTCACAAACAGCGGTCTTGTGAATACCGGGCGGCTGGGCGCACAGGGGCTTTACAATGTCTGTGCGCCGGTCTCAAAGGCGAATGCACAGCCCGGTGATCTTATCTTTTTCGTCGGGACGTATGACACCCCCGGCGTGTCTCACGTCGGCATCTACGTTGGTGATGGGGTCATGATCCACTGCGGCGACCCCATTCAGTACACATCCATCAACTCTTCCTATTGGCAGCAGCATTTCTACGCCTTCGGAAGACCCGCCTATTAAAAGAAAGGAGTTTTGCATGAATCCCAAGTATCAGAAAGTCCTCTCCGACATTGAGAAGGCTGAAAAGAAGAAGTCCGAAATCGAAGGACAGCTCAAGGAGCTGTACGACAAGAAGACGGAGCTGGAAAACCTTGAAATCATCAATACCGTGCGCTCTATGGTGATGGACAAGGATCAGATCATGGCGTTCCTGTCTTCCATGAAGGGCGGCACCAAGCCCGCTGAAAATACGGAGGTAATCGACAATGCGTAAGAAGTTTCGTTTTCTGACCGTCCTTGCGGTCTGCGTCATGGTTCTGTCCTGCTTCTCGGTGACGGCGTTTGCCTACGCCGATGATACCGAACAGAACCTTCCCGTCACGGAGGCAACTCAGCCCGAACAGCAGCCCGCAGTCACTCCAACGCCGGAAAAGCCGAAGGGTGAGCCGATTGACGATGAGGGCAACGCCTACACCCGCGACTTGCTCTATGACAAGGCAACCAACAAGCAGTTCATCACTGTTCAGACGAAGAACGGCAACACCTTCTTCATTGTCATCGACTACGATGCGCCCATCAACGAGGATGAGGAACAGTATCAGACGTACTTCCTGAACATGGTCGATGAAAGCGATCTGCTTGCGCTGCTGGATGATGACACTGCGGCTGCTCTGACCACCTGTAACTGCGAGGAGAAATGCGCTGCCGGTCAGGTCAACACCGACTGCCCGGTCTGCAAGACCAACATGAGCGAATGCACCGGCACAGCCCCCGTTACACCTGAGCCGGACAAGGATGCGGAAACCGATGTCCCCGCCCCTAAACCCGAAAAGAAATCCAACATCGGCATGATCCTCGTCATCTTCGTTCTTGCCGGTGCTGCGGGTGCAGCTTATTACTACATCAGGTTCGTCAAGGGCAGAAAGCCCAAGGACGAGGATCTGGACTTCTTCGACGATGAAGGCTACGAGGAAGAGCCGTACATCAACGAGGATGATGAGCCGCAGATTGCGGAGGATGCTGAAACGGATGGTGATGAAGATTGATCTTAGTCATTGCTGAAAAGCCCAGCGTTGCCCAGTCCATCGCAAAGGTGCTGGGCGCGACGTCCCGCAAGGACGGCTACATGGAGGGCGGCAATTACATCGTTTCGTGGTGCTTCGGTCATCTGGTGGAGCTGGCAGACGCCAGCTCCTACGATGATCGGTATGCCAAGTGGCGGTATGACGATCTGCCCATTGTTCCGGAAAACTGGATGTTCGAGGTCACAAAAGACAAAGCCCAGCAGTTCAAGGTGCTGTCCGCTCTCATGAAGGACAAGCGCGTCACCGAGCTGGTCTGCGCAACCGATGCAGGGCGCGAGGGTGAGCTGATCTTCCGGCTGGTCTACGACAAAGCCGGATGCACCAAGCCCTTCAAGCGTCTGTGGATCAGCTCGTTGGAGGACTCCGCTATCCGCGAAGGCTTCCGGCATCTCCGGGACGGCAAGGACTATGACCGGCTCTATGAAGCGGCACTCAGCCGCTCGAAGGCGGACTGGATTGTCGGCATCAACGGCACCCGCCTGTTTACCACGCTCTATCACAAGAAGCTGGTGGTCGGGCGCGTCCAGACGCCGACCCTTGCAATGCTGGTGGAGCGTGACGGGAAAATCTCCACGTTCCAGAAGGAGAAGTATTTCAACGTCCATGTCGGCAAGGGCGATCTGACTGCCGATCTGGAAAAGTTCAAAACCGAAGAGGAAGCAAAAAGAATTGCGGCGGCTTGCGAGAAAAAGCAAGCCGTCGTTTCTTCTCTCAAGCAGGAGACGAAAACCGTCAATCCTCCGAAGCTCTATGATCTGACCACCTTGCAGCGCGAGGCAAACCGATACTACGGCTTCACTGCCCAGCAGACACTCGACCTCGTTCAGACGCTCTACGAAAAAAAGCTCCTGACCTATCCGCGCACGGACAGTCAGTTCATCACGGATGATATGGAGGACACCGCCCGTCAGGTCATTTCTATTGTCTGCCGCCAGCTTCCGCTTTTCTCCGGCGTTTCGGTCACTCCGGACATTGCCCGTGTAACCGACAACAGCAAGGTCACAGATCACCATGCCATTCTCCCGACCGTCCAGCTTGAAAAGCAGGATGTTTTCGCGCTTCCTCAGTCGGAGCAGAAAATCCTCAATCTTGTCGGAATGCGCCTTCTGTGTGCGACCGGCGAGAAGCACACCTACGCAGAAACGCAGATCACGCTCTCCTGCGAGGGCTATGTGTTCAAAACCAAGGGCAAGACCGTTGTTCAAAACGGATGGAAAGCCATTGAAGAGCTGTTCAAGGCATCCCTCAAGACGAAGGAAAAGGATGATCCCGTGAAGTCCCTGCCCGAAGTCCACGAGGGCGATGTTCTGGATGGTGTGTCCGCCAGCGTCACAGAACACTTCACAACGCCTCCGAAGCAGTACACGGAAGACACTCTCCTGTCTGCGATGGAGACCGCCGGAAACGATCAGTTTGACGATGACACCGAGAAGAAAGGTCTCGGCACTCCTGCGACCCGCGCCGGGATCATTGAAAAGCTGGTGAAGTCCGGCTTTGCAGAGCGCAAGGGTAAATCCCTCGTTCCCACGAAGGACGGCTGCAACCTCGTCTGCGTCCTGCCGGAACAGATCACCTCTCCCGCAATGACGGCGGAATGGGAAAACACGCTCATGGAGATTGAGCGCGGCAAGGCAGATGCGGACGGCTTTCTCAGCGGCATTGTCCGAATGACCGGAGATTTGGTAAAAGCCTACCCGTTCCTCTCCGATGCCGAAGCCCAGCGTTTCGGCACGGGCAAGGAGGAAATCGGCAAGTGTCCCCGCTGCGGTTCTCCGGTCTATGTCGGCAAGGGCAACTTTTACTGCTCAAACAGAGAATGCTCCTTCTGCCTGTGGGAAGACAACAAGTTCTTTTCCAGCAAGAAAAAGAAGCTGACCAAGAGGATTGCAAAGGAGCTGCTGGACAAGGGCTGGTGCCGAGTGACCGGGCTTTACACGCCGAAGAAGCCCCAGCTCTACGATGCAGTGATCCGGCTGGATGACAGCGGCGGCAAATACGTCAGCTTCAAGATGGAGTTTGACCGATGAACCGTCCGAAGTATGTTGCCTCTTGCAGCGGAGGAAAAGACAGCGTAGCGACGCTCCTGCTGGCAGTACAGCACAATGAGCCGCTGGACGAGGCGGTTTTCAGCGAAGTCATGTTTGATCAGGACACAAGCGGTGAAGTCCCGGAACACCGGGACTTCATTTATGACCGGCTCAAGCCCTTCTGCGAAAAGGAGCTGGGCATCAAGTTCACCATTCTCCATGCGGACAAGACCTACGATGAGGTGTTCCATCATGTTATCACCCGCGGATCGCACAAGGGCGAGGTTCGCGGCTTCGCATGGGTGGTATGTGTGCAGTCAATCGAGACTGCAAAATCCCGCCCGTCCGCAAGTACAACGCCACGCTCCCCCGGACACCGTGAGCTATGTCGGCATCGCGGAGGATGAACCCAAACGCCTTGTGCGTCTGGACGGCGTGAAGATGTCAGTCTCCTTGCCAAGTACGGCGTGACGGAGGCGGACGCCTACAAGCTCTGTCAGGATCACGAACTGCTTTCCCCAATCTACGCTCACTGCCGGAGAAACGGCTGCTGGTTCTGCCCCAATGCAAGCGACAAAGAACTGCTGCACATGGTCACAAATCATCCGGAAATGTTTGACCGGTTGATTGAATGGGAGAACGAAGACAACATATTCCATCGTCGGATGACGCGCAGAGAAACCCCGTCTGAGGTAAAGGCTCGTTTACTGAGCAAATCCCAGACGGGTTTTTCTTCGCCCAAAAGCAAATAAGAAATGGAGGTTTGAGATGGCTGAAAACAAAAATGCACAGCAAGTCCGCGAAATCACGGATAAGCTGGAACAGGGCATCAAGGAGCTTTTTGAATCCGAGCGGTTCAAGGAATATCTCCGCACAATGTCCAAGTTCTACAACTATTCCTTCAACAACACGCTGCTCATTGCGATGCAGAAGCCGGAGGCAACCTATGTTGCCGGTTATACCTCGTG
>ERZ791618.733-NODE-733-length-14111-cov-2.163204_pt1 | contig 14111 bp, 12 predicted proteins | sample MGYA00510059_ERZ791618 | MGnify/ENA primary metagenome ERZ791618 (study PRJEB30046, sample SAMN00715159) | human gut metagenome | study: EMG produced TPA metagenomics assembly of the A metagenome-wide association study of gut microbiota in type 2...
CGTCGTGGGGTAAAGAAAGCTTTATGCATTGGTACAGTGATGTTTTTCCTCGGTGTACTGCTGGGTTATTTTATGGTCTACCCATTGACGTTGCGCTTTCTCTCAACCTACGAACTGAGTGCATCCATCGAGAATCAGATTTCTTTAAATTCTTACATAGATAACTTCATGATGCTGGTGCTCTGTATGGGACTGGCTTTTGAATTGCCGTTGGTGACTTGGTTACTTTCACTTTTAGGATTGGTGCACAAATCTTTCCTGCGCAAGTACCGTCGTCATGCACTGGTGATTATTGTGATAGTCGCAGCTATTATTACGCCAACCGGCGACCCTTTCACTCTGACAGTGGTTTCCATTCCGCTTTATCTGCTCTATGAGTTGAGTATCCTTATGATTAAGGATAAGAAAACTGACACGGAAGATGCGGATGAAGATAAGGAGGAATAATGCAGGAAGAGGTACGGGAATACTATCACTTCTTACTTACTGTCTGCCGGGATGAAAATATTCCATTAACAACGGCTTACCGTCAGCTTCGTGAATTTCTGGAACGTCTTTGTCGTACACAGATGCCGGACGGTAGTCTGCAAATGACTGACTTGTCTGCACGTATCAGCTTTGTAGCTTCGAAAGCCGGACTGTCTGTTGTGGAACAAAATCGCTTACATACTTTTCGCCTGACCTCCAATGCTGTTCTGAACCGTTTGGCTGAACCCTCACGGGAGAATCTGTTGAGAGACATCAAGACATTGACTTTCTTTGTGAAGAAGCTTACGGGAGAGGAGATACCGGCGGAACTTTACCGCTTGCTTCCCCGTGCGGATGCTACTTATATCGTTTCTCCGCCTGCTAAAGAACGGGTACGCCGGATGCGTGTTTGTTTTCAATATGCCGATGATACGTATTTATATGTATTGCCTGTAGATACCGTTGCTGATGAACCGTTACGGGTGCGATATAATGTACCGCAGGTGAATGAGGAATTTGCAGAAACCTGTCAATTGTTATGGCGCCATGCACAGGTCAATCTGTTGGATGTAGCTGTAGACGAGGCGGGCGTACTGACACCTTCCTTTATTATTTTAGAACCGGATTATCTGTTGGATATCAGTTCTCTGGCAGAGTGTTTTAAAGATTACGGGCATCATCCGGCCAATTATCTGCTGGCGCGTTTGCAATCTCCCGATAATACCCGTCCTCTGTTGCTCGGTAATATTGCCAATCTTTTCCTGGATGAATGGATCTATGCGAAAGAGGAGCCGGACTATTTATCCTGCATGAAAAAGGCTTTCCGCACTTATTCCATAGAGTTGGCTGCATGTGCCGATTTGTTGGACAAGGAGAAAGAAAAGGAATTCTTTGCCGATTGTAAACGGCACTTCGAACATATCCGTCAAACGGTGACTGAAACTTTCCGGACTCCCGGTTATGAACTGGATAAAACAGATGTGGTATTGGAACCTACCTATATATGTGAAGCACTGGGGTTGCAAGGACGTCTGGACTATATGCAGCGCGATATGTCTTCCTTTATAGAAATGAAGTCGGGTAAAGCCGATGAGTATTCTATCCGTGGCAAGGTGGAACCGAAAGAGAATAATAAGGTACAGATGTTATTGTATCAGGCAGTGCTGGAATATTCTATGGGAATGGACCACCGCAAAGTAAAGGCATATTTGCTGTATACACGTTACCCGTTGTTATATCCTGCCCGTCCATCGTGGGCGATGGTACGGCGTGTGATGGATGTCCGCAACAGGATTGTGGCGAATGAATATGGCATGCAATTACGTAACAGTCCTCATTATACGGCGGAATGCATGAAAGCTATCAATCCGGAGACACTGAATGAGCGTCATCTGAATAACACGTTATGGAAACGCTATCTCTATCCGTCCATCGATGCAGTGGCACAACGTATCCGGATGCTTACTGCATTGGAACAATGCTACTTCTATACACTCTACAATTTTATAACCAAGGAATTGTACACTTCAAAATCAGGTGATATTGATTATGAAGGGCGTACAGGAGCTGCCGCTTTGTGGCTTTCCACACTTGAAGAAAAGCGTGAGGCAGGGGAGATACTATATGATCTGACGATTACAGAGAATCATGCGGCAGATATACATAAGGCATATCTTGTATTGGCACGTTCGGTCAATGATTTATCTCTGCAAGTTTTGCCGAATTTCCGTGAGGGTGATACCATCGTCCTCTATCAACGCAATCAAGATACGGACAACGTAACCAATAAGATGGTATTCAAAGGAAATATAGAGCGAATCACCGACCGGGATATCCGTATCCGTCTTCGTGCTTCGCAGCAAAATACTTCTGTGCTTCCTCTGGATAGTCGCTATGCCATAGAGCACGATTATATGGATACTTCTTTCCGCAGCATGTATCTGGGACTTTCCGCTTTCCTTTCCGCTAACAAGGATCGCCGGGATCTATTGCTGTCTCAGCGTGAACCGGAATTTGATACTTCTTTTGATGCCCGTATTGTAGCTGCTTCCGATGATTTTTCCCGCATTACCCTGAAGGCACAGGCAGCCAGGGATTATTTTCTTTTGATAGGTCCTCCGGGTACCGGAAAGACTTCCCGCGCTTTGCGTGGTATGGTAGAAGCATTCTATCGTGAAGGGAAACAGATACTGTTGCTTTCATATACAAATCGTGCAGTGGATGAGATTTGCAAAACCCTTTCTGTAATAACGCCTGAGATTGATTTTATTCGTATCGGAAGTGAGCTCTCTTGTGATCCTCCTTTCCGTTCCCGATTAATAGAGAATGTGCTGGAGCCTTGTTCTACACGTCGTGAAGTACATGCACGCATAGAGCGTTGCCGTGTTTTCGTTGGTACTGTTGCCACCTTCTCATCTAAAACGGATATGTTTCGTCTGAAGACTTTTGATGTGGCTATTGTGGATGAGGCTACCCAGATTTTGGAGCCACAACTGTTAGGGCTTCTTTGTGCACGAAATGTGGTTGGTAACAATGCCATCGGTAAGTTTATTCTTATCGGCGATCATAAACAACTGCCTGCCGTTGTTCTTCAATCCGAATCGCAATCTGAAGTGTGTGAAGAATGCCTGCAGAGTATTGGTTTGTATAACCTGAAAGATTCTCTGTTCGAACGTCTCTATCGTACAGTCTCTGCCAATCACTCGTCACCAACCACTCAGCGTTTCTACGATATGCTTTGCCGGCAGGGACGTATGAATGTGGAAGTAGCTCGGTTCCCCAATCATGCTTTTTATGGCGGATTACTGGAAGCGGTCGGTTTGCCGCATCAGCAAGGTGAACTTGTACTTGCTCCGGGACTGGAGAATGATGAATTTGCTGATGTATTGGTGAGTCGGGTAGCTTTTCTTCCCTCGGTGCCGGAGACTCCTTCACAATCAGCGAAGATAAACCATTCCGAAGCACAGCTTACAGCGCGGTTGGCTGCTGCCGTTTACCGACAGTATGAGGTAAGCGGTTCCGGCTTTCATTCTGCTTTGACTTTAGGCGTTATCACTCTTATCGTAGTCAGATAGCTCTTATAAAGAGCGAAATAGCAGCTTTGGGTATTCCTGTTTTGAATGATATTCTGGTGGACACCGTAGAACGTTTCCAGGGAAGTGAGAGGGATGTGATTATTTATTCTTTCTGTGTTAACCGTACTTATCAACTGAAATTTCTTGCCAACCTTACGGAAGAAAGAGGTGTATGGATTGACCGGAAACTAAACGTTGCGCTCACCCGTGCCCGCAAGCAGCTATTTATGACAGGGGTGCCTCACTTGTTACGACAAAATCCTATCTACGCCGATCTGCTCGATACGGTTTTATAAAGCTTTACCAATTCCATTTAGTAAATCTTAAATGTTCCTCAAATCTTTATATCTTTTATTAATATCTCCGAATGGAATAAACGACTATCTTTGCCGAACGTTTTTTTCATAGAGATTTAGATTTAAGGTTAGAAGAATTGTGGAAGTCGTGAGACTTCCCTTTTTTTCATCTTAAAATTTTGCGCTCCTGTATTTCTCATGAACCGTTTGGAGGTGTAATTTGCTAAAGTGGGCACTGAGGTTTGTGTGGTTTTAACGGGAGAGTGCAGAAGAGAGTCGCTTCGTGAGAAGGGGCTTTTTTTGTGCCCATACTTTTTATATTATACTAAAAAAGGTGCCCATCGCTGAGCACCTTTTTCATTGTTTATTCTATTATAAACTTATAATATTATTATTCCAGTACGATAGGTTTGTACTTAGGTACCAAAGCTTTCATTACAACCCAACCGATCAGGTAGGCCACCGCACATACACAGAAGATAATGAAGTATCCTGCAGGTTTACCGGAGAAGCCCATGAACTCCATGGCAGGGCGTACAAACTGTGCGCCTTGTTCCAGTAAATCATGGGTCATTTCTACTTCTTTTCCATCTACCATTGTACTTCCTGATGAATATACGAAGAGATTACCTGCTACTTTCTGCAGAATCATTGAACCGAAACCACCGGCCATACCACCAATACCTGTGATACTTGCAATAGCTGCTCTTGGGAACATATCACTTACGGTAGAGAAGATATTAGCAGACCAGGATTGGTGAGCTGCACCACCGATACCGATCATGATAACCGGCAACCACGGCGAGATAGTCCCCAGAGGCTGTGCCAACAGTACTACCAGCGGGAAGAATGCAAAAATCAACATAGCACGCATACGTGCTGCATACGGGTTCAAACCAGTTTTGTTGATAATGATAGTAGGTAATTTACCACCATAGATTGAAAGCATCGTGATGGCATATAGGGTAAAGATCAGAGCAATACCCAATCCCTCGGAAGTTTTGATACCAAATTGAGTATTCAGATAGGAAGAGTCCAGAACAGGAAGAACCACCATACACCGTCGGTCATAAATTTACCGAAAGCGAATGCCCAGGTTTGTTTATAGCTGAAGCATTGCCAGAATTTCATCTTCTTTTCGTCTTTTTCTTCTACTACCGGAGCAGCACCTTCTTCATGCTTGTCCTGTTCGATATATTCCAGTTCGGCTTTGTTTACGTGTTTGCTTTCTGAAGGTTTAGAATACATGAATACCCAGAAGCCCATCCAGATAAAACCGAGAGCACCAATTACAATGAAAGCCATTTCCCAACCCCATGCTTTAGCCAGCAAAGGAATAGTCAGCGGAGCAACCAAAGCACCGATAGAAGCACCGGCATTAAAGATTGAAGTAGCATACGCACGGTCTTTCTTAGGGAAATACTCAGCAGTTACTTTGATAGCAGCAGGGAAGTTACCGGCCTCACCGAGTGCCAATACGCAACGGGCTGCAAGGAAACAGTACATACTAATTGTAGCAATGGTTACCACAACATCACCAGTAGCACCCATTAATTCGGCTGCACTGTGCAGACCTACGAAGTGCTCGGTTACGACACCACAGAGAGCGTGGAGACAGGCACCTGCCGACCATACACCGATAGCCCAAAGAAAACCTTTCTTAGTTCCCATCCAGTCGATGAAGCGACCTGCAAACAACATGCAGACTGCATAAACAATAGAGAAAACAGAAGTGATTGTTCCATAGTGTGATTCGTCCCAATGGAATTCGGGTTTGATAAATTCATCCCACGTCAATGACAGCACCTGGCGGTCAAGGTAGTTTACTGTTGTCGCAAAAAATAACATGGCACAGATGGTCCACCTGTAGTTGGTCATCTTTCCCACTGCATTTTGATTTAAACTCATGATACGTTGATTTAAAATTATTAATTCTTATTTCTGGGGCCAAAAATACACATTATTTGATGTATATCAATACTTTTTTCGTCTAATTTCCTGCAATTTTTGTTCGAAATGCAAATAAATGGCAAAAAAACTCGTTATCGCGCACGAAATCGCTCGTTCTCGTACACGAAAAAATAAGATTGTAGAGGACGAAAATAAATAATGCACCATTTCGGTCGAAAAGTACACAACGGTTTAGGTGAGAACCGCTATCTTTGTCACATTACTTAATATAATCTATATACCTAAAAACAAGAATAGAATGATGAATAATCTACTTTGTAAAACTTTTGTGATGGGAGCGCTGATTTGCTCTACCCAGTTGTCCGCTCAGAAAGTTAGTGATAAGCAACCCTGGTCTGTGCGTATGGTAGAGTCAGAGATGATTCGTTGCCCGGAATCCTGGCAGTTGGATTTCCAACCGAAATTGAAATGGGACTATTGCCATGGACTGGAATTGCAGGCTATGCTGGATGTGTATGATACCTATGGAGATAAGAAAATGTTCGACTATGCATTGGCTTACGCGGACACTATGATACACAATGATGGAAGTATCGAGACTTATAAATTACATGAATATAATATTGACCGTCTGAACTCGGTAAATTCCTGTTCCGTATTTATGAACAGACGAAAGATGAGAAATATAAGAAAGCCATAGACCTGCTACGTAGCCAGCTCGATACCCATCCACGCAATGAGGATGGAGGTTTCTGGCATAAGAAGATTTATCCCAATCAGATGTGGCTGGATGGCATCTATATGGGGGCTACATTCTATGCAGAATATGCTTACCGTAACGATCGCGTACAGGATTATCAGGATATTGTCAATCAGTTTATTACGGTAGCCCGCCATACTTATGACCCCAAAAATGGCCTTTACCGTCATGCCTGTGACGTCAGTCGTAAGGAACGTTGGGCAGATCCTGTTACCGGACAGTCTCAACATAGCTGGGGACGTGCTATGGGCTGGTATGCAATGGCATTTGTAGATGCATTGGATTTTATTCCGAAGCATGAGGCAGGACGTGACTCTATGCTCGTTATCTTGAATAATATTGCTGCACAAGTAAAGCGCATACAAGATCCGAAGACAGGGCTGTGGTATCAGGTACTGGATAAAAGCGGTGAGAAAGGAAACTATGTAGAGTCTTCTTGTTCCACTATGTTTGTTTACGCTCTGTTTAAGGCGGTTCGTAAAGGATATATTGATAAGTCATATTTGAAAGTAGCCCTCAAAGGCTACCAGGGCATCCTCGATAACTTCATCGAAGTAGATAAAGATGGTGTGGTTACTATCACGAAAGCTTGTGCAGTTGCTGGATTAGGCGGTAAGAATTACCGTATGGGCGATTACACCTATTATATAAATGAAACAATCCGTAGCAATGACCCCAAAGCGGTAGGTCCGTTTATCATGGCAAGTTTGGAATGGGAGCGTTTGCAGCAAGTAAAAGAAATCGTTAATCAAAAATAAGACAATGAAACGACTGACTTATTATTTATGCGGCATAGCTCTTCTCCTGGTGGGAATCATGCCATTGTCGGCACAAACTCAATGGAAGGATACGATTGTTGTATCCCGCGATGGTTCGGGAGACTATCGTACTTTGACAGAAGCTATGGAAGGTATCAGGGCTTTTATGGATTATAAAGTGACGGTACTGGTAAAGAATGGTACTTATAAAGAAAAAGTGGTTATTCCTTCCTGGTTGCAGAATGTAGAATTCATTGGTGAAAGTGTGGAAAACACGATTATCACGTATGATGACCACGCCAATATTAATAAAATGGGTACTTTTCGCACCTACACAGTGAAAGTGGAGGGGAATAGCATAACTTTCAAGAACCTGACTATAGAAAATAATGCTGCCAGACTGGGACAAGCCGTGGCACTCCATACGGAAGGTGATAAACTGGTATTCATAAACTGCCGTATTTTGGGTAATCAGGATACTATTTATACAGGTGTTGCCGGTACACGGCTCTATTTTGTAGATTGCTACATTGATGGAACCACCGATTTTATATTTGGTCCTTCTACTGCATTGTTTGAGAATTGCGAGATACGGAGTAAAACTAATTCATACATAACGGCGGCTTCTACACCCAAAGATATTGCGGTGGGATACGTTTTCAAGAACTGCCGGCTGACTGCCGACCCCGGTGTGGATAAGGTATATCTGGGACGTCCCTGGCGTCCGTATGCTGCTACCGTATTTATCAATTGCGAAATGAGCAAACATATTCGTCCCGAAGGTTGGCATAACTGGGGAAATGTAGAAAATGAGAAGACAGCACGTTATGCTGAATATGGAAGTACCGGAGAGGGTGCTCCAACAACTGATCGTGTGAAATGGGCGAAACAATTGACGAAAAAGGAAGCTGCACTATATGATGATCTGAGTTACATCTATAAAATGTGTAGCGATTGGAACCCTGCTAAATAACAACTTAACTTCCTGCCTGCAAGAACTTAATTCCTTGTCGACAGGAAGTTAACTTTTTGTTCGCAAGAAGTTAACTCCTTGCAGACAGGATTTAGCGTTTCAGAAAATCTGCTCTCATGGGGCTGAAACAGTCTATCAAGATACCGGCTTCCAGGCATACACAGCCATGTACCGCATCCGGTTCGATGTAAACACCGTCTCCGGTTTCTACAATTTGTTTTTCACCATTTACGGTAAATTCAAATTTACCGCTTGCCACATAAGTGGTTTGTGTATGATAGTGAGTATGTGGTGTACCGACAGCTCCTTGCTCGAATTTCACTTTTACAAGCATCACTTGTCCGTCGTAACCCATGATTTGGCGTACCACTCCTTCACCTGCAGGTTCCCATGCTATTTCTTTTTCAAGAATGAAGGTGTTACTTCTTGTCTTTTCCATTTTGCCAGTCAGATTGATTATTTTACCGGCAAATATACGATTAATATTAATTTTTCTACCGATTGCGACTTTTTTTACCCTTAAAACCCTCTGTTTTTAGGTAATATTGCAGCCGGAAACTAAGAATACTATTTATATATAATGAACTATGAAACATAAGTTGACATTATTACTGGGGTTGTTTTTTCTGCTTTCTGCTTTCAAGGCTGACAAACCAGTGATTACGATTTTTATGATTGGAGACTCCACTATGGCTAATAAGTCATTGACGGGTGAAAACCCGGAACGGGGGTGGGGGCAAATGTTGCCCGGTTATCTCTCCGAGGAAATACGTGTGGATAATCATGCCGTGAACGGGCGGAGTTCCAAGAGCTTTATTGATGAAGGGCGCTGGGAAAAGGTAATCTCACAAGTGAAGAAAGGTGATTATGTATTTATCCAATTCGGTCACAATGATGAGAAGTCCGACCCAAAGCGGTATACAGCTCCGGGAAGTACTTTTGATGAAAACCTGAAACGTTTTGTAAACGAAACACGTGCTAAGGGAGGTATCCCTGTTTTGTTTAACTCCATTGTGCGCCGAAACTTCGGCACAGCGGACGGGAATGCAGTTGCTCAGGCTATCAGTCAGGATGATATACAGAAAGGCGTGAATCCGGATGCAACACGGGAAGCTTCGGGACAAACAGTTATTGCTGAAGGTGACAAGCTGATTGATACGCACGGAGCCTATCTGGACTCTCCGCGAAATGTAGCGAAAGAACTGGGTGTTGCATTTGTGGATATGAATAAGATTACGCACGACCTGGTAGAAGGCATGGGACCGGTAGAGTCTAAAAAGCTGTTCATGTGGGTACCTGCCAATCAGGTTGCTGCTATACCTAAAGGACGCGAAGATAATACCCATCTGAATGTATACGGTGGCCGCATTGTATCCGGTCTGGCTATGGATGCCATTGCTAAAGAAGTACCGGAATTGGCTAAGTATGTCCGTCATTATGATTTCGTAGTGGCACAGGATGGTAGCGGAGACTTTTTCACTGTACAGGAAGCCATTGATGCTGTTCCCGATTTCCGCAAGAATATCCGTACTACGATATTGGTGCGTAAGGGTGTGTATAAAGAGAAAATCGTAGTACCCGAAAGCAAAATTAATATTTCCCTGATAGGTCAGGAAGGTGCTATACTTTCGTATGATGATTATGCGCAGAAGAAGAATTGCTTTGGTGAAGAAAAAGGAACTTCCGGTTCATCTTCCTGCTATATTTATGCTCCCGACTTTTATGCCGAGAATATTACATTTGAGAATTCTTCGGGTCCGGTGGGACAGGCTGTAGCCTGTTTTGTAAGTGCTGATCGTGTTTATTTCAAAAACTGTCGTTTCCTTGGTTTCCAGGATACACTCTATACCTATGGAAAAAACTGCCGCCAGTACTATGAAGATTGCTATATAGAAGGTACGGTCGATTTTATCTTTGGCTGGTCTACGGCTGTATTCAATCGTTGTCACATTCATAGTAAAGGTGGAGGCTATGTGACAGCACCTTCTACGGATCAGGGGCAGAAATATGGTTATGTATTTTATGATTGCCGACTGACGGCTGATGAGGGTGTACAGGATGTCTATCTGTCGCGTCCCTGGCGTTCGTATGCGCAGGCTGTATTCATCCGTTGCAATTTAGGCAAGCATATCGCTCCTGCCGGTTGGAATAACTGGGGTAAAAAGGAAGCGGAAAAGACCGCATTCTATGCAGAGTATGAAAGCACGGGTGAAGGTGCCAATCCAAAAGCACGTGTACCTTTCTCACATCAACTGAAAAATCTCAAAGGTTATGAAATAGATTCCATACTTATCGGAGAAGATGGTTGGAATCCGGTAAAAAATGGGAATGAATTATTAAGCATAAAGCGCTGACCCGTATCTGTCAAAACCGTATCATCTCCGTACCATCTCCGTGTTCATAACTACGGACTTGACACGGTCTTGACACGGAGTTGATACGGACTTGGTAGGAAGATGGTCTTTGTGACTGGTAAAATAATGTGATAATACTAAAAACATAATGATGAAAAAGAGTTTGTTTATATGGCTGTTCGCCCTGATCTTTCCGCTGTCATTTGTATGTGCGGAAAACTACCCGTACCGGAGTGATGTACTTTGGGTGACCGTGCCCAATCATGCTGACTGGATTTATAAGACCGGAGAGAAAGCTACGGTTGAGGTGCAGTTCTATAAATACGGCATTCCGCAGGATGGCGTAACCGTTTCTTATGAAATAGGTGGTGATATGATGCCGGCGGATACTTCCGGTTCCGTTACTTTGAAGCAAGGAAAGGCGGTGATACCTGTGGGAACAATGAAAGAACCCGGTTTCCGTGATTGTCGTCTGACGGCGACCGTGGATGGAACAAGCTATAAACATCATGTGAAAGTAGGCTTTTCACCGGAAAAGATTCAACCTTACACACAGATGCCGAAAGACTTTAAAGAATTCTGGGAAAACAATAAAGCGGAAGCTGCCAAATATCCGTTGACTTATACTAAAAAGCTTGCAGAGGAGTATTGTACGGATAAGGTTGATTGTTATCTCATTAAATTAATGCTGAATAACCGTGGACAGTGCATTTATGGTTATCTTTTCTATCCTAAGAATGCAGTGAAAGGTTCTTGTCCGGTTGTACTTTGCCCTCCGGGAGCTGGAATTAAAACAATAAAGGAGCCTCTGCGCCATAAATATTATGCGGAAGAAGGATGTATCCGTTTCGAAATCGAGATACATGGTCTGAATCCGGAGATGAGTGCGGAAGAATTTAAGGAAATCAGCAATGCTTTTAATGGCAGAGAGAACGGTTATTTAAATAACGGATTGGAGAATCGTGATAATTATTACATGAAACGTGTCTATCTGGGTTGTGTACGCAGCATCGATCTCCTGACTTCTCTGCCCGAATGGGATGGTAAAAATGTAATTGTCCAAGGTGGCAGCCAGGGAGGAGCTTTGGCACTGATTACTACCGGACTGGATAGCCGTGTAACAGCTTGCGTTGCCAATCATCCGGCATTGGTGATATGGCAGGCTATAAAGCAGGACGTGCAGGTGGCTATCCTCATTTTTTCAGAGTAGAGGGTATGGATACTCCGGATAAGCTGAAAACGATGGCATATTATGATGTGGTGAACTTCGCCCGTATGATTAAAGTTCCTACTTATATCACTTGGGGATATAATGATGATACCTGTCCGCCTACTACCAGTTATGCTGTTTATAATGTGCTGAATTGCCCCAAGGAAGCACTGATAACTCCGATTAATGAGCATTGGACTTCTGATGCTACGGAATATGGACAGTTGAAGTGGATATTGAGACATTTGAAGTAAACAGAAGTTCTACATAGTTGCTGGAAATATAGGGCAAGGCAAAAGGATATCTCTTGCTTTGCCCTTTCTCTGTCATTATAAATGTTATCATCTTTTGTGTCGAATACTTTGGGAGTATAAATGGAGTCCCTTATCAACATAGGGTAAAAATAGTAATGGTATGTGGAATAATTAATAAAAAGAATGCTCAGGAGGTACTCTGGCATAGGTAGGCTATTTTTTTAACCGAATTGAGCATATTTTTCACCTAAAGAAATAGGATTATCACCTCCTTTGCAGTGCAGGATTGAGAACAACAATCCTTTAATTGAGAAACTTTGAATCCTTAATTTATTAACTCAAATGTACTAACATGAAAAACAAACTGCATTTTGATTTTAGAAAGTTATGTTTTGCATTGGCATTGATACTAGCTCAATGTGTGTATGCGCAAAACAAAAAAATTACAGGTACGGTGACAGACTCGAAACAGGAGCCGCTAATTGGTGTGAATGTGACATTAAAAGGTAATTCTAGTGTGGGAACAATCACTGATATAGATGGTAATTATACACTTTCGGTACCTTCAGATAAGGCTGTGCTGATTTATTCTTATATAGGATATACTTCTCAAGAAGTGACAGTAGGACAGCAATCAACTATTAATATTATATTGAAAGAAGATGCTCAGGCATTAGACGAAGTGGTAGTAGTAGGATATGGTGTTGTTAAAAAGAGAGATTTGGTAGGTTCCATTGCTTCTGTTAAATCTCAGGATATAACAGCGGTACCTACCAGTAATGTATTGGAGAGTATGCAAGGTAAAATAGCAGGTTTGGATATGACTCGCAGTAGTGGTCAGCCTGGGAGTTCTTTCAATTTTACAATTCGTGGTAATCGTTCGTTGACGGCAAGTAATGCTCCATTGATTCTGGTTGATGGAATTGCTTATGGTGCTGATATTGACATAAACCCGAATGATGTAGAGTCTATTGAAGTTTTAAAAGATGCTTCTCCACTGCTATTTATGGTTCACGTGGTGCCAATGGAGTTATTTTGGTAACCACAAAGAAAGGAAAAGAAGGAAAGGTGAAGGTAGACTTGAATGCTTATTGGGGACCAAGTCTCTCAACCAATTTACCTAAAATGAATAATACCCAGCAATATGTGGCTATGCGCCGTGAGGCTATGCGTGCAGTAGGTCAGTGGAGTTCTCCGACTGATGATAGTGTTATTTGGGATGCTGTTGCATTGGAGCGTATTAAAAACAATGTAAATACGGATTGGTATGATTTAATAATGGATGATGCTACTACTCAAAATTATCAAGTTTCGGTTAGTGGGGGCACAGAAGCTACAAAGGTCTCTTTCTCACTGGACTATTTTGATGAAACTGGTATTTTGAAAGGTGATGATTTCAATCGTTATAATGGTCGCATGAATCTCAGTCAGCGTATCATGAAGGGCATGGAAGCCGGTGCTTCAGCACTTTTTACTACCTCCACCCGAAATGCGGCTCCGAGCAATGTATTTCATGCTGCCCAGACTAAAGAACCGTATGGCATGCCTTTTAATGAGGACGGTACACTCAATAAATATCCGTTCACAGGTAGTGGCGCAACAGATATAAATATGCTGTTTAATCAAGATAGGGATAACTATGTTGATGAGACGAAATCGAGTCGTTTCTTTGGAACGCTATTCTTGAATTGGGAAATAATCAAAGGACTTCATTTTCGCACCAATTTTGGGTACGACTCTCAGAATAGCCGTAACGGACATTTTGAAGGTGTAAATTCAACTTTTGTAGGTTCTAATAAAGGTTTAGCCAAAGTTTCTAAGAATGAAACTCATTCTACAGCGTGGACTTGGGAAAATACATTAACTTACAGTAAGGATTTTGGTATTCATTCTTTGACGGCTTTGGTAGGTCATAGTATGTCTAAGAATTCTTACGAAGATACATATGCCGAAGGCAAGGGTTTATCTTTTGAACAATCCTTATTTCATAATCTGGATGGTACGCAACAAGATTATGTCTTGTCCAGTAGCCTTACAGAATCATCCATGCTTT
>ERZ791618.734-NODE-734-length-14082-cov-1.598417_pt1 | contig 14082 bp, 21 predicted proteins | sample MGYA00510059_ERZ791618 | MGnify/ENA primary metagenome ERZ791618 (study PRJEB30046, sample SAMN00715159) | human gut metagenome | study: EMG produced TPA metagenomics assembly of the A metagenome-wide association study of gut microbiota in type 2...
GTCATTTGGGATGATCGCCGGCGCAAGCCGCATTCGGATGAAGTCGGCCGCATGATGCTGAATGGTTTCCATGCCCTTGCCCATTATGTACTGTCTGTCCTTTTCACTCAAATGGAACTTTGCGCGGAAAGCAGACTGTTGTAGGCGTAAAAGTGTTTGCTCAATGGTTGACATGTTGCTCACTCCAAGACCTTCAGTCCCAACTCTTTCATCTTGCGAATGATATCTTTCTCATCCATCATTCCCTCTGGAGATGATGCCTCCTGACCAGGGAATGCTTCGATACCGCTAAACTTAGCTGCCAGCTCATCCGGTTTCCAACCGCAGGTACACCACAAGCGGCTTCCATTGTGATACTGCACGATGAGCCGCATAAGCGTATCTTGCTGCTTTTCCGTCAGGCGGACACCTACCTCGCACAATTCAATCAGCACATTCTGGATCATATCCGTTGTGCGCAGATGACCAACATTCTCGGCTCGCCGATGAAACCGCATAATCTTTTCCGCCTCTGTACCGCTGTACTCTGCCAACAGGGCAGAATAAGTGGCGGGGACTTTCTTGTAATAATCCAAATTGAACCGCTCGTTCAAATTGAGAAAAGAAAACTCGTTTAATTTCTTCCCGCGATTCTCATTCGGATAGGTTTTACGTTGTTTTGGGGCGCACTCCATCGCCGTGGACTTCAGGTTCCCAATAAAATCTGCGAGTGATTTCTCCTCTACAGATGCTGTTGGTTCCGCATATGAGAGAAAATCATCGGGGACACAATAGGGGCGATCATCGCGCTCGTCCATCAGTGCATAGAAGGAAAACATCTTACCATAGCCAGCACCAATCACTTCTTTTGATACGATGTGCCGATCCAGATCATTGTGCGGTTCTTCCGTGTACAGTTCTTCAATCTCATAAACCCAATAGGGTTGCACCTCTCGACGGACAATAGAGGAAAAGGCGATAAGATCGCGTCGATGAATCCGCGGCACATCGCTTTTTAGCTCCTGATAAACCGACCATACATCGCGAAGGGCGATGGTGCCATATAGATTTGCACAGGCGGCGAATAGAGAATGGAGGAAAGCACATGTTTCCGTTGATAAACCCGCCTGTGTATATAGGCGCTCTAGAGATTTCTCAGATAGTGGTTTTGGGTAGGACATATATAGCTCCTCCGCTTCCATAATTCAGGCGTTATTCGTATTGCTCGGCGATCGACTTGACGTGCTCCGCCATCTGCTTGACTACATCATCAGGCCCAATGACCTTCGCCGCCGTCTGAAACCCGCAGAGCCACGCAAAGAACTGTGGGCTGACGATCACATCTGTCCATACTGTAAAGTGATCTTCTCCATCCGGGACTAAGATCACATCCCGCCCGAGACGGTCGAGTACGGCGCCCACGAGATGATTTTCGAAACGGAGATGAACCTTGACCTCCTCGCCGGTGAACATGCCGAATGTCTTACGCGCATAGACGGCCATATCGAGCGCCTCGTAAGCGTCCTGACCATCTCGTTCTTCATCCAGAACGGTGATCTTTTCCATCTTATCGACGCGGTAGTGTTTGATGATCCCTGCAGCAGAATCAAAGGCCACCATGTAGTAGTTCTCATCGTCCCATGTCATTGCAAATGGGCTGACAACATAATAAGCTCCACCATGTCGGTACACGCGCTCCTTGGCGACATTATACTCGAAATACAGGAACCGGATCTTCCGATTACTTGAGATGCCGTTATGAATCTCATCGACATTATAGTAGATGGACTCATTCATCGTCTTGATCCTGTTCTTCACGAATACCTGCCGGTTGAGCAGTTGTGCGCTATGAATGCTGGCAAGCTTTTCAATCTTTTTGATCAGGGACAGCGTTTTCTTATGGGTAATAAATTTCGAGGATTGGACGCTATCCATTAGGAGCGGAGGCGCCGGTAGTTAAAAGTCCCGGTTTGCGCCGTAGTAGCCGTGATTGTTCCCCTCAGATACCTGGATGATGTCCAATCCAAAATCTCGTAGAGCATCGATATCACTATAGATCGTCTTTCTCTCCGCAGTAATATCATGAGACTTCAGGTAGGCAATGATCTGGCTGGTGGTTACGGCATGGTCTTCATCTGAGTTCTTCAGCAGGTACTCCATGATGTAGATAATCTTCAGCTTCTGAAATGAGGAGCGAGGCATATGTTCATCATCCTTTCAACCTGGTCGAACCAATTTCTGTCAAGCAATTATATCATAGCATAAAACCTGTCCAATAGAAAGGACAACCTTTGCCTAACACGGTTAAGCCTCCGCTTCAAGTTTGACTTATCCTACAGAACTCAATATCCCGTTTAGAGCTATTGCATTTTGCGTGCAATAGCTCTTTTTCGTCCGTTCACAAAAAGTTTACAAATTTCTTTTCAAAGCGACGGGGGGTACCCCCCTGTTTTTTGAGTGAACTCTAGTAGAACGCAAAAAAGGAGATGACCATTTTGAAAAAAAGAAAGACCCGAGCCCAGCGCAGTAGATCCTTCCGCTGTCCGCATTGCGGAGCGGCCATGATCCTGAGACCTGCATCCGAAATCTATCATGATGCGAAATCTGACCGAAAGCTCTATGTATGTCACAACTATCCCGCCTGTAACACCTATGTTGCGGCACATCCGAATACTGACAAACCAATGGGTGTGCCGGCGAATGGTGATCTCCGGAATCTCCGTATTCAGGCGCATCGAAAGTTCGACCTTATCTGGAAGAACGGGATCATGACTCGTGAAGAAGCTTATCGCTGGTTCGCGGATTCATTCGGACTTAGCCTGCGTGACGCTCACATCGGCATGTGCAGTGAGTATCGATGCCGTGAGCTGATCCGCCTCTGCACTGAAGTACTTGCCAGAAACAACTGTGTCGCATAAAGGAGGTGCTCGACATGACTGATTATCAAGACGCCCTGGTGCTGGAGAATTTGGACCTGGTCAACTGGGTCATCCGCACGCGCATTTCCATTCCGAACCGTCCGCTCCTGACCTATGATGACTTTTACGCCATTGGTTGCGAGGCTATCTGCAGAGCGGCGCTGAAGTATCAGCCGGATATGGGAGCTTTTGCACCTTTCGCCTGCCGGTACATTTACAATGCCATCGTAGATCACTGCCGCGCAATGAACTACCGGCTGGAAAGAAGTGTAGAGATCAGCGAAGATGAAAATGCCTCTCTTCTCGATATGCTGACTTGCACTTCTGTTGATTTTGATGAGACCGTAACGGATGCCACCGCTATGTCTGCGCTTGCTGCCTGTAAGGAGAAATACAATGGCGTCGCTCGAAAAGGTGTGGAAGCCATCGAGATGAAGCTGAAGGGCTATGAGGCCACGGAGATCGCAAAACACTATGATACGAGCGTAAATAACGTCAACGCATGGATCTCGCGTGCTCGCAGCAAGCTCCGTAACGAGCCAGCATTATTGGAAATCCTGTATTGAGTTGTTGTTCTTCGTTCGTATCTTCGTAAGAAAGAACAGAATGGCTGAGGAGGAGAGCATTATGATGACATTCTATGCTGCCGCTGGCAGTTATCAGATTCGCAATGAAGACGGCAAAGATATGCCTTATATTATGCGGCTTGGGAAGCTCCAGCCAGTTTCTATTCCGGAGTTCAGTATCTGGAGTATGTTGCTGTGGGATGTCCTGACGCACGACGAGCTCCGCAAGAAATATTTTGAAAAGATGGAGGAAGTGAAATTGGATCCCTCCGGATTTGAGAAGGCACTCGAGATGCTCGTAAAGCGAAAGCTCATCATCAAAGGTGTTGGATACACCGGTGTGGATGCGCTCTACAACATGCTTTATGATACCTATGTCATACCGCTGCGGGGTGTTCAGGGTACACGGCGCTTGCTGAATATCGCAAAGCTGCTCAAGCAAGGTAAAGTCAACTTCTTTGAGGCCGTCTACCTCCTGCAGCCAGATAAGGGTACAGAAGCGGAACAGCGGATCATGAAGTTGGTTACCCAGACGCCGCTGAGCGTCCCTGAGCTGTACGATGCTTTGAAAACGATGTTCGAGATGTCAGCTCGGCCGACAAAGGATTTCCGCCATTTATACGGAAGAATCTGACAACCAGGCGCGGCTAAACAACGCATGCAGCCTTTCAAATCATAGGCAGGATGTGCTGGAAGCAACCACGAACTTGTATTTGACACGCCAGGTCATTCTGGAACACGCATAGTATCACGGGCCGGAAAGGAGAGTATCTTTCCGGCCCTCATTTTGTCCTGCCATATCGGTAAGAAAGGAGTATTCCATGAAAATGCCAAACCCTATCGCTATTCGTTTTGCCAAGCTGATATTCTCGATTCTGTCGATCACGGTTTTAGGAGTCATCTTTGCCATGATCTCACATGACCATAAGTTGCTTATTCTGTCTGCTGTTGTGGCGATTATGGGCAGCGTGAAGGTGTGTTCCTTCTACCGACAGGTGAGCAGGCAGCAGTACGAGTGTCTCGAGGGACTGCTTGTCCAAGAGCAGGTCAATATTCCTAGAAAGCGCCACGCCATTGTTCTGGAGCTGGAGAATGGAAGCCGCGTGCAGCGGGTTCTGGATGGACGATATAAACTCAAAGCTGGAAGCTTATATCGATTTTACCTCAAAAAACCGACCAATGATCTCCCGAATCTCCCGGAGGCCCTTCAGCCGTCCTCGACTGTATTTGGCTTTGAAGAACTCTCTTTTTCTACAAGCAAGCAGATTTAGGTACTCTGGAATGTGCATCATAGGAATGCTATGCTTACAGTGTTCTTTATTAGATGTCTTCTCCTCAGGGAGCTTTTTAAGATGTGAGCCTGTGTCATTTACGCAGGCATATTAGACAGACTTGCGGATTGAAAGATTCAACCTGCGTCTGTCTTTTTCTATGCCAAGCAACAGCTGGCAACTTTTGAACCACGCACCGTAAGGTGTTTGGAATATTTTAAGCCGTAAGGCAGAAAGGAAAAGAATTATGCACGCAACCATCATTATGGAGGGCCGTCTGGTCACCGATCCGGAGATCAAGAGCGGAAAGAATGGAGACTACTGCACATTCCGATTTGTGGTCAACACAAAATATGGAAATCAGGACAACGCCTCTTTCTTCAACTGCACCGCAAGCGAGTACATCGCCAATCGGATGCAGAAGGCCGGCATCAAGAAGGGCCGTCTGATCGAGATCATCGGTAATCTGAATCTGCGTCCCTACGAGACGGATGATGGCATCCGTCAGATCTCTGCGGATGTCAGTGTCCTCGAGTGGCACTTTACTGGTTCAAAGCCGAAAGGCGATGAGGCGGACTCTTCGCAGGGTACGACAAAAACCGCACAGAAGAGCACCGGTAGGTACGCCCGGAGCAGACGATTCCAAGTGGCGATGACGATGACGACCTCCCCCTCTGATCTGGACATACATATATGGGCTGTAAGTGTTGTGAATGCTTGCAGCCCATTTTGTTTTGTCCATTCCAAAATCTACATACGAAAGGACTGACTATTTGTGGCTGTCAAAAGCCGAATTGACGCATGGACCCTGCTGAGGGTTCTTGTTGTACCCTGTCTGTTTCTCTGCGCGATCTTCAAGCGCCCCATATTCCAATGGATCGCTTGCGTTGCGCTTTTTGTCTGGGTGTGTTTCGTGATCTCGAAGCTATTTCGCTCGCATAGAAAACACTGCAAAAAGATGCCCGCAGAGCAAAAGGCCTTTCCTGCGAAGCAGGAGACCAAACCGCTAACGGAGACTCCGCAAGAAGCAGATGATGATACCCGACTGAGCTTGCTCAGACAGGTCAATTATCGAATCATGGAGCAGCTGAAGCAGAGCTATCCCACAGTATCATGGCTTTGGGATACGCGTCCTTCATCGGAAGATATCAACAGAGGCTGTACGAAACGTATCAAGCTCTATCACTGTGACCCCTTCAATTTTGGGGAGGTGACACTGAGCGCGTCTGGGAAGCTGGAAATCGCGCTCATTCAGCTCGTGCCTCTTGCTGAAGCAGAGGTGCAGCCGAAGAGTGATGAAGATTTGGAGGAAAAGGACATTCTCTCTCGTAACGATGTGAAGCGATGGTACACGGAAACAGGTATTGCTCTACTCAGCGTATTGATCGATGAGCTGAATGTGCAAGGCCACAAGCGGCTTGCCATTCATGAAAATGGTGATGTCCTCGTTACCGTCGAGGGAAAGGAACAGACGGTAGATACCATCCTGACTTTCCCCCTCGCCCCGCTTGGGACGATCTTTGTGTACTCGCTCGCGAAGACGATATCTCTGCAGAAGTGCGTGGCCAGGAACTTGCTGTGTCCTGGCCTTAATTGATCATGATGAGGTGTAATTATGGCAAAGACGAAGCTTTTCGAATCTTGGACTTTCCGACTCCAGCTCCCACCGCCTTTTGATGACCCAAAATACTCCGGAGCAAAACCGATGGGCTTTTCGCAGTACAACACTTCCAGTACCGCTCAGAAGGCTACACTCCACGCACCTACTCTTCGCGCCCTGCTGGCCTATGCAAAGCTGGTGAGCGCAACGGAGAATGGGCAGAGTGTGGATGACCTCGGTGCCATCGGTCATCAAGGCAATACCTACCGGATCAGCGAGTACCGATCTGCCAACAAGACCGATTGTGTCGTATTCAATCCAGTTACCGGCAAGTTCAGCGCGGTACAGATTGAGGACGGCTCGCAGGTTCTGAAGCCCTATTCTTTGGGCGCTGGTAATGGTTCTGGATCTGCCCTGCTATTCTGCCTGATGCCCGTTCTCAATGAAGATGATGAGTTCCGCCAGAAATTTCAGGAGTTCACCTCACATTACGAGAACGGTTGGGCTGATATGGACGCTGCGTTCGAATGTGCGCTTGTCCTCTGCGACAATGTCTACTCTTGCATTGGTGTTGTGCTGCAGGATTACTCCAACGGTACTGGCGACAAGACCGTTCGTGTCACAGCGAATCTCTCCCCTGGATTTTTCCCCTTGTTCTCAGCAGAATGCAGAACGATCTGGATCGCTTCGACTTCACGGAGGATAAGATCTTCGGCGAGCCGGACGAACATGGGCTGAGTACAGTGACAAAACTCTCGGTCAAGCGCGCGTCGGTTGGAAACGATGGAAAGCCCAGAAATTATCCTTGGTGCGTCATCGTGGAAAATGGACGCGCTGTCAAAGAGAAAACCGCAACAGGCGGCACCCATATCAAGTCGGGCACCTACAAAAAGCAGCGCTCTGTGTATGTCAACATCAACGATCTGGACTTCTTCAATCTTGTCTACCGCACGACACGATTCATTGAGTCGTGGGAGTTGACTTACGGCCCGAAGCTGATCCGCGACGCTAGGAAGCTGCTGACTGAGCAGCGTGCGGCGGCGCAGCAGTGAGGAGGTGCAGTCAGTATGAAGAAAAATCGCGAGTTTATCAACCTCGGTGAATTTGAGATGACTTCTCCGGTCATGCGTGTCAGCGACCCCTGTTACGAGCGTGATGTCTGGTGCTGTGGCACCGTTGACCATTGCAAACTCGGGACTTGGGAGGCAGGTGTTCTGAAGACGGATGAAGGCGAATGGGGCACACGCTGTGCCGTCCTTGCCGTCCGTCATAAGGATACTGGTCCAGATTTCAATGTGATCCGCTTAGGCAAAGTGCGCAAAGTGGCGTGCAAATGTGTCGAGCAGTCATTTGGGTCGGCGTTGATTCCGGACAGGCAGGGTTCTTTGATGATGCGTTCTATCAAAACGATACGGTTTTTGAGGAACTGCCTGCACCGGGTTTCGCTATTGGTGATCTCTGGTATCGCCATGTGTGCGACATCACACTCAGCAAGATGTCAGCCGGCGTGTTGCCTTATGGTGCGGTCTCATCGTCCGGTTTCGGCGATGGCGGCTATACCTGCTATACACACGCTGATGAGAATGGGGTAATTGACTTTGCGTTCATTGTGTTTATTTGAGGAAATAACCGTTTTTTGCAGGGGAGTGCTTCGGCACTCCCCTGCCCCGTAGAGGAGGTGCATAAGCCATGATCTCAAATTGGGACTTTTCACTTGTTTTAGCCATCAGTGAACTGCTTGTTGATCCACAGCAGCCAAGCAGTCTGCTGGATATCAAACTGCATGCTTTTCAGAAGGCCAAAGATCTGATGCTTCAGTATGAAAAGCGCGGCATCCGCCGAGATCTTCTCGACGTCATTTTGGATAAGAAGCTCGAGCTGATCTTGAAAGCAGAGACCGCGAATGAAGTAAAGCGCGCATCCGAACCGCCAAAGCCAGTGTACAACTATGGTACCTGGCGGGAAGATCCATTCTCCGTTCCGGAGGAGGAGCTTGCGATGTGGGCGATCATTTCGCCCAACAACATGCTAAGCCAACCGGCTCAAGAGCGGTACATGGATCTCTTTACTCGCGTGTTCGGAATCACGAGGGAGCAGCTTACAAACGGCCCGCTCCCAGATGTGAAGCTGGAGGTGCAATAGGATGGATTTCTACTTCGGAGTCGATCTTCTCCATCACCTTCAAAGACACTATGAGCAGCGATTGTCCCTTGCTCTTTCCAAGTCTTTCAATCAGACGGATTCCCGCTACTATTGGCTCTTCAAAGAGCTCGAGTGCCGCGTAACAATGCTCCGAAAGCTTCTGGCCATGATATCCGCTTTACCGGGCTTCATGTGCCGGCAGACGGAGGAGCAAGTCTTTGCGATGGTAGTCAGTTCGACATCCTCTTGGTTTTCTGATGACGTGCTTGGAGAGCAGCCGAAGGACGCTGCGGGCAACTGCTCCTATTACCAGGAAGTAATCCCTACTGGGTCGATTATCAGCTTGCTATGGATCGCTTTACTCCGGATTACGACTACACGAATTTGGCGACATTCTACGTCGATCTCGTTGAGTATCTCGTGATGGCGGTACGCCTGTACTTCTTCATTCGCGAGCAGCAGTTCCGGCCAATCGACCGTGGCAAGTATGACGAGTTGGTCGGGATCCAAGCTGTTCTGCAGAAGCCAGCCTGAGAGGTTAGGTGAAACGGATAATGAATAGGAGGGCAAATGGAACATGAGGCCCAAGAGTATAATCATGATTTTCTCCCGCGAATCAATAGAGCTGAGGAGTTTGTTGAGCTTTTTGAAAGCAGCATCGAGCACATGAGTGAGACGCGGGTTGATAAAGATGAGGTTCGTAAACAATTCCGAATCCGAGGTTGGTCGGAGGAAACGAGGCAGGTGATCCTGGCCGCGCTTGAATACTACAAGTGCGCAGAAGGGCTTGCGAAGATAAGAGGTTAGGTGGTGAAAGGATATGAAGCCACTCACCCCCGAGCAGCAGGCTTTTGCAGAGGAGCATCATGGTCTCCTTCTTGACTTTATGGCAAAGCACAGCCTTGGGGATGACTACTACGACCTCTTGGCCAATCGATACCTGAAAGTGGTGGTACGCTACCTGTCGGAGGAATCGCTGCATAAGTACAGTTTCTCCACGGTGGTTTGGTACCATCTGCGTTCAGAACTATCGAACTATGCACGAGATCAAGTCGGAAAACCGCAGGAAATCCCAATCGAGTTCTATTGTGAGATCCCTGCACCTGAAATTGCTCCGATTGATGATGGCCTCTGGCGCGTGGTCGAAGATAACCTCACCTATAAGCAGTTTGAGGCGATCCAGTTCCGCAACCAGGGCTACACCAATCGTGAAATTGCTGAACTATGCGGAGTCGGTCGCAAAGCGATTGAAAAGCGCTTTGCCCGGATCCGCAAAATACTATCTGATTATAAGGAGAACTGAATTATGAGTCACTTTTCTGTTTGTGTTATTGTTCCTGACGATGGCGTTGTCAACAACATCCATGCCAATAATCTGGAAGACCACCTGATTCCTGTTCTGGCACCCTTCGATGAACAGACAGAGGAAGAGAAGTACCGCGAATTCGAAGATCGCACGGAAGAGGCAAAAGCCGACTTTGAGAATGACACCATGCGTGTCGTCCGGTTCCCGGATGGCAGTATCCACTCCATTTACGATGATGCTTTCAACAAGTCCTTCTTCATTGAGGAGGACAGGATCTATGCGTTCGGCTCGAATCGGGATCGAAAGAGCAAACTCCAGACGGAGGAGTCCAAAGCACTGGAGTTGGTGACTGATTACCCCGTCAAGGCGTGGTATCCCTCATTCGAGGCTTACTGCGATGAACATCGCGGCTTTGTGAAGGCTTCAGATGGACGATGGGGCTACACTTGCAACCCCAACGCGAAATGGGACTGGTGGCAGATCGGCGGTAGATTCCCAAATCGATTCTTAGTTCCGGAAGGACTTCAGGACTGCATTCCTTCTGCGAAAGACGATGATGGCGAATCTGATATCCCTCCTGAGGGATATCAGTATGCCGATGCCGCACGCAAGAAGGATATCTGTTGGGATGTCATGCGCAAGATCGCTGTCGATACGGTCGAGAAACGGTATCAGAAGTGTGTAAAAGCATTCGAGACCAAAGACCTTACCGATTTCGGCCCTCTGTGCAGGATCCTTGATGAGGGCATTTCAGCCTGGGGCGAAATGCTGTATCTGAAAGGTGAAACTCTGGATGAGTATAAGGCTCGGAAAGGCGCTACCGATTTGGATCGATACATGTGCCACACTTACGCATTCATTGATCGCAATGGAGAGTGGGCTGGTTCCGGTGACATGGGCTGGTTCGGTATCTCCAGCAACGATAAGGACGAGCGAGTTTGGAACGATGAGATCCAGAAGCTCATGAATGAGGCGAAAGATGATGACTTCCTTGCCATCGTCGATTGCCATATCTGATTTTTGAAGAGACCCGGAGACGAGAGTTGCAATAGCACCTCGTCTTCGGGCCTTCGCATTATGAATGAAGGAGGCTATTTAGAATGCACTTACCTATGTGTGCTCGCCCCTCTCTGCCCCTACGCGGGCTGAGATCATGGTGAATGCCCAAAGAGCACGCACGTATATGGCAATGTGTGAGCGGGAGTTCGGCTGCCGCGCAGTTGCCCCGCATGCTTATTTACCTTATCTGCTTGACGATCCAATCCGAAAGAACGAGCACTTGCCCTATCTTTTGGCGCAAGCCTGCTTGCCCTGTGTGATCGCTTGGTCATCTATGGTGACCGCATCAGTAGTGGCATGAAGGAGGAAATCCGAAGAGCGCGGGAATTGGGGATCCCCATTCTCAATCGGCAAACGCAGTTGTCAGATGGTTCATCCGATCCTGTCATTGTTGGCCGGTACATCAACGGGATATCCCTGAATGGGCTTGAATACCTGAAGAACGACGCAGATGAAGTAATCTACTTTGCAGGTGTTGAAGCGGCAAAGGTGTACCTGCGTGAGCATGGTGTAACCGAAGACGAGATGGAAGATATGGTCTTCCGAAAGAGTGTCGGTACCTGCTTTCGCTGCGGAGATCCACTCTTCTTGAGTGACATTCCAGAATACACTTGTCAGTGCTTCCGCTGTGATGAAGACTTCTACTCCATCGAGCAAGATGTTGATTTATGATCAAAGAAAGGACGATACGTTTATGAGTATAAATCGTGGCGATATTTTCTATGTCAATCCGAGCGAAACGGTCGGATCCGAGCAGCGATCTGGTCGGCCGGCCATCATCGTCTCTAATCCGCTGTGTAATGAGCACAGTCCTGTTGTAGAAGTCGTGTACCTGACCTGCCAGTACAAAAAGCCCATGCCGACGCATGTGCGGATTGAAAGTGCCGGCAAGCGCTCGACCGCGCTTTGCGAGCAGATCTCTTCCGTCGATGTCAGCCGTCTTGGTGACTTCAAAGGCCACCTGACAGACCGTGAGATGGCGCAGGTAGATGTAGCCCTCATGGCTTCTCTTGACCTGCACCCGATTCCGCGTCAGGCGAAAGTAAGACCTGTCGGGCCGGATGTGGATGATGCCGCATTGGCTCTCATTGCGCTGCGCTTTTTAGAGGGTTTTCTCCAGAAGCGCTGCGGTGTGACGGTTCAAGACAGGCTTTCGATTGACCTACTTGGTCAGAAGAATGACTGATGGAGGTGTACCGTGAAAGGCTTCTATGAGAAATTGATGGACGGTAGGATCGTTGATCGACCGCCATGCAGTCGCTGCCTCCATCGCAACAAAATGACCGTGGAGGAACCTTGCTACAGCTGTATAGACCTCATGGATTTGAGCCTCCATCGACCGAACGTGGAAACGGAGTTCGCGAGCTTCACCCCTGCAACGGAGGTGAACCATGAAGAATGACGAATTGACTGTACGCACCCCATTGGGGGAGCTGGTAGTCGGGATCAAAGCGGATCCTGACTACCCTGGCATTTCTGTTGCTTTTTGTGGCAACGGTATGAATGATTGCTTCAATGAAGGATCGATCCGTCTTGCATGGATTGAATACTCTCCGGAGAAGCGTCGCCTTCAGGCCATCGTTTATGGTGACGGGAATGCAGATGACTACACACAGCTCATCGAGTTCAAGAACATTTCAGATCAGGACAAATAAGATACGGAGGTAAATGATGGGTACAGCAAAGCTGATGACGCCATTATTCTATGATGGCAACTATAATGTGGAAAAGAAACGGATGAGAGCAGTTCTGGAGCGTGAGGTTTCTAACGGCGCCGTGTCGTACCGCCTTTGGCGTAGCGATGGCAAGCCAGATCTTGAGTATCCGAGAGCCGCAAACGATGCGTACATTCTCCATGTGGAGGTCAATGACCATCTGGTTCCCCTCCGGATGACGGACTATGCCTTGGTGAATCATTGTGGATTACTTCCCGCAACGATTGCCTTGTATGGTTCCAAAGAAGGCAGAGAGGAGCATTTCAAACACCTGAGGGATTCCGGTGCCGCAGGCACAGGAGCTTTCACGGAAGCGATGGCACGCGAGACGGAAAAGATCATAGAGCTTGGTAATGATTCTGCTCGTCAGGCGGACTACATTAAGAGTGTTTTAGATCAGCATGTTGCCGCATTCCTTGATTCGAAAGAATGCGACGGCAAGAGTTTCCCCGACTTCGTTGGAGCACTCATTCTGGAGGAGATCCCGTCCTGCCTTGCGCTTAGAACTAAGTATCGTGCGTATAAGCAGGAGGAAGCGCTCAAGCGGCAAGCCGAGCAGGAAGAACAAGATCGCGCTTTCTGTGAAGAACGGAACCGCAAGGCTGAGCAGATGATTGACTTGGCCATTCGCACTATTCGTGGCGGCGGTACGCTCAAAAATGAACCTATCAGCCTTTACAAAAGCCGCTATGATTCCAGCACTTATTCCATTGTCAATCACCTCATGCGCCGATATCAAGTCGATGTGCCACTCCGCACGCAGGGCTGGATCAACGATAAGCTCGTCAGCGTTACAATTGAAAATGGCAAGTGTGAGCATCTCCGATATATGCGTTCCAAAGGTGCGCAGTGCTCTCAAAAAATCTTTGATTGTATGCACGAGCTGATTCTAAAGGTCTGCTCGGAAACGGAGGAATGAGAGATGGAATACCATTGGTACGAGGATTATTGGGCGATGCCGCGCAACCTGCCGAGAGGTCATGAATTCTTCATTGGTTATTACCAGACGCAGCGCGCGATCCATCATCATGTGGCATTCATCCACACGGATCAGTCCTGCTTCCTTTCAACACATCTCTTTGATCAGGGATATCGTATTTTTCTGCACTTCAAAAGTGGTACTGTAACAGAAGTTGGGCGCGGTGAAAACCCTGCGTTACCGGTGAGGATTATCCGCGAGAATATGAATTTGGAAGCACCACTCTTAGCTGGATTGCTCGGGAAACTGACCGAATGATTAGCGGAAGTATTTAGCCAACAAGGGTATTTTCCTTGTTTTGAAAGAGAAGCAAATTAACGAAATTGTCTTTATCTATTTCTACAAATTTAACACAAAGCAAAAGAAGAGGAGTACCTGGTGCTCCTCTTCTTTTTGTTGTTCAGAAGGAGCCTTGTCCGTATTATTGGACAAGGCTCCTGTTATGATGCGTACAGTACCGAAGGGACGTACCTTATAGGAGGAGAAAACATATGGATCTATTCGATTTTAACCACGATGGCGAGGTGAGCGACCTCGAGCGCATCAT
>ERZ791618.744-NODE-744-length-13950-cov-4.806549_pt1 | contig 13950 bp, 13 predicted proteins | sample MGYA00510059_ERZ791618 | MGnify/ENA primary metagenome ERZ791618 (study PRJEB30046, sample SAMN00715159) | human gut metagenome | study: EMG produced TPA metagenomics assembly of the A metagenome-wide association study of gut microbiota in type 2...
CCACTCGTGCTGCTGGTTGTGATGGCGGTCAGCCGCCGCATCAAGGACATCATGGTCATCCTCATCCTGGGCATGATGTTCGGCTCGGGCATCAGTTCCATAGTCGAGATACTCCAATACCTGTCGAGCGAGGCGGCGCTCAAATCGTTCGTCATCTGGACGATGGGGTCGCTGGGCGACGTCACGGGCGGCAACCTCGCCCTGATGCTCCCCGTCGTCGCCGCGGGGCTCGTGCTCAGCGTCGCCGCCATCAAGCCGCTCAACCTGCTGCTGCTGGGCGAAAACTATGCCCGCACGATGGGGCTCAACGTGCAACGCACCCGTACGCTGCTGTTCCTCTCCACCGTACTGCTGGCCGGTACCGTCACCGCCTTCTGCGGCCCCGTGGGCTTCATCGGACTGGCCGTCCCGCACCTGGCACGCATGCTCTTCGCCAGCGCCGACCACCGCATCCTCATGCCGGGATCAATGCTCGCGGGCGCTGCCCTGCTGCTGGTCTGCGACCTCATTTCGAAAACCCTGGCGCTGCCGATCAACACCGTCACGGCCCTGATGGGCATCCCGGTGGTCATCATCGTCGTCGTCCGCAACCGTAACCTCTTCTAAGATGGCAGCCGACACCCTCCATACCCCCCGACTGCACACAGGCCCCGCACCCGGGACACCGGGCATCTCGCTGCACGGCCTCACCCTCGCCTACGGCCGCCGCGTCCTGTTACGCGACGCCGACGCCGTGCTCCCGCAAGGGTCGATCACGGCGCTCATAGGCCGCAACGGGACGGGCAAAAGCACCCTGCTGCGGGCGATCGCCGGGCTGGGCACGGCCACCGGCGAGATCCGGCTCTGCGGCAAGCCCCTCGCCGCACTCACCGCGCTGCAACGCGCCTCCACCGTCAGCTTCGTCACCACCGACAAGATACGCATCGCCAACTTAGCCTGCGAGGATGTCGTCGCCCTGGGCCGGCGCCCTACACCAACTGGATCGGGCGCATGCAGCAGGCCGACCGCGACATCGTGTCACGCTCGCTCTCGCTGGTGGGCATGTCGTCGTTCGCCCGCAAGACCATGGATCGCATGTCCGACGGCGAATGCCAGCGCATCCTGATCGCACGCGCTCTGGCGCAGGACACCCCCGTGATCCTGCTCGACGAGCCCACGGCCTTCCTCGACCTTCCGAACCGCTACGAACTGGCGTCGCTGCTGCGCCGCCTGGCACACGAAGAGGGCAAATGCATCTTCTTCTCGACGCACGACCTCGACGTGGCGCTCGGGCTCTGCGACGCCACAGCGCTCATCGACACCCCCACACTGCACTGCATGTCGGCGGCCGACATGGCGGCGAGCGGCCATATCGAACGGCTTTTCGCCGGCGCAGGCATCTCGTTCGACCCTGCGACGCTGACCATCCGGCTCGCAAAAAAGTAGAATATCCAATATTTTTCCGCCAATTTTTTGTTAAACTCACTTTTTTATTTACCTTTGCACCGCTAAAGCCACCCTTTCGGGGGTATGCGATAGTGGTATTGGCCCATTCGTCTATCGGTTAGGACGCAAGATTTTCATTCTTGAAAGAGGAGTTCGACTCTCCTATGGGCTACGAACGAGGAGGGCTGCGGAGCGGCACGGAACCGGGGGGGGGCTCCCGACCGGCAACCGGAACCGCAAAAACGGCAGACCTCTACGGGTGAATACTTTTCAAGGAGCGGGCTTCAGGCCTATCCGCACACAGCCACGGCTGGAACCGATTTAGCAACTGAAAAAGTAAAAAATAAAAAACACAGAATTATGGCAAACCATAAGTCATCGAAAAAACGCATTCGCCAGACCGCGGCCAAGCGTGCCCACAACCGTCTGTACCACAAGACAGCACGTAATGCCGTAAAAGCACTGCGCAACACCTCGGAGAAGAGTGCCGCCGAAGCCCTGCTTCCCAAGGTAACCACCATGCTGGACAAGCTCGCCAAGCACAATATCGTGCACAAGAACAAGGCCGCAAACCTGAAGAGCGCCCTCCAGTTGCACGTGAACGCACTCTAAACCCCGGCCGGATGCAAAGCCAGAAGCTGCCCCTGTGGCAGCTTTTTTTATTCCCCTGCGCAAAACAACGGTATCAGCCACCGTCCCGCCAGCCCAAGTACAGCGCACACATACGCTCCGGCATACCGCCTGTACGACAAAGCCGTCCGCATCGCTGCGGACGGCTTCCGTTTTTCTCCGCCGGGGCATCCCTGCGCGGCACTACCCTTCCCGGGGATCCCCTGATCCTCCGGCAGCCTCACTCCTTCCCGGAAAACCCGGATCCGTCCCCGGAATCACTCCTTTTCGGGAAACCCTTGGGCCTTGAGGCGGATATCCGCACCATCGGGCGTCACCAGGTATACCCCCGTCGACTCGGGCGTTATGTGGCCGATGACATCGACGCACCCCATGCGCATCACCTGCTCCTGCAAGGCCAGCGGCACCGTGAACAGCAATTCGTGGTCTTCACCGCCGTTGAGCGCCGCCACGACCGGGTCGGCATTCAGTTCCTCCGCCAAGGCATAGGTCTGCCTTGCGATAGGAATCCGGTCGAGGTATATGCGGGCCCCGCATTTCGACGCCTTGCAAATCTGCATCAGGTCGCTGGAAAGCCCGTCCGAAAGGTCGATCATCGACGTCGGTACGATGCCCTCCTCGGCCAATGCCTCCACGATGTCCTTTCGCAGACGCGGCTTGAGATACTTCTCCAGCAGGTATTCGTACCCTGCGAACTTCGGTTCGGGGTCTTTCACGTCGGCAAGCACCCGCTTCTCACGCTCCAGCAGCCGCAGCCCCATGTACGCCGCACCGAGGTTGCCCGAAATACAGATCAGGTCGTTCTGCTGTGCGCCGCCGCGCGACACGACCTTCTCCTTCGGGGCATGTCCCAGCGCCGTGAGGCCCAGCACCAGTCCGGTCATCGAAGCCTTCGTATCGCCCCCCACGAGGTCGATCCCCTGCTCCCTGCATGCGAAGGCAATTCCCTCGTACAGCTCCTGCAACGCCTCCACCGACAGCTTGGACGACACACCGAGCGACACCATCAGTTGCGAGGGCAGTGCGTTCATCGCCAGGATATCGCTTGCGGCCACCGTCACGGCCTTGTATCCCAGGTGCCGGAGGGGGAAATAGGTCAGGTCGAAGTCTATGCCCTCCAGCAGTGCGTCCGTCGAACAGAGCACCGCCTCGCCGGACGGCGGCATGACGACCGCCGCATCGTCGCCCGCGGCGCGGAGCGTCGAAGCGTCCGCCGGGTCAAACCCTTTGGTCAACAGGTCTATCAGGCCGAATTCACCCAGCTCGGCTATTTCGGTGCGTCGTTTCTTTTCCATATTATAAATTTTTTTACAAAATTACGGATTCTTTACTCTTTCCCAAAAATTTAGCGTATTTTTGTCCGGTAAATCCCAAATTCGGCTTCTACATATGATAAACATCGTCTTATTCGGTGCGCCGGGCTGCGGCAAAGGCACGCAGGCACAACGGCTCAAAGCACACTACGGCATCGAGCATGTCTCGACGGGCGAGGTTATCCGCGACGAGATCCGCCGCGGCACGGAACTCGGACGCAGCATGGAATCCTACATCAAGGCAGGTAAACTGGCCCCCGACGAAATCGTCATCGGCATGGTCGCCAACTATGTCTCAGAGCACAAGCACGTCAAGGGCTGCATCTTCGACGGCTTCCCCCGCACCACGGTACAGGCCGAGGAGTTCGACAAGCTCCTTGCCCGGCACGGGCTCAAGGTCGACATCATGGTCGACATCCACGTCCCCGAAGAGGAACTCGTCCAGCGCATCCTGCTCCGCGGCAAGGATTCGGGACGCGCCGACGACGCCTCCGAGGAGGTGATCCGCGGCCGCCTCGACGTCTACCGCCAGCAGACCGCCGTCGTCTCGGACTACTATGCCGCCCAGGGCAAATACGCCTCGGTCAACGGCACGGGTTCGATGGAAGAGGTCTTCTCGCGCATCACCGACGTGATCGACCAGTTGCAATAGGCACCGGCGGCCGACCGCCGAAGTCCGGGCAAATCCTGTTCCGGACTTTATTTTTGTCCCCTTTCCCGCCCTGCCGCAGGGGTATCGGATCCACATCCCGCCCCTGCCCGCGGTATGGGCTGTCGCAATACCCCCGGCCTCCGGCGGCAGGCACGCACCGGCACTTTCGCCGCCCGGGCGACCGCCGTCCGTACACCCCGGACTGCTCCGTCCGGCGCCCCGGCAACGGAACCGGCTCGAAGATACGGCGATAAAACCGAAAAAAAGGTGCGCGGCTTTGCTATTTTACAAATAATCCGTATATTTGCAACCCCATTGAGGGGCAATTAACTAATTTTAATACGTATTATGAACAATTACGAAACCGTTTTCATTGTCACGCCGGTTCTGTCTGATGCACAGGTGCAGGAGGTCGCTGACAAATTCCAGGGTGTCATCACCGAGAACGGCGGTCAGATTGTGAACAAGGAGTCGTGGGGCCTTCGCAAGCTCGCCTACCCTATTCAGAAGAAGACCACCGGTTTTTACTTCCTGGTCGAGTTCACGGGCGAAGGCTCGCTCATAGGCACGCTCGAAACGCAGTACCGCCGCGACGAGCGCATCATCCGTTTCCTTACTTTCAAGCAGGACAAGTTCGCCGTGGAATACTCGGAGAAGCGTCGTGCAAAACTTTCTAACAAACAGGAGGAGTAAACCATGGCACAGGAGAACAAGGCACAGTCTGAAATCCGTTACCTCAACCCGGTATCGGTTGACGTCAAGAAAAAGAAATACTGCCGCTTCAAGAAGCTCGGCATCAAATACGTGGATTACAAGGACGGGGAGTTCCTCAAGAAATTCCTTAACGAGCAGGGTAAGATCCTTCCCCGCCGCCTGACGGGTACTTCGCAGAAGTTCCAGAAGAAGGTGGCCCAGGCCGTGAAGCGTGCGCGTCACCTCGCCATCCTGCCCTTCGTAACCGATTGCATGAAATAATTAAAGGAGGAAGAGACAATGGAAGTTATTCTGATCAAAGATATGGAAAACCTGGGCTACGCCAACGACATCGTGACCGTAAAGCCCGGTTATGCGAACAACTACCTGATTCCCCAGGGTTACGCAAAGGCTGCCACCGCATCCGCCAAGAAGGTGCTCGCCGAGAACCTCCGCCAGCGCGCCCACAAGGATGCCAAGATCCTTGCCGACGCACAGGCACTCGCCGAGACCATCGCCAACCTGCCGCTCACGCTGGCCCTGAAGGCCGAGGAGGGCAAGCTCTTCGGTACGGTTACCGCCACCGACCTGGCCGAGGCACTGGCTGCCAAAGGCATCGAACTCGACCGCAAGCTGATCGCCGTAGAGGGCATCAAGACCGTCGGCGAGTACGAAGCGACCGCCAAACTCCACAAGGAGGTCAAGGCCGTCATCAAATTCTCGGTTACCGCCGCAGAATAATCCGCAGGAGGCTGCAAGGGTTCCGCCCTGCAACTCATCGCACCATAAAAAAGGAGAGCCAAAGGCTCTCCTTTTTGCATTCAGGCAATACTCCGTCCCGATATTCGTTTCCCCCGAATTCGGAGACGGGCACGCCGCGTGTCCTGCCAACCCGCATTCCGGACTGTTCGATCCCGCCGGATTCCCCGCCCCGGGTCAGTGCGGCGGCGCGGCCGGCGGATCGGGATGGCGGGGCGGCACGGAGTAGGAACGCAGCACGAGCCCCACGCCGACGAAGATCACCAGCGCGAAGACCACCGTATCGGCATGCAGCTTGTCCAGCCCCATCCCGACCGAAATGGCGATCGCCAGCACAGGCTGCAGGTAGGTATAGATGCTCGACACCGTGGCCGGCACGCTCTTGAGCGCATAGTTCAGCATCAGGTTCGGCAGATAGGTCGGCACCGTCAGCACGAAGAGCGTGGGAAAAGCGCATGGCCGGCTATGGCGGCATAGTCGGTGTGGATGATCTCCTTTAGCCCGAAGGGCAGCGCAACGACGGCCGCCACGCAATATACCCAGCGCAGCACGGTGGTGATGCGGTACCTGGCAACCAGGGCTTTGAACCAGACCATGTACAGCGCCGTGGCGCAGGCGCACAGCATGATCATCACGTTGCCCCAGACATGCGAATGCTGGTGCGACGACGAGGCGCCCGTCAGCACCACCGCCACGGCGCCCGCCATGCCGAGCAGCAGCCCCGCGACCTTGAGCTCCGTGAAGCGATCCATGCCCAGCAATACGGAGAGCAGCAGCACCAGCAGCGGGACGATGGTGTCGATGATCGATCCGTCGATGGGCGAAGTCATCGAAAGTCCGTACATGATGAATACCTTGCGCAGCACGCCGATCAGCAGCGCGGCGCCGATCAGCTTGCGGATGTCGGCGCGCGCGACCCGTTCGGCCTTCTGCCACAGCAGCGGCACGAGCGAAAAAAGCGCCGTGACGACCAGCGACCCCGCCACCATGGCCATCGGGTGGACATAGTGCGGCAATACGATGTTGTAAAACGGGTAGTCCATGGCCCATACGATATTGCATATCAGCAGGGCAATGTGGGGCTTGAATCTGCTCATTCCGTCTCGGAGTTTACCCTGCGGGAAACAAAAACAGTGCCTTTCCGTTCGGAAGGGCACTGCCGTTATAGCGGTGGCGGCCATTTCTCACCACCCGTCGCGCGGCACCTCGAACGAACCGGGCGACGCTCCCGGCAGCTCTTTCCCCCGGTAATAGACTTTCCATGCGTCTTTCCCGTATCCTTCCCCGAGTTCTTCGAACGTCTGTGCCGAGGCGCCCTTCACCTCACCGCCCCTGTAAAATACCTTCCAGGCATCCTTTCCGTATCCGTTCCCGAGGCTCTCGAAGGTCATCGCCGACGCCCCGTCCACCTTCCGGCCGCGGTAATACACCGTCCAGCTGTCCTTCGAGTAACCGCCGCCCAGCCTTTCGCCCGACAACGCGCTCCCGTCATACCGCTCCCCGTAGTGGTCGGTATGCCAGTTGTCTTTCCCCATCCCGTTCCCGAGGCTCTCGAACGACGAGGCCGACGCCCCTTCCACCTTCCGGCCGCGGTAGAACACCGTCCAGTCGTCCTTACCGTACCCGCCGCCGAGATCCGTGAACGACGATGCCGAAGCGCCCTTCACCTTCCTGCCCTCGTAATACACCGTCCAGTTATCCTTCGAGTAAGCCCCGTGCCGCCTCTCCCGGTTGGGCTGCGACGCCCGAACCTCCTCGGGGGCAGGATTTCCCAGGCAGTGCGGGACACCCGCAAACACCGAAAACAGCGAAAACAGGGATAATATCAGCTTTTTCATAAGGCGCGGTATCCGTTCTTGATTATATTTAGTTCCTGATTATATTTTACGATCCGACCCGAAATATACGGAGTTATCGCCACGCGTCCAAGAAATCGGCGGCAAACTTTCCCGGAGTGGGGCGAAAAGCCCTGTCCTCCGCCTCAACCCGCCGCAGTCCTTCACCGCTCCCGGCCTATCCTTCGCCCAGGTCTACCCGCACCCCGCCCCGCAATCCTTTTCCCAACCGCGACCAACTGCCCCTCCTTCCCCTGCGCCCACAAACGCGCCCACAAAAAAAGAACCGCAGGCGTTACGCCTGCGGTTCTTTCGATATATCGGCGGACGGCTGCACCGTCCCTCCGTACGGGGATTACTCCTCGGCCTTCTCTTCCTTGGCAGCCTTCTTGGCGTTCTTCGCCTCGGCAGCCTCCATGGCGCTCTTCAGCGCGGCCAGACCTGCGATGTCGCCCAGCGTCGTCTTCTCGACCGAAGCGTTGATCTTCTTCACGGTCGACTTCGTAGCATCGGCGGCGGCACGCTTCTCAGCCTTCTCGGCTGCCACTTCGGCACGCTTGGCCTCCTCGTACGTACGCAGGTGCGAAAGGGTGATACGCTTGGTAGCCTTCGAGAACTCGAGCACCTTGAAGTCGAGCTTGTCGCCCACCTTCGGCGTCGTGCCGTCCTCTTTGGTGAGCTGGCGTGCGGGGCAGAAGCCCTCCACGTTCTCGCCCAGTGCGACGACTGCGCCCTTGTCGGTCATCTCGGTGATCGTACCCTCGTGGATGCTGTCTACCGAGAACTGGTTCTCGAACTCGTTCCAGGGGTTCTCCTCGAGCTGCTTGTGGCCCAGCGACAGACGGCGGTTCTCCTTGTCGATCTCGAGCACCACGACGTCGATATCAGCGCCCACCGACGTGAATTCGCCGGGGTGCTTTACCTTCTTCGTCCAGCTCAGGTCGGAAATGTGGATCAGGCCGTCGATACCCTCCTCGATCTCGACGAAGATACCGAAGTTGGTAAAGTTGCGCACCTTGGCCGTGCACTTCGTGCCGACGGGATACTTGGTTTCGATATTTTCCCAGGGATCGGGCGTAAGCTGCTTGATGCCCAGCGACATCTTGCGCTCCTCGCGGTCGAGCGTCAGGATGACAGCCTCGACTTCGTCGCCGACCTTCATGAACTCCTGCGCCGAACGCAGGTGCTGGCTCCACGACATCTCCGACACGTGGATCAGTCCCTCAACACCGGGGGCGATCTCCACGAATGCACCGTAGTCGGCCATCACGACCACGCGGCCCTTGACCTTGTCGCCGACCTTGAGGTTCTGGTCGAGCGCCTCCCACGGATGCGGGGTGAGCTGCTTCAGGCCCAGTGCGATACGCTTCTTGGCGTCGTCGAAATCGAGGATGACGACCTGGATCTTCTGGTCGAGCGCCACGATCTCTTCGGGGTGGTTCACGCGGCCCCACGAGAGGTCGGTGATATGGATCAGGCCGTCCACACCGCCCAGGTCGACGAATACGCCGTACGAGGTGATGTTCTTGACGGTACCCTCGAGGATCTGGCCCTTCTCGAGTTTCGACATGATAACCTGCTTCTGCGCTTCGAGTTCGGCCTCGATGAGCGCCTTGTGCGAAACGACCACGTTGCGGAACTCCTGGTTGATTTTCACCACCTTGAACTCCATGGTCTTGTCCACGTATACGTCGTAGTCGCGGATGGGCTTCACGTCGATCTGCGAACCGGGCAGGAACGCCTCGATGCCGAATACGTCGACGATCATACCGCCCTTGGTGCGGCACTTGATGTAACCCTTGATGATTTCGTCCTTTTCGAGGGCCTCGTTCACACGATCCCACGATTTGAGCTGACGTGCCTTCTTGTGCGAAAGAACCAGCTGTCCGCCCTTGTCCTCGGCCGACTCGACATAGACCTCGATCTTATCGCCGACCTTCAGGTCGGGGTTGTAGCGGAACTCGGAAACGGGAATGACACCCTCGCTCTTGTAGCCGATGTTCACGAGAACCTCGCGCTTGGTAATGCCCGTAACGGTACCTTCCACGACCTCGCCGACGTTGACGTTCGAAAGCGTCTTGTCGTAAGCCTCTGCGATCTCCTCCTTGGGATGGTCATAGACCCCCAGGTCGTTCTCATACGCGTTCCAGTCGAAATTCTCGTTCGTGACTACATTTTTCGTTTCTTCCATGATGGAAATTCTTTTTGCGATACAATCGCTCGTTAAATGATTAATAATTAAACCCGTAGCCCCCACAGCGCGCCTTACGCGCATACGTGAGGGCTACAAAGGTAACGGTTTTTTGCGAATCTGCAAAAAATCAGGCGGTTATTTGCGTTCCGCGGACGACGCCCGGAGGCTTCCGCGGCGCCTATTTGCGCACCACCCGCTGCCGCGGGGTGTTGTCGATCTTCAGCGGGCTGTCGTCCCTGAGCTCTTCGAGCAGGATGTCGGCCACCTTCTCGACGGTGATTTCCCCGCCGGTATATTCCATATCCTTGTAATTCCGGTAAATGTAGTCGCTCACGGCAACCTTGTACTTCCGCCCCTCGCGCAGCTTCGGGAACTGCACGTCGAGGGCGTTGTCCGCCGCATCGGTGACGATCACATAGGGCGTGGTCGAAATCAGGTCGATACGGTGCGCCTCCTTGGCGTTCACCGGGTCGTTGTACTTCGACACGATCATGCGACGCATCTGGGCGGGCGTCATCTCCATCCGGGCCACCAGCGTCCCGAACGGCTCCAGCCCGTATACCTTCGCCGCGCTCACCCCGCCCGCGGGGATCGAATCGAGACGCACGCCGCCGATGTGGTAGAAACCGACGTCGGCATCGGCCTCGTCGGCTACCGCCGCAGCCATCCAGTTGGCAAGTCCCCACTTGTCGGCGGCATTGCCGAAGCGCCCGACGGGTTTGTTCAGCCCCGGGTCGGCATAGTAAGCCTCGACCTGCTTCTGGTAGAGGATATCGGGTTCGTAATCGGCCAGCGGGACGATCCGGTAATCGACCCCTGCCACCTTATGCCCCTTCATCCGTACGGTCGTCACGCCGATGTTCCGCAGGTCTTTGCCCGTCTGCGTTCGGGGCCGCCCGCGGATGGGCGTACCGCCCTCTTCGTGCGTATGCCCGCCGATCACCACGTCGTACTGCGACTGCCCCTTGGCGAGCAGTTCCGCATCGCGGTCGTCGCCCATGTGCGACACGAGTACCAGCACGTCGCACTCGGGCCGCAGCTCCGCGGCATATTTCAGGGCCATCGCCTGCGGATCGGGAAACTCCAGCCCCGCGAAACTCGATTCATTGCCCGCCGGATGCCCCGGGCCCTCGTAGTTGGTCACCACGCCGACAAACCCGATACGGATGCCGGCCCGGTCTACGATCGTGTAGGGCGGCAACTGCGGGAAGGTGCAGGTGTCGCTCACCACATTGGCGCAGACCACCTCGAAGTCCATGCTGTCGATCATCCGCCCCAGGAACGCCTGCCCGTGGTCGAATTCATGGTTGCCCAGCGTCGCCACGTCATACCCCAGTTCGTTCATCAGGGCGATCATCGGCATACCGGGCGTCGGCGCCATGTCCACATAGGCATTCCCCGTCCAGCGGTCGCCGGCATCGACCAGCACCACCAGCCGGGCCGTATCGCGGCACGCCTCGACGGCCGACGCCAGCCGCGGGAAGTTCTGTATCTTTGCGTGCATGTCGTTCGTCGACAGCAATACGAGCGTCCTTTCGCGGGGGGCGCAGGCCGCGGCGAGCGCCGCAACGGCGACCAGCCCCATCCTCAGCATTCCTTTCATAACACAGGTTTTAGTTTGTCAAAGTTATAAATTATTCATATCTTTACATGGTTTCAATCCTGAAAATCTATGACGAATATCATCGAAATCATATGCGAAAACCTCGGCGGCAAGGTCGAGGTGCCGATGGGCACCCCGCTTTCCGAGGTCGCAAAGCGGGTCGCACCGGGCCCCTACCCGTTCCTGGCCGCCCTGGTCAACAACCGCATCAAGGAGTTGTATTACAAAATATATACCCCGGTGAGCGTCCGCTTCGTGGACATCACCTCCTTCTCCGGCATCCGCGTCTACCAGCGGACGTCGTGGTTCATCCTGCAAAAGGCCGTACGCGACCTCTTTCCGGGCAAGACGCTCCACATCCGCCATTCGATGGGACAGAACGGCTTTTACTGCGAGGTCGAAGGCATCGACGAGTTCTCACACGAACAGGCCGCGGCACTCGAAGGGCGCATGCGCTACCTGGTGGCGCAAGACCTGCCGATCAGCCGCATGAAGATCCTCACGAGCGAAGTCCGCGCCCGCTATGCGGCCCAGGGGCTCACCGACAAGATCGCCCTGCTGGACACCCGCCCGCGGCTTTACAGCGACCTCTATACGCTCGGCGACACCGACGGTTATTTCTACGGCGCGCTGGCGCCCTCAACGGGCTTCATCGACCGGTTCGGCATCGAACCCTACTACAACGGGTTCTACCTCGCCCTGCCGCTGCGCACGGCGCCCGACCGGCTCAACACGAACGTCGAGCAGGAAAAGATGTTCGGCATCTTCCAGGAATACCAGTCCTGGGTGCGGATCATGGGCGTGCCCACCGTGGGCGCCGTCAACTCCAAGGTGCTCGCGGGCGACGCGGGCGGGATGATCAAACTGGCCGAGGCATTCCACGAACGCAAGTTCGCGTGGGTCGCCGACACGATCTACGACGCCAACATCTCGCGCGGCGTGCGCATGGTGCTCATCTCGGGCCCCTCGTCGAGCGGCAAGACCACCTCGGCCAAACGGCTGGGCATCCAGCTCGGCGTGCTGGGGCTGCACCCGGTATTGATCTCGCTCGACGACTACTTCGTCGACCGCGAAAAGACCCCGCGCGACGCCGACGGCAATTACGACTACGAGGCACTCGAAGCCATCGACCTCGGCCTGTTCAACGACCACCTCTGCCGCCTGATGCGCGGCGAAAGCGTCGACATCCCGCGCTACGACTTCATCACGGGGCGCCGCACGTGGCACAAGAACCCGCTGACGCTCGACGAACGCTCGATCCTGATCGTCGAAGGCATCCACGGGCTCAACCCGCGCCTCACCCCGAGCGTCCCCGAAGCGCAGAAATTCCGCATCTACATCTCGTGCTTCACGTCGGTGGCGATGGACAACCTCTCGCGCATCGCCACGACCGACAACCGCCTGCTGCGCCGCCTCACGCGCGACTATACGCAACGCGGCGCCGATGCCGTGGCGACGCTTTCGCGCTGGGGCTCCGTCCGCCGCGGCGAGGAGAAGCACATCTTCCCCTACCAGGAAAACGCCGACGTCATGCTCAACTCGTCGCTCTTCTACGAAATCTCGGTGTTGCGCCCCTATGCCGAAAAGATCCTCCGCGAGGTTCCCGACACGGTACCCGAGTACGACGAGGCGCGGCGCATGCTGAAGTTCCTGAAAAACTTCACCCCCATCCCGCCCGACGAGATCCCGCCCACGTCTATCATCCGGGAGTTCATCGGCGGCAGCAGTTTCAAGTACTGACTCCGGCAAGCCCCGCCGGACAGACGCCCTCGCCTGCCGCCCCACGGGTGTCCGCCGCAACTCCCCGTTTCGCGGCCTGCGGGTGCCAGCGCGGCCGGCTACGACCGACGGAGGCGTATCCCTGCGCCACGGGGAAAATATAAACCCGGCAGACGCTTGCGGTCTTCGTAAAAATAGTATTTTTGCATGGAGATTACGCGCCGCCCGGCGCATCCGACCACAATAACCAATTGATGACAAATATGTTCGACAAGTTTTCCGAACGCCACATCGGCGTCAGCAACGAAAAAGACCTCAAAGCCATGCTCGAAGTGATCGGCGCAAAGTCGGTCGACGAACTGATCTCGCAGGTCATCCCCCAGTCCATCCGGCTCAAGAAGCCGCTCGCGCTGCCGGCCGAAGGGATGAGCGAATACGAATTCGCCGCCCACATCCGTTCGCTGGCCGACCGCAACCGCTGCCTCAGATCGTTCATCGGCATGGGCTACTACCCCTGCGCCGTCCCGGCCGCCATCGTGCGCAACGTCTTCGAGAACCCCGCCTGGTACACCTCCTACACGCCCTACCAGGCCGAGATCTCGCAGGGCCGTCTCGAGGCGCTGCTGAACTTCCAGACCGCCGTGATCTCGCTCACGGGCATGGAGATCGGCAACTGCTCGCTCCTGGACGAGGGCACGGCCGCCGCCGAGGCCATGCTGATGATGTTCGCGCTGCGCCCGCGCGAAGCGGTCAGGGAGGGTCGCAACCAGCTCTTCGTCGACCGCAACATTTTCCCGCAGACGCTCGACGTGCTGCTCACGCGCAGCGAACCGTTCGGCATCGAACTGATCGTCGACGAATACGACGAATACAGCTTCACGGGCAAGGAGTTCGGCGCCATCGTCCAGTACCCGGCCGCCAACGGCGCCGTACGCGACTATACGGACTTCACGGCCGCGGCACATGCCAAGGGCGTGCTGGTCACGGCCGCCGCCGACCTGCTTTCGCTGGCGCTGCTCAAATCCCCCGGCGAGTGGGGTGCCGACATCGCCGTCGGCTCGACGCAACGCCTGGGCACCCCGATGGGCTTCGGCGGGCCCGGCGCCGGCCACATGGGCCAGCGCGCG
>ERZ791618.745-NODE-745-length-13920-cov-1.572160_pt1 | contig 13920 bp, 12 predicted proteins | sample MGYA00510059_ERZ791618 | MGnify/ENA primary metagenome ERZ791618 (study PRJEB30046, sample SAMN00715159) | human gut metagenome | study: EMG produced TPA metagenomics assembly of the A metagenome-wide association study of gut microbiota in type 2...
GAGGACTACAAGCAGATGGTGATTGTAAAGGATATCGATTTCTTTTCTCTTTGTGAGCATCACATGTTGCCCTTCTTCGGGAAGGCCCATGTCGCTTATATCCCTAAAAAATATATTACGGGGTTGAGCAAGATTCCCCGTGTCGTGGATATCTTCGCCCGCCGTCTCCAGATACAGGAGCGTATGACGATGCAGATCAAGGATTGTATCCAGAGGACCTTGGACCCGTTGGGCGTGATGGTCGTGATCGAGGCGCAGCATATGTGCATGCAGATGCGTGGCGTGGAGAAACAAAATTCCTTGACGACTACCTCTGATTTCACCGGCTTTTTCCAACAAGCCAAGACGCGCGAGGAGTTCATGAACTTGATCAAGCATAATCGCTGATCATCATCTCCCGTCATAGCTTACTCCAGTTTAGCCGTATAACTGATCCGCAGTGATACGGCTTTTATTATATCCCTACATTTCCATTCGTTGGGGCACAGTCGTGAAATATATAGGCGGGATGCAACTTTTACGGAGACCTATTCATCAATTAGATATAAGGACATTAAAATATCAAGTTATGAAGACCAACAATTACCAATTCCTGTCGCTCTGTCTCTGCATACCTTTGTTTGCGTTGACGGGGTGCGACAATGATTCTTTCGGAGAACCTTTCGGAACCGATACTGAGCGATATGATATACCTTTGGATACTAAATCGATAGAGGTAAACGCTAGAGGGCAGAAGTTCGCTTTTAATTTTTATAAGGAAATGGCTGGCAAGGAGGAGTCGAATTTTTGTATCTCTCCTTTAAGCGCCTCCTTTGTTTGGGTATGGTATTGAATGGGGCGAATGGTAATACGTATACAGAGCTACAAGAAGCCTTAGGTTATGAGGGCTTAACCAACGAGGAGATAAACGCTTATGCCCAAATGATGCAGACGGAGCTTCCCAAGTTGGATGGTCGTACTGTTTTCATGAATGCGAATAGTATGTGGATCAAGGATGATTTCCAAATGCTGGAACCATTTGTAAAGACCATCAGACATATTATAATGCCGAGGTTTATAACGAGCCGTTCAATATGGAGACGGTGGACAAGATCAACCATTGGTGCGCCAATAAAACGAATGATTTGATCCCTAAGATGCTGGAGACAATCAGTCCCAATACATTGGCATGCCTGATCAACGCCATTTATTTCAAGGGAGTGTGGAAAATGGAGTTCGATAAGGGAGATACAAAGGACAAGCCGTTCCATCTAAAGGACGGATCAGAGATCAAAGTTCCTACCATGAAACAACAAGCGACAAATTATTATTATGGTGATGAGCAGGTATCTGTCGTGGAACTACCTTATGGAAACGGAGCGTTTAGTCTGGTTCTTTTTATGCCGTCCGATAAGAAGAAAACCTCGCTAGATGAGTTGATTGCAGACTTGGATGCGGATCGTTGGAACCAGTGGATGAGTAACCTGAGCTCTTATTCGTTCGACCTCTATTTGCCTCGCTTTACGATGGAATCAAGTATGGATTTAACAGATGTGATGAGGACATTGGGAGTCAAGGATGCCTTTAAGTCGGAGGCAGACTTCACGAATATATCAACCGAACAGCCTTTATTTATAGGCTTGATAAAATAAAATACCTTTATTAAGGTCGATGAGTCCGGCACGGAAGCCGCCGCTGTTACGATAGTAGATATGGATACAAGTGCGCTTCCTCCCGCTACCACTTTAAAGGAACTTCGTTTTGATCATCCCTTCGGCTATGTCTTAAAGGAGAATAGTACGGGTGCCATTTTATTCGCAGGCCGAGTGGATCATCCCAAGTCTTAAAATAAATCAGTGTGTGTACCGGTATCGGTCATGATCAAGACCAGTTCGGTATCGTTTTGTTGCCATATTAAGAGCCAGTCGCTTTTAATATGGCATTCCCATAAGCCCTCAAATTTACCGCTTAGTTTATGGGGGTGATATTGCATTGGGAGGGAACCGGTTTCTTGAAGAATGCCGATAACTCCCATAGGAGTTCTGGATTGCAATTCCTTTTCAAGCATTTCTTGAAACTCTTATCAAATTGCTTGGTAGTCTGTACGTCGTACATGGTTTATTGATTTAGCAAATACTTTTTTAGATCTTCCATATCTTTGGCCTTATAAACCCTTCCTGCCTTGATATCCTCCAGCCCCTTCTCTATACCGGACTTCTTCCTGCCGATATTCCAACCGAATTTCTTGGCTAGTTCTTTGAGCAAGGCCATGTCTACCTCCGGTAAGGTAATTTCTACTTTCTTGACTGTCACTTCCATATCTTGGGTTGTTTATAGATTGTATGTGACAAAAATACGTTTTTTTATTGAATTGATAATCATCTTTGAGAGATTTCGAGAAAGACGATCGAAGGATATGACAATCTGTTAGGATTGACAATTTGTAATCGGAAGTCCCGGAGAATCGATTTTTCCGGGCTAAGGTACGTCTTGTGCTTGAATTTGAAAAAATAAATCAGCAATCGGTTCATTGATAGAGCAATGCTGAAAAATGGCCTTTTGTTCTAGCGAAAATAATTCATCGTAATTCATATCCGATGGAGCAAAAGGAGGGAAAAACGGTGTTACGATAGGGCTATAAGGAGGTAAGAATGCCCATTCACGACTACTTACAACCCTATTTGCGACTGCTTATAATGCCCAATGGCACTACTGGCGTTGCTTAACGCGACCGTATGTGTAGGCTTTTGTCGCCTAATGTGTATCGAAAACGGTCTTTTTCATTGGAAAAGCACTGTTTATTGTTATCTTCCCTCCTTTATCTTGTGATTCCTGTGGAAATGAGATGTTATGGAAAAGCTCTAATACTACTCAAAAAGACAGAAAAGCCTCTTTGTGGATGACTTTATGGAAATGAGAATTTTGCTTGATCAACAGCTGGAAAAAGCGTTTAGAAGTGAATAACTAATCACTTCTAAAGCCGTTAGTTATTCACTGGGTATACTCGTTAGTTATTCACTCGACAAGCCGCAAGTTATTCACTTCAGAAGGCAAAAGTAGGAGATTTTACCTTTCATCCCCCGGATACTTCCGTTGGTCACAATAATTTGATTGGATATTCCTGCTGATGTAATTTTGATATAAAAACGACATGAGCAGGAATCTTTTTATAATAGTTCTATTGATAATTAACCCTTTTTGTGGTTGGGGACAGGTCGATACGATAGCGGACCAGAAGTTACAGGAGGTGGTGATAATGGCTAAGCTCCCTACGGTAGAGATGAAACCGGGGAAGATGACTTATAGGCTGGATGCCTCTATCACCCAAAGCCAAGGGAATGTCTACGACGTGTTGACCAGTTTGCCGGGAGTCGTGATACAAAATGATGGCACTATTTTCTTGAATGGTCAAAACGGTGCGAATATCTTGATGGATGGTAAGCCTACCTATTTATCGGGGCAAGATCTTGTCAACCTCTTAAAATCGACTCCTGCCTCCATTACGGATAAAATCGATTTGATTACGCAGCCATCGGCACGTTACGACGCTAGTGGAAACTCCGGTATTATCGATATACGTACGAAGAAGATATTGCGAAGGGGAATGAACCTTTCGGTAAACGGTAGTTATGACCAAGGTAAATATGGAGAGGGTTTCGCTTCTACTACCCTGAATCTGCGAACGAATAAGTTCAACTTCTATCTCTCTTATTCCTATTCCCGGAAGAATGATTACGATGATCTGTATGTGGAGAGAAACTATCTGGAAGGTTGGCGGCCGGAAGGGGAGACCGGGCAGATGACGCAATCTTCCTATCGAACTTGGAAGAATACATCAAACTATTATCGTTTCGGGATCGATTATCAAATGTCGGATAAGACTACGATCGGGTTTTCGACGGATGGTAATCTGGCGGGTAACAAGGTTGAGGGAGATATGAACTCATCCATTCCTAAGCGATCTCCGCAAACCGGAGGTTCGCTTCGCACCTTGAACGATCAGAATCGTTCGCAGGATAATTTTACGGCTGTTTTAAGTTTAACACATACCTTTAACTCTGATGGTGGGGTCTTGGATGCCTCTATGGATTACTTGCGTTATCGATACGAGGAAGACCAATATTTGAATAGCCAAGATACCTTGTTTGGGGATATGGATGGAGGAATCCATTTATACTCCGGACAAGCGAATCTGGTGTGGCCTTTCTCGAAATCCTTCACGTTCCATGCGGGCGCTAAGACCTCTTTCGTCTCTATTGATAATAACGCTGATTATAATCGGCTACAAGGTGATTCTTGGCAACCGGACCATGACTTGAGTTGTGATTTTCAGTATGACGAGAATATAAACGCGGGCTATGTACAGCTTGACGCCAAATTCTCTTCTATAAGTCTGGAGGCAGGTCTTCGTCTGGAAAATACCCGCATAGAGGGCGAACAATCGGGTAACGCTTATCAAAGAGACTCCTCGTTTACCAATCATTATACGCACTTGTTCCCAACGCTTTCTGTTCAGTATGCCTTGAGGAATGGGAATAGTCTGTCGCTTACTTATGGCAAACGGATTGTCCGTCCGAATTACCGGGACCTGAATCCGTTTGTATATATCCACGATGAGTATACGTATGATAAAGGTAACACCTTATTACGCCCGGAATTATCCGATAATCTGGAACTGGCCTATATACATGGCGATTTATTCCGGGTGGGGCTTGCTTTCAATTATACGAAGGATGTAATTATCAAGAGCTATTTGGATCAAGGGAACTATGTCGTTTATGTCTCACCGGAAAATCTCTCTTCCCGCGTCAGCGTAGGTCCCTGGCTCAGTACCTCCCAATTACCGCTAACCTCATTTTGGAACGTGAACGTCAGCGCATCCTTGATCTATAACCGGTATCGTTTACCGGAGAATTATCAAGTAAAGGTGAATAAGAGATGGACACCGAATATCGGGATCTCGAATCAGTTTAGCTTTGCCCGGACTTGGAGCGCTGAACTTATCGGTTTCTATAATGGGAAAATGGCGGCGGGACAAGCTGCGATCTATCCGTTATGGCAAATAAATGCCGGTATCCAGAAGAAGATATGGAAAGGTCGGGGAACGATCCAGTTATTCGCACGGGATATTTTCCATTCGAATGTATCGAGAATGAGCGTGATGACTCCTACCCAGCACGCTTTTATAAAAGAGCGGATGAACCGGACGGTAGTCGGTATTTCTTTGACCTATCGTATAAATCGTGGTTTGGAGGTGAAAGAATCTCGCCGGAAGCATAGCGTAGATGAAAGTAAAAGAATAAATTTGTGAAACCTCTAGACAAATGGTTTATGAAAAAGATATATAAGTGGATATATGCCTTGATTTTTGCGGTCTCTTTGTATTCTTGTATCCGCTGGGTAACGGATTATACGAAAGAAGGACACTACTGGACACAGTCCTTGGGGAATAGTATCCTAGAGATCGTGATTCTAATCTTTGTCTCTTATTTGTTTTTTATTTACTTTGGAAGCCAGATCGAGAAGAGCCGAAGAGCGAAAGAACCGAATAGGTGGAAATTTGTTTGGAGATCGTATGGAATGCCTTTCTTATTTATTATATTGGGTGTGAATGCTACGTTGGCAATAACCCGTATATTTATCGGTGATACTTTCCATATGGACGATATAATAATCGCGAACGTGATAGGGAGCTTGTTTGCGTTTATGGTCTATAATGTTCAGCGAGCTCAAGTATTGGATAAAGATTACGCTGAGCAGCGTATCCAACTGGAAAAGATCAAGAATGATCAATTACAGACGGAATTGAAGTTCTTGAAATCCCAATATCATCCTCACTTCTTGTTTAATGCGCTCAATACCGTTTATTTCCAGATTGATGAAAGTAACAAGGCGCCTCGTCGCACGTTAGAGATGATATCCGAACTCTTGCGTTACCAACTGTATGGCGGTAATCAGAAGGTCAGTATCCTACAAGAAATTGATTATTTGAAAACTTATATAGCTTTGCGTAAGCTTCGTATGAGTGAACGCCTGCGGTTGCGTGTAGAGTTTCCGCCCGAATTGAATGAACTGAATATTTATCCGTTACTCTTCCTCCCGTTGGTAGAGAACGCTTTTAAATACGTAGGTGGCGATTATCAATTGGATATTATCATGAAATGGGAAAATAACCGGATCAGTTTGTTTATACGAAACTCCATCCCCGAGCTTTCAGCGGAGGACGAAGCGTTGCGTAAATCGGTGGATGAACGGCAACGTAAAGGCATCGGTCTGGTAAATTTACGCCGCCGATTATCTTTATTGTATCCCAATAAGCACCGTTTGGAAACCCGGAAAGAAGAGACTGAGTTCGTAGCGGAATTAATGATTGAAATAGAAGATATATGACAATAACCTGCGTGATAACAGATGATGAGCCGATGGCCCGTAAAGGATTGCAATCGTATGTGGAGCGAGTGGATTTTCTCTCCTTGACCGGTGTATGTGAGGACGCTATCCAATTAAATACTCTGTTGAAAACTCAGCAGCCGGATTTACTTTTGTTAGATATCGAGATGCCTTATCTTTCCGGTTTGGATTTATTGGCGACCTTAAACCAGCCTCCCAAAGTGATCGTTACTTCCGCTTATGAGCAATATGCCTTGAAAGGGTATGAACTGGATGTCGTGGATTATTTGCTGAAGCCTATTTCCTTTGAGCGTTTCTTAAAAGGCGTGAATAAGGTGCACGACCTGTTGGCTCGGGAGAATACGCCGGATGCGGATGCCTCGTTCTTCGTGAAAAGCGAGAAGCAAATGCGTAAGATCTACCTAAGAGATATCTTATTTGTAGAGGCGTTGGAAAATTATGTTAGTATCTATACTACTTCCGGAGAGTATTGACCCATTCAACCTTGAAGCGGATCGGGGAATCCCTACCCGATGATCAATTTCTCCAAACGCATAAATCGTATATAATTAATGCGGATCGTGTCGATCTGGTAGAAGGGAATAGATTACGTATACACTACTTATCGAATCCTATCAAATCCCGATCGCCCGTAATCTCAGAGATGTTGTATTTAAGCGTATCCTTAAGAATACGTTGTAATTATATGACTGTAGCTAGGTCATAGAGACGCGGCACATGCCGCATCTCTACAACTGGGTATTTTGTTATTTGAATAACATTGGGGCGAATTTTGTGAGGTAGATGCGCCAGTTTTTCCAGATATGGCCGCCGTCGCTCTCGTAGTATTCGTATTTGTAGCCGTTATCGTCTAGTTTCTTACGATAGTCTACGTTGTTCTTGTATAAGAAGTCGGTTTTACCGATGGCGATCCAGTATAATTTCGGGTGCTTGCCGAATTGTACTTTCAGCTTCTCATCCATATTCTGGTAGATGGGAGATTCGGAGCCTTCACGGGGGAGGATAGCGGCAGAGAATAATCCCACGTAATCGAACATATCCGGATATTGCTTAGATATATGCAAAGAATGGAAACCACCCATGGAAAGTCCGGCTATCGCACGGTTGGATTTCTTTTTTTCCACACGGTAATTGCTCTCGATAAACTTAATGACATCCGGGAAGCTGCTTTCCATGCTACCCTCCATGGTTTTAGGTAGTTGCATATTCGGCTTAACTAAACCTAGGCTGGATTCTCCCGGAGCGGCCTCTTGATCCGCGTTTCCGTTTGTCATAACCACGATCATCGGTTTTGCCTTACCTTGGGCGATCAAATTGTCTAAGATTTGGGCCGTACGTCCTAAGGCGATCCAAGCTTCCTCGTCGCCACCCATGCCATGTAAGAGGTAGAATACCGGATATTTTTTGCCACTTGTCTCATAGCCAGCCGGCGTATAAACGGTAATACGGCGAGTCTTTCCCAATGTCGGGCTCTCATACCAACGGCGGGCGACCGTTCCGTGAGGAACATCATTAACGCTGTATAAATCACCCTGTCCACCCTTAATGATAAAGATATTCGTAACGGATGCCACGTCACGGTTCAGATAGACATTATTAGGATCTGTAGTCTTTAATCCATCGACAATAAAGGAATAGCTATATAATTCGGAGGGAAGAGGTTCCGGTGTGGTATATTCCCAAACGCCTTCTTTACCTTCCTTTAAATCAACGGTACCGGGTACATCCACTAAACCGAACTGAGTCTCCATCTTCTGTGTGGGAAGGAAATCTCCTGTTACCTGCACCTTGATCGCTTTGGGTGCCATGAACCGGAAGGTTACGGTGTTATCCGGATGAATCTCCGGAGAGATGATGTTCTGACTACCCCAAAGGGCTTGTTGGGCGAACGTGATCACGCTGATCAGCATGAATACGGCCAAGATTGATAATCTTTTCATAATGATAAATTTATTAATGGTATTACTGAGGTCTAAAGATTTTTACAAATGTAATGAATAATCTGTTACATGAGCAATAAATAGGCTCGATAATGTGTGTCTTTCGTGACGGGGCATAATGAGAGGTAGCCTTCTTGAATCCTTCCATTCGCAAGGCGAAGTGGATAAGTCTCAGACATGAGGCGGTGTTTCTCGAGAGCTTCTCCGGCTTCCTTCTCGTAAGAAACCCGGTAATCGCCAACAGCCCTAGGCACTACATAATGCTGGAATAGACGTAAAGCGACCATTCCCATCGTGTACCGCATATTGATCTCAATGCAGGGATGAATAGCGAAAGATCCGTCCTTTTGTCTATAGACCAGCATGTCCACACCTATACAGCCCGCATAAGTAGATCCGTACACTTCTTGTAATACAGTGCGTACCGCCTCTTGGATGCGGGAATAGGTTTCTTCGCCCGTGAATCGGGTGATGCGAGAGAGCATGGTGGATTGTTCTCTAGGATGTTGCCTGTATAGGAGCCTCGCTCCTCGGTATTGAAAACGGATAATCCCTCGTAACGGACAGTACCTTGCCCGTCGGAATAAAATTCCATGGCGAAATCCTGTACTTTGTCTAATCCGCTTTCGATACTGATCATTCCTTGTTTGTTGAATGCGCCCTCTATCCAGTTTTTCGTTTTTGTATCCGGTTTTCGTTTCTCTACCCATAGCAATCCCCGTCCGGAAGAGGAATAGGGTGTTTTTAATACGAAGGGAGCGTTGCATAAGATCATGTATCTCTCCACCTCCCGGATTTTCGTGCAGAAACGAGGCGCTACCGGAATAGGGAGATCGGGTAGGAGGGCCTGTATCTTTTCCAGACATTCCGCCGCCGTTTGCCTACCGGTAAGGCGAAAATAATCCTCTTTCCAAGTCGGGACGGATAGCCGGACTTTTGCCTTGTCCCTCAACTGCTCGAATAAATGAAGACTATGCGGGGAAAGTCCCCACGGGGCTGCGTCCATAGGAGAGAGGTAGGGAGCGTTTTTCATCAGCATCGCTTTTGTTACAGGTATAGGAGCCGGGTGTAGGTCTTTGGGCAAATGGGCGAAAAACGGAGGGGTTGCCTTACTATCTTCCAGATAGACAAAATCATCCTCTTCCGCATACCAAACCGGCAGCAGTGCCAAGTCTTTTTGCATTTTACGGACGTTTGTCGGTGCCGTGTAGTTCTGTGTCCCTAAAAGTACGGCCGTCTCGTGGCCGGGATTGAAATAATGTATCCGTGACATAAAAGCGTAAAAACAACAAAGCCGTCTTTTTAAAGGACGGCTTTGCTCGGGTTTATGAGATTGTTATTCCAGATTCTCATCGATGGCATCGATCTTCTTGACTGTTAAAGCCATATCCTCTTTCAGTTTTTCGATCTTGCGTTCCATTTCTTTCAGTAAACCGCCGCCGCCCTTGGAGGAAATGCTTAGGAAGCCGATGTTGTTCTCGTAAGTCTGAAGCTCGTTCTTCATGCGCTCGTACATACGCATCAACTTATCACGCTCGCTGAACAAACGGCCTTTACCTCTTTCGCCGCTGGTCATCTCGTTTAGGTTGTTGCGGAACGACTGCATCTTGCGATCGTTCTGGTCTACCTTCAAGCGATCGAATTGTTGGTCAACCGCCTCGTGATATTCCTTGTAGATCTTATCTTTCTCCTTGAACGGTACGAAACCGATCGTGTTCCATTCCGCCATATAAGACTTCAAGGTCGTGATAGCCTCATCATGTCCAAGGCTCTCGTCCATGCCCTTAATCTTAGCGATCAACTCTTTCTTAGCGGCCAAGTTGGTCTGCTCTATGCTCTTTTGGGAAACAACGTTCTTATTCTTTTGCTCGAAGAAATAATCACAGCCGAGATAAAACGTTTCCAGATAGCGTCGGAATGCTTACGGGCTACCGGTCCGATCGTCTTCCATTCTTTCTGCAAAGCGATCATCTTATCCGTCGTATCCTTCCAGTCCGTACTATCCTTCAAAGCCTCGGCTTTCTCGCATAACGCACGTTTAGCGTCGAGGTTTTTCTCCATATCGCTCTTGATCGCCTTGTAGAACTCGCTCTTCTTCTCGAAGTAGACATCGCAAGCGGCACGGAAACGTTCGAATATCTTTACGTTATATTTTTTCGGAGCGAAACCAATCGTCTTCCATTTCTCTTGCAAGCCGATTACCTCCTTATTCTTTTCTTCCCAATCCTTAAACGATTTCAACGCGCTGAAATCAATCGCCTCGATTTGTTCGCAAATCACGGTCTTCGCATCCAGATTCTCCTGCTCTTTCGCTTTTAGTTTCTCGAAGTGCTCTTGGTGACGCTTATTGATCACGGTTGAGGCAGCTTTGAAGCGAGCCCATAAGTTCTCACGTAACTCTTTCGCTACCGGCCCGATCTCACGCCATTGCTGGTGCAGCTTCTGAAGCTGGTGGAAAGCGGAGATAACATCCGGCTCGTTACCTAGTTTTTCTACGGTTTCGCACAAGGCGGTCTTCAATTCCAGATTCTTCTTGAAGTCGTAATCACGGAACTGATTGTTTATCTTGATAATATCATAGAATTTCTCGGTGTAGATCTGATAGTTCTTCCAAAGCTCGTTCACGTGCTCTTGGGGAACGGCCTTCACCTCTTTCCATCTTTGTTGGATGTCCTTGAAAGAGTTGTATAATTTATTGAAATCATCTTGGCTTTCGCAAAGCTCTTTCAACTGGTCGATCAACTGCAATTTCAAAGCGTAGTTAGCGGCCTTTACACGCTCTTCCTCGGCGAGGATAGCGGCTCTTTTCTCTTTATAAGAGGTGAGCAAATCCTTGATCTTGTTCTCGGTTTCGTCAGCGGGGGCTGTAAAATCCTTTTCTTCGCCACCATCAGCGATGAATACTTTCTTAAGCTCTTCCACCTCGTTACGACGGATCTTGTAGTAAGCCTGTTTCAAAGCCTCTACTTCTCCACGGGAAGTCTCTACGGAAGTCTCAACAAGTTCGGTTAACTTAGCGAGAATTTCTTCTTTGGTTAATTTACCTGCGGCAATAGCAGCGTCCGCCTCCGCTGTATCGTTGGCTTCAACGTCTGCGGTAGCATCGATTTCCGGCGTCTCAACCGGTTTTTTAGTTTCTTCCAATTTCCCGGCTTCTTCCGGCAAATTAGTCTCAAGAGTGTCCTTCATATACAATCGCTTTTAAGAAAAGGATAAATACATTCCTATATCAAGTCACAAATTAAACTAAATATTTTTGGATTACAGCATTTCGGGGAAATTATTTATCTAAAAAGTCATTTTGGATACTAATAGATGTTAAGGTTGGCCGATTTCTCTTGATTCCGGTTGTAGAGACGGGGCATGCCCCGTCTCTACACCGTCTACTTATACTATTTAATCTCATTTATCCCAAGAAGGAAATCAATACGCCGGCAGCTACCGCCGAGCCGATCACTCCCGAGATATTACTAGCCATGCAATATTGCAAGACATGGTTCTTCGGATCATATTGCAACGCGATCTCATTCGCCACACGAGAGGCCATGGGTACAGCACTTAAACCCGTGGCTCCGATAAGCGGATTGATTTTCTTTTGGTGAACAAATTGAAAATCTTAACGAAGAAGATACCTCCGGCAATAGACAAGGCGAATGCCAAGAAACCGCCGATTACGATACCGATTGTTGTCAGGTTCAAGAACGCCTCTGATGTCATGGTAGCTCCGACAGATAATCCAAGGAAGATCGTTGCAGCGTTCATGATGCTGTTGGAAGCGGCATCGAACAGACGGAACGTATTGGTTCCGATCTCTTTTACAAGATTACCGAACATCAACATACCGATCAAAGGAACGGAGCTGGGAACAAACAAGGCGACTACGGTAGTTACCACGATCGGGAAGATAATCTTCAATACACGCAAATTTTTGATCTCCATGTTAGAAGGGTATTTCTTCTCTTGTTCCTTCATGTTGATCCGTAATTCTTTCTTAGAACACAGTAGCTTAACGACCAACGGGATGATAACCGGTACCAAAGCCATGTAAGAATAAGCGGCGATAGCGATCGGGCCTAGCAAATGCGGAGCCAATTTAATGGTCGTGAAGATAGCCGTCGGGCCATCGGCGCCACCGATAATACCTAAAGACGCTGCCTCTTTCGGTGTGAATCCCATCAAGATCGCTACCAAAAGCACCGTGAAGATTCCCAATTGGGCCGCGGCGCCGAAAATGGATAGGCGAAGGTTGCGGAGCATCGGGCCGAAGTCGGTCAACGCACCGACACCCATGAAGATAATCGGCGGCAAGAAGCCCGTCTTGATCAACATATAATAGATGAAGTTCATCAAGCCAAGCTCGTGTGCGATATCATGCAGCGGCATTTCCCAGATGTTTCTCATCACACCGTGTACATTAATCAACCCATTCTCATCCGCTTGAATCACTCCCATATCGCCTCCGGGGAAATTGGCGAGCAATACGCCGAACGCGATAGGCACGAGCAATAGCGGCTCGTATTGTTTCTTGATACCGAGGTAGAGCAATACGAACGCTATGGCATACATGATCAAGAACTGCGTTCAGCAATGATATTGCTGAACGCAGTCATCTCATATAAGTTTTGAAATATCTCGTTCATTATTGAATCGTCATTAATACATCATCCTCAGATACGGCATCACCGGAAGACAGGCAGATCGCCGTGATCGTTCCCCCGAACTCGGCACGTACGGCATTGTATGTTTTCATGGCCTCCACGTAGCAAAGGACATCACCTTCTTTCACTACGTCGCCTACCTTCACCGGTGTATCGGAAGCGTTCTTTATAAGGAAGAATTTACCTTCCAGCGGAGAAAGAACATCTTTGCCCTCTCCTGCCGGAGCTGCAGCTACAGGTGCAGCAAGCAGTTCGGCATCTCCTATGCTACCGTCACACGATAAGCCTGTCCGTCCACCTGCACGGTAAGCGTCTTGGGTTTGGCATCGTCCAGAGGGGATTTGTCGCGTTCGGCGCGGCGTTTCTCCACATCGGCAAGAAAATCCTCTTTCGCCTTGCCGCTCTTGTAAGCCTCGTACTGTGCCGGGTGCATGGCGTATTCAAAGAGTTCTTCATCATCTTCGCCAAGTTCCCACTTGTTTTCCTTCATCAGCTGCGGTACTTGTCGAGTGCATCGGGATAGTTGTCCTGCGGATTGCCGTTGAAGAACTTACGTCCTTCGCGTTCCGCCTTTTCAACGAGTTCGGGAGCGAGTTCGCCCGGCAGCTTGCCTGCCTTGCCCAACAGCATGTCCCAAATATCGTCGGCTATCATGCCCCAACGCTCTTTTCCTTTCTCCATGGCCATGACGTTCATCATGGAAAGGTTCTTGACGTACTGGCTGAACGGAGTCACCAACGGTGGATAACCCACGCGCGGCCATACGTATGCCACTTCGTTGAAGAGTTTGATAAGCAGTTCGTCCTGCTTCATAAACGGCAAGTTACGTTTGGCCTTGTACTTGTTGATAGATTCCAGATTGGATTCCAGGTCCGCCATCAGACTTCCCATCATGCCGCCCGGAAGTCCCGGACCAATCAGCAACGAGTTCA
>ERZ791618.749-NODE-749-length-13912-cov-4.203435_pt1 | contig 13912 bp, 11 predicted proteins | sample MGYA00510059_ERZ791618 | MGnify/ENA primary metagenome ERZ791618 (study PRJEB30046, sample SAMN00715159) | human gut metagenome | study: EMG produced TPA metagenomics assembly of the A metagenome-wide association study of gut microbiota in type 2...
CCCAGCAGGTCCGCAAACCCCCGCACCGTCAATTCAGCAAGCTGCATAGCGTCCTCCTTATTCCATCCCCACCAGGTGATACTCCATCACCTGCTTGTGGCAGGCGAAGTTTTCCAGCTTCAGATAGTATTCCGCGCAGTCGATCAGCGCCTTGGCCGGGGTCAGACCCACCAGCTCCGTGCCGATGATGCGCACGCCCCACCGGTCTGCCAGGGCCCGGATCATCTCATAGGCGTAGTACAGCGGCGTCCCCTCATAGTTCACCATGTTCATGGACACCTGGGCCACGTTCCGGTCCTCCAGCAGCAGGCCGATGGCCTTGCAGAACTTGAACCCGCCGGAGGAGCCCCGGATGGCCTTGGCAATGGACTTGGCGATCTCCACGTTGTCCGTGTCCAGGTTCACGTTGAAGGCCACCAGCGGCATCCGCGCGCCGATGGCGATGATCCCGGCGGTGGGGTGGATTTTCCGCTGGCCGAAATCCGGTGCCCATTCCGGCTCCAGCAGCTTCTCGGGCATTCCCTCGAACTGCCCCTTCCGGATCTTGGCCAGGTTCACCCGCCCCGGAGCCGTGGCCGACTCCTCATACAGGAAGCTGGGAATCTCCAGCTCCTCCCATATGCGCTGGGCCACCTGCCGGGAAAGCTCCACGCACTCCTCCACGGTCATGTCCATGGTGGGCACAAAGGGGATCACGTCCGTGGCCCCCATCCGGGGATGAGCGCCCTGGTGTTTGGTCATGTCGATGACCTCCATGGCCCGCTTGGCCAGCCGGAACGCCGCCTCGCCGATGCCCTCCGGGGACCCCACCAGCGTGAACACGCACCGGTTGTGGGTGCCGTCGGACTGCACGTCCAGCACCGTGCACCCGGCCACGGCCTGGGCGGTCTCCACCAGGGCGTTGAAGGCGGCCTCGTCCCGCTCCCGGCTGACGCTGAAATTGGGGATGCATTCCACAAGCTTCATCATATGTTTTTTCCTCCCTATCCTCTCTTTTTATGCGCTTCCCGGGACGGGGCCCACAGGCCCCGCCCTGGGGAAAATTTACTGCAGCTCTCCGCAGACGGCCTCCGCCGCCCGGGAAATGGCGTGAGCCTTCACCAGCTCATCCGCCTGCACCATCAGCGGGTGCATCACCACGTCCTGGTCCACCGGCGGGATCGCCTGGCGGATGCGGTCGTACACCGCCCGGGTGGACGGGGACAGTCCGTCCTCGCCCCGCAGCCACGCCGCCTGGGCCCCGGCAAACAGCTCGATGCCCAGCACCTTCTGGCTGTTGTCCAGGATCATCAGCGCCTTCCGGGCGGCGGTGGTGCCCATGCTGACGTGGTCCTCCTGGTTGGCCGACGACGGGATGGAGTCCACCGATGCCGGATGGGCGTATACCTTGCTCTCCGACACCATGGACGCCGCGGCGTACTGGGCGATCATGAAGCCCGAGTGCACCCCGCCGTGCTTCGTCAGGAAGGCCGGCAGCCCCTCGGACAGGGCCGGATTCACCAGCCGCTCCAGCCGCCGCTCCGACACGTTGGCATATTCCGCCAGGGCGATGCCCAGAAAGTCCATGGCCAGGGCCACCGGCTGCCCGTGGAAATTGCCGCCGGAGATGACCTCGTCCTCCTCCGGAAAGATCAGGGGATTGTCGGTAACGGCGTTGATCTCCCGGCTTACCGCGTCCCACACATAGCCGATGGCGTCCCGGCTGGCCCCGTGAATCTGGGGCGTGCAGCGAATGGCGTAGGCATCCTGGACCTTGTCCGGATTCAGGTCGAAGGACAGCCCGCTGCCCTCCAGCAGCCGCCGCAGGTTCTCCGCCGTGGTGATCTGCCCCGGCTGGCCCCGCAGGGCGTGTACCTTGGGGTCAAAGGCCTTCCGGATGCCGTGCAGGGCCTGGCAGGTCATGGCGGCGGCGATGTCCGCCGTTTTGGCCAGGTCCCGGGCGTCATATACCGCCTGGCAGGCGATGGCCGTCATGATCTGGGTGCCGTTGATCAGGGCCAGGCCCTCCTTGGCGGCCAGCTGGATGGTGTCGATGCCGGCGGCGGCCATGGCCTCCCGGCCTGGCATCACCCGGCCCTGATACTCCGCCTCGCCCTCGCCCAGCATCACCAGCACCATGTGGGACAGGGGCGCCAGGTCGCCGCTGGCCCCCAGGGACCCCTTCTCCGGGATGATCGGATGGACCCCCCGGTTCAGCATCTGCAAAAGCGTCTCCATGGTGGACAGGCGGATGCCGGAATTGCCCCGGGCCAGGGCGTTCAGCCGCAGCAGCATAGCCGCCCGCACCACCCGGGTGTCCAGAGGCTCCCCCATGCCGCAGGCGTGGGAGATGATCAGATTTCTTTGCAGCTGGGCCGTCTCCTCCTCCGGCACAAACACCGTGGAGAACTTGCCGAACCCGGTGGTCAGGCCGTATACCACGGCCTTGTCCGCCAGCTTCCGGTCCACATAGGCCCGGGCGGCGTTGATGCGCTCTCTGGCATCCGGCGCGATGGCCACCGTCTCCCCCTGCCGGGAGACGGCGATGACCTGTTCAATGGTCAGGTCGTTTCCGTTGATATAGATCATGTTCCGTTCCTCCTACTCCTCATGCACGATCTGTCCCTTCTTCATCACCGTGCCCACCAGGTTGCTGCCGAACCGATAGCACACATAGTCCAGATCCGGCGCGTTCCACAGCAGCAGATCCGCCTGCTTCCCCGGCTCCGCGGAGCCGATGGTTCCGGCCCGGCCGATGGCGGCGGCGGCGTTCAGCGTCACCGCCGTCAGCACCTCCTCCGGTGTCATCCGGTATTTCAGGCACGCGATGTTCATGGCCAGCTGCAGGCTGCTGCCGGGGCAGGAGCCGGGATTGAAATCCGTGGCCACCGCCACCGGGACCCCCGCATTCACCATGTCCCGAACCGGGGCATAGTCCGCCCCCAGATAGAAGCTGGTGGCCGGCAGGCAGCAGGCCACGGTGCCCCCCCGGGCCAGACTCCGGATGCCCTCCGGCGGGCAGACGATCAGATGCTCCGCACTGACCGCGCCCATTTCTCCCGCCAGCTGTGAGCCGCCGATGGCGTCGATCTCGTCGGCGTGGACCTTAGGCCGCAGCCCGTGGCGCAGTCCGGCCTCCAGAATGGTCCGGGACTCCTCCGCCGTAAACACACCCGTCTCGCAGAACACATCGCAGAACTCCGCCAATCCCTCCCGGGCCGCCCGGGGGATCATCTCCTGGCACAGCAGGCGGATGTATGCCTCCCGCCGTCCCCGGTATTCCTCCGGCAGGGCGTGGGCCCCCATAAATGTGGCCGCCAGCTCCACCGGCTGCGTTTCCTTCAGCCGCCGGATGACCCGCAGCTGCTTCATCTCCTGCTCCGGGTCCAGGCCGTATCCGCTTTTCGCCTCGCAGGTGGTAACACCCATCCGCAGCATCTCCGCCAGAGCTTCCGCCGCCTTCTGCGCCAGCTGCTCCTCCGTAGCCGCCCGGGTGGCCCGAACGGTGGAGAGAATGCCGCCGCCCTGGGCCAGAATATCCAGATACGGCACGCCCCGGAGCTTCTGCCCCAGCTCATTCTGCCGCCACCCGCCGAAGATCAGGTGTGTATGGGCGTCCACCAGTCCCGGGGTCACCAGCCGTCCCCCGGCGTCGATGACCCGGTCGCCCTCCGCCGGAGCAGGGGTCCCCTGCCCCACGGCGGCCACGGTCTCGCCATGTAGCTCCACCCAGGCGTTCCGCAGCAGCGTCACGTCTCCCTGCTGCGTGCCTCGCCGGGCGGAATGGCCCCGACGTGGCCAGCAGGCCGATGTTCGTAATGTAGGTACCCATGGTCCCTCCTTACCGGGCCCCGTGGAGCACGGCGGCGATGATGTCGTCGTCCTCCGGCGCGGCATAGGGCAGGGTGATATGATCCTGCCCCGCATACAGGCGGTTATACTCCATGGCCGTGGTGACGGCGTTGTCGTTCCGGGCCCAACTGCGCCGGGCCACACCCACCATGGTGTCCCAGGGCATACTCATACGCAGGATGGTGTCCACCCGCTCCGAGCCGTCCAGCACCATGCCGAACCCGCCGTTGATGGACTTGCCGATGCCCACGCCGCCGCCGTTGTGCAGGGCGATGAGGCTCATGCCCCGGGCGGCGTTGCCGGCATAGCACTGGGTGGCCATGTCCGCCATGATGTTGGAGCCGTCCTTGATGTTGGAGGTCTCCCGGAAGGGGGAGTCCGTTCCGCCGGTGTCGTGGTGGTCCCGGCCCAGCATCACGGGGCCGATCTCGCCGTTTCGCACCATCTCGTTGAATTTCAGGGCGATGTTCATGCGTCCCATGGCGTCCTGATACAGGATGCGGCACTGGGTGCCCACCACCATGCGGTTGCGCTTGGCGTCCCGGACCCACACATAGTTGTCATAGTCCTGATACCGCCGGTTGTTTTCCAGGATATACGCCGCGGCGGCGGCGTCGGTCTTGTCCAGATCCTCAGGCTTTCCCGACAGGCAGCACCACCGGAAGGGCCCGTAGCCGAAGTCGAACAGGCACGGCCCCAGAATGTCCTCCACATAGGAGGGGAACACGAATCCGTCCAGGTCGTTTTCGCCGTTGCGGCACACGTCCCGCACTCCGGCGTCAAACACGGCCTTCAGGAAGCTGTTGCCGTAGTCGAAGAAATACGTCCCCCGGTCGTGGAATTTGCAGATCATCTCATAATGCCGCCGCAGGGATTTGTCCACCAGCTTCCGGAACTTCTCCGGGTCATGGTCCAGCAGCTCCGTCCGCTGGGCGAAGGTCAGCCCCTGGGGGCAGTATCCGCCGTCATAGGGGACGTGGCAGGAGGTCTGGTCGCTGAGCAGGTCCACGTGCACATCGTTTTTGTACAGGTATTCCAGCAGGTCCACCACGTTGCCGTGATAGGCGATGGCGCAGGGGGTCCGGTCCGCCAGGTGCCGCCGGGCCATGGCCAACGCCTCCTCCAGGCTGTCGGTGCGCTGGCTGACCCACCCCTGGGTATACCGGGTCTCGATGCGGGAGTCGTCCACCTCCGCGATAATGGACACGGCCCCGGCGATCTCCGCCGCCTTGCCCTGGGCCCCGCTCATGCCGCCCAGGCCAGCCGACACAAACAGCCGCCCGGCCAGGTTCCCATCGGCGGGGATCCCCAGCTTCAGCCGCCCGGCGTTGAGCAGGGTGTTGAAGGTCCCGTGGACAATGCCCTGGGGCCCGATATACATCCAGCCGCCTGCCGTCATCTGGCCGTAGTTGGCCACCCCCAGGGCGGCGGCGCGGTTGAAGTTCTTCTGGTCGTCAAAGGTCCCCACCATCAGGCCGTTGGTGATGATGCACCGGGGCGCCAGCTTATGGCTGTGGAACAGCCCCAGGGGGTGGCCGGACATGACCACCAGGGTCTGCTCGTCCGTCATGACCTCCAGATATTTCTTGATGAGCCGGTACTGCATCCAGTTCTGGCACACCTGCCCCGTCTCGCCGTAGGTCACCAGCTCATAGGGGTACAGGGCCACGTCGAAGTCCAGGTTGTTGTCCATCATCACCTGGAAGGCCTTGGCCTCTATGCAGTTGCCCCGATACTGGTCAATGGGCTTGCCGTGAAGCGCGCCCTCCGGCCGGAAGCGATATCCGTAGATCCGGCCATGCTCCTCCAGCTCCCGGGCAAACTCCCTTGCCATCTGCAAATGATGGTCCGGGTGGATGTACCGCAGGGCGTTGCGGATGGCCAGCGCCTTGTCTGCCTGGGACAGATGCGCCTCCCGCCTGGGGGCCCGGCGGATCCCCTCCCGGAAGGTGGGATATGGGGGCAGGTCGTAATCCAATTTCACCGTCATTGCGTTGTCAACATCATAAAATGCCATAAGCTGCCTCCTGTCTTTGTTGAATATTTCCTGATTATCTATTATATTCAATTGCGGCGAATCTGTCAATTCAGCAAAAAGAAGTGATAATTTCATGTTTCATTTGGTGCTTTTCAATAATTTCTCTCCAAAAACCCATCTCAATGTACCGGGACAGCCAAATCCTGAACCCCCAGCGCCCCAGGCTTTACTGCACTGCCTGAATACACACACTTTCGCGGATAAAATTTTTCGTAATCATTTGTTACCGTCTTGTAACGGAATGTACCTTGATTCCCCGGCGGCAGTTCTCTACAATATCAGACAGAATCGTTTATAGGGGGATCGCATCCATGAAAAAAAAGACCATCGCCGCTCTGGCGGCAGGCGGAGCTCTGCTGCTGGCAGCCGCCGTCATCGGCGTTCTGAGCCTTGCAAAGGGCTATTTTATCCTCACACCGCCCACTCACATCCAGCTCAACGGCCCGTCCGAAGAACGCATCGCCGCCTTCGCTGCCTACACGGACCCCGGCGCCCAGCTGCTGCGGGGCGGCAACCGCACCGATACCGCCGTCACCGTGGAGGGCCGGGTGAACACCGAGGTCCCCGGGGACTATGCCCTGACGTATCAGGCGGAGTACCGGGGGCAGCGCTACACGGCCCGCCGTCTGGTGCGCGTGGAGGACCGGGAGGCCCCGGAGCTGACGCTGGCCGGGGATACGGAGGTCACCGTCTCCCGCTTTGACCTGTTCCAGGACCCGGGAGCCGCCGCCCGGGACCGCTGCGACGGTGATCTCACCGCCTCTATCCGGGTAACGGACCAGGAAAGCGGCGACATCCACGTTCTCACCTACACCGTCACCGACAAGGCCGGAAATACCGCCACTGCCACCCGTCGGGTGACGGTCCGGGACGTGGTAGCCCCGGTCATCACGCTGTCCGGTCAGCGGGAGCTGTTCGTTCCCCTGGGCGGTACACTCAAGGATCCCGGAGCCACGGCCCAGGATGACGCCGACGGCGACCTGACCGCAGCCATCCGCCGGGCCGGCACTGTGGACACCTCCGTTCCCGGGGTCTATACCCTGACCTATACCGTGTCCGACAAGGCGGGCAACACTGCCTCTGCCACCCGCCAGGTGTCCGTATATGAAAATACCACCACCGGCTCCAGTCCCGTCTACCTGACCTTCGATGACGGCCCCAGCGACCGGGTGACGCCCCGGGTGCTGGACACTCTGAAGTCCTATAACGTCCGCGCCACCTTCTTCATCGTCAACTACGGCGAGTCCGGTAAGGCTCTGATCCGCCGGATGATCGACGAAGGGCATACCGTGGCCATTCACGGCTACTCCCACGATTACGCTGCCATTTATAAGAGCGACGAGGCCTTCATGCAGAACATCTATCGTCTGCGGGACCGGCTCCGTTCGGATTTCGGGTATGAAGCCGCCATCATCCGCTTCCCCGGCGGCAGCTCCAACACCGTCAGCCGCCAGTACAGCGTGGGCATCATGAGCCGTCTGGCCCAGCGGGTCCAGGCGGAGGGCTTCACCTATTTTGACTGGAATGTGTCCAGCGGCGATGCCGCCGGTACCCCCGCCTCCTCCGGCCAGATCTATAACAACGTCACCTCCGCCCTGCGCCATGGCCGCAGCAACGTGGTGCTGATGCACGACGCCGGGGCCAAGGGTACCACCGCCGACGCCCTGCCGGATATCATCCGCTATTGCCTGGCCAATGGCTACAGCATCCAGCCCATCACCCCCGCCACCAAGCCCGTCCACCACGGCATCGCCAACTGAATACGCCAGGAGCCCGGCTATCGATTGATGCACAGCCGGGCTCCCGGACATTCTTCGGCAAAGCTCCCAAAAACAGCGCTTTCAGTCTGTTAAATCCTCCAAATATGCAATTCCCGCGTAAATGTGCGTTGCAGAATGGATGGTGCGGTGTTTATGCTGGTAGGGGAGTGTTAGCTGCTCCATCCAAGAACGGAGGCTTCACCATGAGAAACAGAATCAGGCTTTTGGGGGGGAAGGAAACCGAAATCTTCCACCTGGACAACCAAGTGGGGGCCATCGCCTTCATTCCCGTCCTCAACGTGATCTATTACCTTGTGACGTTGGTCACAGCCAGAGGGCGCAGATTCGCCCTCTTTCTGGAGACCGTCCTTCTGCTGGCCATCGGCAGTCTGCTGATCCGCTTATCAACCGGGTGGCTCCTTGGCGCGGTGTTTGCCCACGTTCTGACGTGCATCGGCATCGGCATCCAGCAGCAGCTGCTGGACGCCTCCCCCGACTCCCGGAAGAAGCTGGGATATATCATTCTGTTTTCCGCGGTATTTGTGCTGGCCATGCTGGCGATCGCATTTGCAGGCCGGAATGCGCAGAACAAAATGCAGCCGGTCTGCCAGGAGGCCCTGGAGGCTCTGACCCACCGGGACGCGGAACGCTGGCAATCCTGCCTCCACCCCACCAAGGCGGCGGATGAGCTGCGGGACATGGACGCCTTTTTGTCCGAGCTGAGTATCCCCCTGCACGGCGATTGGCAGCTGGAGCGTATGACGGGCCACGAGACGGAGATATCGGACAAGGACCACTACACCACCGCCGAGTTTCGCGCATCGGCGGATGGCCGGACCTACCGGATCACGATCACCCACCTGCGCAGCTACGAAGGGTCCGGTATCGTGGACTTCACAATTCGCCCGGACTGAAATTCCGTTGAAAAATGAATCCGCGCAGTGCACCGGCACATGAAGCCGGAGGGCCACTGCAAAAAGCAGCGGCGGCACGAAAGTGCCGCCGCTGCGCTGTTCTTCTTATCGCCGAATATCCAGGTCCGCCGTCACCTGGTAATAGTCGCAGGCGTGGGCGGTATAGCCGGTGACATAGCTGCGGGAGATCATGTTCATCTCCAGGAAGGAGCAGAACACATAGGCGTTGTCGTCCAGAATGGCCTGCTGCAGCCGGACGGCCAGCTCACTCCGGCGGGCGGTGTCGAACTCTCCGGCCAGCCGGCTGACCATTTCGGTCACCTCCGCATTGTCATACCCGCCGAAGTTATAGCTCATCCCCGGCACACAGCAGGAGGTGAAGAAATACTGGGGGTCCCCGGAGGGGGCGGTGACCATGGCGGAGGCGTACACGTCCCAGCTGTTCAGGTCCGCCAAAAACTCCCGGCGGTTGGCCGTGCAGTTGATGTCCACCTCCATGCCGATGTCCTTCAGGGTGGCCTGGGCTGACTCCGCCAGCAGGGGAAGCTCCTGGCGGCTGGGATAAGTCAGCCAGCGGACGGTCAGCTTCACGCCGTCCTTCTCCCGGATGCCGTCGCCGTCGGTGTCCCGCCATCCGGCGGCCTCCAGCACCTGCCGTGCGCCCTCCGGGTCATAGCCCTCGGTGGTCACGTGCTCGCCGCCGAAGCTGGAAAAGCCGTCCGGGAAAGCGCCGGTGCCCACGACCCCGTGGCCGTCCAGCAGAGCCGTCACGAAGCCCTGCTTGTCAATGCCCATGGCGATGGCCTTGCGGACGGCGGGGTCCTGCATTACGGGGCTGGTCATGTTCATGGAGGCAAAGAAAGCCCGGGAGGTCTGGATGGCCGAGAACTGATAGTCGTCGTTTTCGAAGTTGGGATACGCCTCATAGGCCATGCCGTAGGCCGCGTCGATGTTCCCGGCCTGCAGGGCCGCCGACAGGGTGTCGCCGTCGGAGATGGTGCGGATGGTCAGCTTGTCCAGCTTGGGACTGCCGTTCCAGTAGTTTTCGTTTTTGGTGAGGGTCAGGTGGTCGTCCGTGACCAGCTCCTGCACCGCATAGGGGCCGGTACCGGCCACGATGCCCTTCTCAAAGTCGCTGGCGTCCACGTCGATGATGCAGCCGTAGGGGTCCCCCAGATAGTTCATCAGGGCGGGATTGGGCTGGCTGGTGACGATGGTCAGAGTCTGGCCCTCCGCCTGCATATCGGCGATCTTCGTATCGCCGGGAGCACGGTCGTGGTTTTCCAGCAGGTGCTCCAGGCACTGCTTCACCGCCGCCGCATCCATCTTCCGGCCGCTGGAGAAGGTGACATCGTCCTGCAGAACGATGGTCCAGGTCCGGTCGCCGTCGTTGCTCCAGGACTTGGCCAGCCACGGCTCCAGCTCCATGGAGTCCGTATACCGCACCAGGGTCTCGCCGATGCCGTAGCGGATGCAGGCCCAGCCGTTATAGGTCCGGTGGGGATCCACGGTCTCCTCCCAGTTTTCGGAGTTGAAGGTGGTGTCGCCGATGACCATGGCCTTCTCCCCGGTCTCCGGCGCGGTATTCCCGCAGCCGGCCAGAAGCGTCAGCACCAGGCTCAGGGCCGTCAGCAGCAGAAGCGCTCTTTTTCCTCTCATCTCTCTTGTTTCCTTTCTGTTTTTCTATATCACAGCACGCTGTCGATCAGGTGCCGGGTATACACGTGCTGCGGGCGGCAGATCACCTCATCCGGCGTCCCCTGCTCCACGATTTCGCCCCGGTGCATCACCAGCACCCGGTGGCAGAACTGCTGCACCAGGGAGATGTCGTGGCAGATAAACAGGATGGCCAGGTCTCCCTCCAGGCCGCGCAGCAGGTCCAGGATCTCCTTCTGAACGGTGACGTCCAGGGCCGAGGTGGCCTCGTCGCAGATCAGCACCTTCGGCCCCATGGCCAGGGCGCCGCCCAGCGCCTCGACCTCCAGTCCCGTGTCGTCGGCGAAGCAGTCGAGTCCCGTGCGGCGGGGCCGGGGGCGGGGCCCCCCCGCTGCCCCCCCCCGCCGCTGACCTCATGGGGATAGCGCCTGGCAAGCTCCCCCGGCAGACCGCAGCGCTCCATAAGGCGCACCGCCTCCTGCCGGGCCTCCCGGCGGGACAGGCCGCGCAGGCTCTCCCCCACCCCGTCCCCTAAGGTGCGGCGGGGGTCGAAGGACTCCGCCGGGGTCTGGAACACCATCTGTATCTTCCGGTACACCCGGCGCAGGTCCCGGCCGGTGACGGAGGTGATGTCCTCCCCGTCCAGGAGGATACGCCCTCCGTCGGCGTCCAGCAGCCGGGTGACGAGGTTGGCCACGGTGGTTTTCCCGCTGCCGCTTTCGCCGATGATCCCCAGGCGTTCCCCGGGCCGCAGGTCGAAGCTGACGCCGTTTACGGCCGTCTGCTTCCCCTGTCCCGGGCGGGAGAAGGTTTTGGTCAGCTCCCGAACAGACAGGATCGGTTCCATTTCACGCCCTCCTCAGCTTCGGCACGGCCTCCAGCAGCCGCCGGGTATAGTCCGCCCGGGGCTGCCGCAGCACCTGCCGGGTCTCTCCGGCCTCCACGATTTCGCCGCGGCGCATTACCAGCACCCGGTCTGCCATGGCGGCCACCAGCCCCAGATTGTGAGACACCAGCACCACGGCCGTTCCGAAGCTCTCCCGCACCAGAAGCAGCTCCTCCAGGACCTGCTTCTGGGCGGACACGTCCAGGGCGGCGGTAGGCTCATCCGCCAGCAGCACCCGGGGCCGCAGCAGCATAGCCGCCGCAATGCCCACCCGCTGCTGCATCCCGCCGGACAGCTCAAAGGGATAGCTATTCAGGATACGGGGGCCGTCCTCCAGGCCCAGCCGGTCCAGCAGCGCCCCGGCCTGCTGCCGGAAGGCCCTCTTATCCATCGGGCCGTGGGCCCGCATCATTTCGTATAGCTGATCTCCCACCCTGCGGACCGGGCAGAAGGCGCTGCCCGCGCTCTGGAAGATCATGCCCAGCTCCGGGCCGTTCAGCCGCCGCCGGGCCCGGTGGGACAGGTCCGGAAGATTCTCCCCCTGATAGAGGATCTTTCCCCCGGTCACCAGGCCCCCGGGGCCCAGCAGACCCATGGCGGCCCGGAGCAGGGTGGATTTGCCGCAGCCGCTCTCCCCTACCACGCCCAGGATTTCCCCGGCATGGAGGGTAAAGCTCACGCCGCGCACCGCCCGGACGCCGCCGTAGCACACGTCCGTCTGCCGGTATTCCAAAAGCGCCTCCATGGACTCACCTCCCCCGGTTTTTGGGGTCCGCATAGTCCCGGACGGCGTCCCCCAGCAGATTGAAGATCATCACCGACACGAAAATGGCGATTCCCGGGGAAAAGGTGATCCACGGCGAGGTGGTCATCAGGCTGCGGGCATCGCTCATCATGCTGCCCCACTCGGCGATGGGAGGCCTGGCCCCCAGGCCCAGAAAGCTCAGAGCCGCCAGCTCCATCATCATGGTGCCGATATCCAGCACGGTCGTCACCAGAATGGGGCCCAGGATATTGGGCAGCATATGCCGCAGCAGAAGCCCCGCCGTGCCGCTGCCGGAGAGCCGCGCCGCCTGCATCCAGGGGGCCTCCCTTCGGGCCAGGGTCTGGCTGCGGGCCAGCCGGGCATATTTGGGCCAGGACACGGCGGCCAGCGCCAAAATGGCGTTGTGCAGCCCGCCCCCCAGGGCCCCGGCCACCGCCAGGGCGAACACCAGCCCGGGAAAGGCCAGAAATATATCGGATACGCGCATGAGCACCGCATCCGCCCATCCGCCGAAAAAACCGCCGCAAAGGCCCACGGCGGTGCCGAGCACAGTGACCGCCGCCACCAGCAGCAGCGTGGAGAAAATGCTGGTGCGGCTCCCCACGATGACCCGGGACAGCATATCCCGGCCATAGCGGTCCGTCCCCAGCAGATGCTCCGCCGAGGGAGGGGCCTTGGCCTGGCTCAGGTCCTGCAAATAGGGGTCATAGGGGGTCAGATACGCGGAAAACGCCGAAAACAGAATCAGCAGCAGGGCCAGGATCCCGAAAATCACCAGCCGGGTCCTGACGCCGCGCCGGATGGATGGCTGTCTCATTCCCGGCTCACCCCCAGTCGGATCCGCGGATCCAGCGCGTGGTATAAAAGGTCCGTGACCAGGTTCACCGCCACATAGATCACGGCCATCCACACCACATAGGCCTGGATCATGGGATAATCCCGCATGGTGATGGCTTCCACCGCCAGCTTGCCCACGCCGTCCCACTGAAAAATGCTCTCGATGATGGCCGTGCCCCCCAGCAGACTCCCTACGGACAGGGCCAGCAGGGTGAGGATGGTCAGCATGGCGCACCGGAGCACGCTTCCGCCCAGGATGACCCCCTCCCGGACGCCCCGGGCCCGGGCGCCGGTGACGTAGTCCCGGTTCAGCTCCTCCAGCACGGCGGCCCGGACCTGGCGCATATACTTGGCGGACATGGCGATGGCCAGCGTCAGGGTGGGCAGAACGGCGCTGCGCAGGGAAATCCCCTCCGACAGCACCGGCAGCAGCCTCCACCGGATGGAAAACACCTGCATCAACAGCAGAGCCACGAAGAAATTGGGCAGGGCGTTGCCGATGAAGCTGCAGAATCGCAGGAAATAGTCCGTGAACCGGTCATGGCGCACGGCGGCCAGGATGCCCAGCGGCACCGACAGCAGCACCGTGGCCGCCACGGACAGGGCCGTCAGCAGCAGGGTGGCCGGCAGCTTGGACACGAAGGTGCCGAACACGTCCCGGCCGGACACATAGCTTGTGCCCATGTCGCCGGTCAGCAGCTCCCCCAGCCAGGAGAAATACTGGCTCAGAAACGGCCGGTCCAGTCCCAGCTCCGCCCGCTTGGCGTCGATGATCTCCTGGGACACCGCCCCCTTGTCGCCGTACAGCTCGGTGATGGCGTCGCTTCCGGCCAGGCGCATCATGGCGAAGGACAGAAACGTGACGCCCAGCAGCACCGGGATCAGCTGCAGCAGCCGCTTGAGAATATATCGCCTCATGCCGCCACCTTACTGCGGCAGGGGACACTTCCGGGCCTCCACCAGGAACATGGGGGTGGAGGCGTTGTTGATCCGCTCCTCCCTGGTCCAGACCTGCCGCCAGATCTCGGTGTCCGCCGCCGCCTGCAGCCCCAGGCCCCGCAGGACCCCCAGGTCCCAGCCCGGCCGCATACGGGCCGACAGCGGCGCCTGCCGGGCGATGGCCTCCATGGCGGACACATCCGTTCCCGCCGTCTCGTCCCGGACGTCGGAGGCCCACAGGTTCTCCCGGTCCCGGGCATGGGCCTGCTCCGCCCCCCCGTCCCA
>ERZ791618.752-NODE-752-length-13876-cov-3.114753_pt1 | contig 13876 bp, 9 predicted proteins | sample MGYA00510059_ERZ791618 | MGnify/ENA primary metagenome ERZ791618 (study PRJEB30046, sample SAMN00715159) | human gut metagenome | study: EMG produced TPA metagenomics assembly of the A metagenome-wide association study of gut microbiota in type 2...
CAAACAAGTCCATTCCTCCTATCAGCAACAGCACCATCTCCGCTAAGGTCACCGCCGAACATGACGAACGCCAGCAACGCATAGGCCACCATGACCAGCATCACATGGATGCAGAGCAGCGGCGAGTCGAGAACCGGCATCAGCTGCGTGATCTGAGGGTTCGACTCCCCCATCATCGAAACCATCAGCGACAGCCCGGCGATCAGGTAACCGAAAGGCAGCAGGAACAGGAAGCGGCGGGCGAAGAGCAGCGTGAGCAGCAACGTACACCATGCCATGAAGCGCATCGTTTCATAGCCGTTCGAAACAGGCCAGTGGCCGCTGACATAGCCCCGCAGCGCCAGCATCAGCGTAAGATACAGTCCTCCGGCGGCAACGCCCGCAAGGAGCCAGCCCCGGGTTTTCGCCCCGAAAGCCCGCCCGCGCACCATCCGGCGGCAGGCATCGAGGAATCCTCCGATCCCGATCAGGATGAATGCCGCGGCGAGCGGCAGCGACCAATCGAGCCGGTTATAGAGTTTTTCGGCACGGAAACGCAGCCCGGAAGGCATATGCGCTCCGCCCTCCTTCTGCTGGTAGCTGCGGATCTTGCGCAACACCCCTGCGACCCCCGCCCAATCCCGTTTTACGACCAGTTCGCTGACGTAGTTCATGGCCCGGCCGATAAAGAGCGCCTGCCCGTGAGGCAGCTCCCGCGGCAGGCCGTCGACCTGCGACGCCCAGCGCAGCAGGCTGTCCGAAGGGTCGGTATAGGGAAAAATCCGCAGCATACTGCCCGTGCAGACCATCCCGATGATGTTGAATTTCTCATCGGCCTCGCCCGCCGGACGCCCGGCAGCCCCTTCGAGCCGGTATTCGTTGACCCGGTTGCGGAAATCCGACAGCCGCGCATAACGCCCGCCGACCTCCAGCAGGCGGCGTGCCCCGGCACTCCTGATGCGGATCATCGGTTCGCGTTTCCAGTCGTCGTAATAGAACAGCCAGCCGGAAAGCACCTGCTCGGGCGTAAGTCCCCGGTAGCGGCTCTTCCCGCAGAGTTTCACCGTAAAATCCTTAGCCAGGGTCTGCAACGGACAGATACGGTCGTTGTAGTAGACATACAGGTCGCCCAATTCCGCGGCGACCTCGCGCGGAAGCGTCTGCGGCAAGGTGTCAGCCGCCCGGGCACCCTGTACGGCCGCCGTACAGAGGACAAGGCACAGCGCCGCCTTGCGGAGCGCAGGGCTGCGCAGCAACCGCCTGAAACCCCCGCGCCTGTCGCACAGGAACGCCAGCATGGAAACGAGCAGCAGCCCGTACCCGGCATAGGTGATGCCGATGCCCCACGGATCATACGAAACGGAAAGGGTCGTACCCCGTCCGTCCTCGTCATAGGCGGACTGGTAGAACCGATAATTCCGGAAAACCAGGATGCGGTTCATGCCGACTTCACCGTGCAGCGACCCGTCGTCGGCCGTCAGGGTGAGAAGGCTGACGAAATCCATCGGCGCACGGGTGCCGGCATAATACTCGATGCGGAAATCGTCCAGCCGGGCCCGGAAGGGCAGTATTTGCTCCGAACCGTCACGGCCGGCGAATGCGGTCGCCCCGGGATCGCCCGTGCGCAGGTGCAACGTCCCCTGCCGGCCGAAGAGCCATGTCACGGAAGCCCCCGCGAGGATGACCGCGAAAGAGAGGTGCAGCAACAGGACGGCGGGCCTCCGCCACAATTTCCGGCGGAACAGGCAGGCCAGCGCCGCGAGGGTGAGGGCACCCCAAAGCGCGGCGAACCAGCCCGCGCCGTAGATATGCGCAGCGGCGAAATCCGTACCGTATATCTTTTCAAGTACCGTGGCCGTAACGAGCACCGCCATCACGGCTCCGAGCAGCCCGAAGGCAAGGCGTTTCAACAGTTTCAACAGTTTCATCCGTTCGTTCGTGTGTGAATGCATCGTCCGGACACGGCAAAGGCCGATGCACGGGGCACCGGCGCTTCGCACATATCCGGGAAGGGTTAGATGGATTCGATGAATTCGACCACCGCGTCGCGGTCGTCCTTGCTCAGCGTGCGGAACTTCTCGACCGACCAGCGGGCGTCGCTCTGCGCCGCGCCATGCCACATGATAGCCTCGATGACCGTCCGCGCACGGCAATCGTGCAGGCGGTCGCTGGCGCCCGTGCACTTCTCGCTCAGGCCACGGCCCCAGAGCGGCGTCGTACGGCACCAGCCCGTGCGGATGTCGTTCACCATGAAGAGCCGGTGCTGCACCATGTCGGAGTAGGGCCAGATCTTCTGGTTAGGATAACGCGGCAGGCGGCTGTCGCCGTCGGCAAAGAAACCGTTGGGGTCGGTAAAGACATCGTCGCCCGTCGTCCAGGTCGGACGGTGGCAGGTGGCACAGCCGATCTCGGTGAAGAGCGTCTTCCCGCGTTTAACGTCCGCATCGTCGAGGTTACGCGCCGCCGGTACGGCCAGACCGCGGTGCCAGACCATGAAGTCGACATAGTCCTCATCGCTCATCTCGACAGGCAGTTCCTTGTTCATCAGATAGTTGTAAATATCCTGCGCAACGTCGCCCGTCTTGTTCCACGCCGGGAAAAGCGTGTAGAAATCCCGCTGCACATCGGCGTCCTTCGACGCTACTTCGGCATAAGCAGCGGTCATGTAGTGGTAACGGCGGTCAGAGCGGGTCACGTTGGTGATGTTCCAGATGGCATTGGCACCCGCCGCATCCTGCAACGGGCCGCGACTCAGGGCATAGGTATAGCGCAGCGGATGGGTGGTCGTCCCATAGGTCTTGACCCACTCGCCGTTCCTGAAGATCGCGGGATTGAGCGGCACGCCGTTCTGCTCCTGGCGAACGTACTCGGCTTTCAGGTCGCTGTCCGAAATGGCATCCAGCAAGCCCGTACCGTAGATGCCGATGGTCGATTCGAGGCGCACGCGCACCTTGGCATAGGGCACCTCGCCCTTGGCGCCGATCAGCGGCACGTAATAGGCGTCCTCGGGGATCGTCACTTCGGGATAGATCAGGCTGTAAGACTCGCCGTCGGGAAACTTATTGCCCCACTCGTCGGTATACTCCTGCCAGCCGATCATGATCTTCGATTCGTCGATCGGGGCTTTGAACGGCGCCACGGCCCGCGTTTGCGGCATACCGGTGAGCGATGTCAGGTAATTGTCGTCCTCGTCGGTGATGACCAGCAGATAGCCGTTGCCGATCTGGTTGGTGTTGAACGCGCCTTCGATACGCTTGCCGTGGCCGTAGCCCGGGTGGCAGTGCAGGCACGAGGTGCGGATATAGAGCGGCCCGAGGCCGTAGCGCACACCCGACGAGTTGGCCGTGAAGGGTTTTTCGAACAGCGCCTCGCCGTTCAGGAAACGCTGCGTCATCGCGGCGTCGTCATCGACGACCGGCGTAGGCTGCTCGTAGGCCACCGACGTGGTGTTGAAAGCCGTGCCGAGCTTGCCGCCGGCGTAATACTCCTCGGGAACGGGGTCGGGATTCGGATCGGGGGCGGGATCCGTCCCCTTGTCATCAGCGCACGCGGCAGCCATCAGGGCTGCCGACATGCACAGGCTGTAAATCAAGTGCTTTTTCATTGCTGAAAATGGTTATTTTTCGACCGACAGTGCCGTCAGCGCCTTCGTAAGCGCGTTCACAAGGTCGTTATTGCAATAGGTGGCGGCATCCTTCCATGCCTGTGCCGTACGGTTGTCGACGAACGGGGCCGGGCAGGCCTGGATCTTTTCGATCGCCGTGGAAATCGCATTGCGAACCTCCGTATCGAGGACGGGGTCTACCACCTCGATCCAGTCGCTCACCGAAGCGTCGCCGGAGGTCATGCCCTGGTAGGTGTTCCGGATGCTGATGATGTTGTCGATGAAATCGGTCTTCGAATTCTGGCTGTAAGGCGACTCGATGTAATTGATATCCTCGGAGCTGGTTCCGTTGGCCGGACGGCCGATCTTCTGCGAGCCGACCTCCGTGGCGATGTCGATGCAGCCCTGGATGATCTCCTCGGCGGCATCCTTATAGTTGCGGTACTTGCTGCCGCCCTTCCCCGAATTGCGCATCGAAGCGCCGTAGTCGAAGGTCGGCTCCAGTTCGGCATCGCCCAGGATCGTCTGCTTCTCTTCGGTGACATTGTCCAGCCCCGCCCACGAAGCTTCGAGGCGTACGCACATGTTGCACAGATCGTTGGCCACACCGACCAGGTATACCAACTGGGGACGGGTGTATTTGCCGAGGGCGCGGGGGCCCGCATTCTCGAAGAGCATGTATTCCAACGCATGGAACCCGAGCAGGCCGTAACCCAGATTGGCGCTGACATAATCGGGATTCCTCTCGATCTCGGCCATCATACTGTTGTTGTTCAGCAGGTTCTGAAGCGCCGTGCCGTCCAGCGGCCAGGAGTCGATATGCGGGTCGATGTCGTAATCGGCCGCAGCGCCGTAAAGGTAGGCCTCGCTGAGCTCCCAGTGCTTGCGCGTGGTGATCCAGTCGTTGCAGGCGGCCTGCACCAGCGGGGTCGTAAGGGTTCCCGCGTCGAAAGCCTCCAGCATGGCCTCGCAATCCTCCTGCAAGGCGATGCTCCCGTCGGCCAGGGCCTTATAGGTCGGAATCACGTTATTGTCGACGAAATCTACGGCAGCATCCTTGAGCGCCTCTTCACGCTCGTCGGCAAACGTGTAATCGCCGTCGCTGTCGCTGCACGATGCGGCCCCGAGCGCCAGGACGAGTGCCGCGGCTGCATAAACGGAATTTTTGAACAGATTTTTCATATTCTCATTATGATTTGGTTAACGTCTGAAAAAGCCGGAATAGGCGATCCCCAGCGAAAGGGAGGGCTCGTTGTTGAAACGCCCCGTGCGGGTCTCCCCGGTGGCGGAGTCGGTATAGTCGTACGACCGGAGCAGGCCGATGCCGTACTCGGCCTTGATGACAATGTTCTTGATCGGATAATAATTGAACCCGACGGCTACCCGCTGGCGGCCGCACCAGTCCTGGCGGATCACCGACTTGGCGGTATCGAACATCGAATCGTAGAACTCATAACGGCCGAAGACGTAGAAGCGGTGTCCCCTCTCCTTGAGCTTGCGTATCTGCGAGAAGATGTCGTAACCGGCTTCCACCCCCGTGGCGATGGCGTCCGAACCCACATATTGCTTGGGCGAGGGCGATGCGTTGGGCATATCGCGGTTGAACTGGGAAATCTTGTCCGAATTGGTCAGGTGCCCGTAGTCGAAGTTACCGCGAACGATCCAGTTATGGGCATCGTAGAGGAAATCGAAGGCGCCGATCATCACCGTACCCTTCACGTCCTTGTATCTGTCCGCACCGGTACGGTTGGCACTCAGGGTATTGCTGAAACTGTTGCCAGCATAACCGCTCAGGCTCAGGCGCAAGCCCGGGACGGAGTAGTTGTCGATGCGGAACGCCCCGGCATAGGCATTGGCGATCTTGAATTCGTAGGGGCTTCCGGCACCGCCGCTGACCCAACCGTTGTCGCCGAACCGGTCGGAATCCAGTCCCGGCAGGAACATCACCTCGTAACGCCAGTCACCGGCACGTCCCCAGAGGCTGATGCCCGTTTCGTGCCATGTGCAGGGCAGGATCGTATTCTCGCCCTCGGGACGGTAGACCCCGAAGAACTCGGTGGGCATGTGGTGCTGGTTGGTTCCGCCGACAGGCACGATCATATGCCCCAGGCGCAGGTTGAAGGCCGGGCTGAAGCTTTTCTGGAGCCAGAACTGTTCGAGGGCGACCTCGCCGCCGCGTTCGATCTCCGACTCATACTCGCCGCCCTCCTCGAATTCGGTTTCGAAGGCGCTCTCCGTGCCGCCGTGCTCGAATTCGATCTCGGTGCCCATCGACCAGCCGCGCCCGAAATCGTAGCCCAGGTAGATGACCACATGCGGGAGGTCGAAGCGGCCGTGGCTTTTGTCATTCTTGTACTTGTCAGGGCTGATATAACGCAGGTAGTTGTCGCTGAAGAAATTGCGCGTCATGACGGCCTCGCCGTACCCGCCCACGGTCAGCCGTGAGGGTTTGTCGGCCTCTTTGCTGACGGCGGTCTTCACTTCGGAAGAGAGCTCGGCCCGGATCTCCGACAGGAGTTCGGCTTTCAGCTGTGCCTTCAGCTCGGCATTGGCAGCCGAATCGGCCGCGGCCGCAGGTTCGGGGGCGTTCACGGCTTCCTGCGCATGCAGGGTAACACCCGCCAGTAAGAAAATAGGGGTAAACAGTAAAATTCCAAGACGCATAGGCTCTCCGTTTATTTTGTTTGCGGTGGCAAAGTTAAGGTGCCCGCCAAGCCCGGACAATTCCCTGTTTTAGGTAATTTTCGGGACAGAATAATAACATGTAGGTATTGCTCCCAACGGTAGGGGAATGCGGCGGGTGCCGGTCGTTTCGCCGGCGTTTTTTGCCGTTTCGCCGGAAACGGGCATACACGAACCCGCAACCGGCCCCGTTTTTACGACAAACGGGTGCAATTATACCTTCCGGCAGCGGAAGCATAGCGGGTTTTTTCGTATCTTTGCACATCCCTCATTAAAGACAACCTCTCCGGTATGAAAAAAAAGAAATGGATCATCACGTCCGTCATCCTCGTAGTATTCTGTGCAGGGCTGTTCGTTTACAACCACTACCGCGGCAGTTCGTCCGCCGCCGACCCGGCGGAAATCAGCATACCCCGGAAAAATAGTGTCCTGAACGTCAACGGGCTCGTCGTGCGGCCGCAAACCCTCACGGACGGCATCACCTCGGTGGGCAGCCTGCTCCCCGACGAGGAGGTAGACCTCTCGTTCGAGACCTCGGGCAAGATCGTCTCGATCAACTTCCAGGAAGGCTCAACCGTCCGCAAGGGCGAATTGCTGGCCAAAGTCAACGACAAACCGCTGCTGGCACAGCTGTCGCGCTACGAAGCGCAGCTCAAGCTGGCCGAGGACCGGGTTTACCGCCAGAGCGCCCTGCTGGAGAAAGATGCCGTCAGCCAAGAGGCCTACGAGCAAGTAGCCACCGAATACGAGAAGCTAATGGCGGATATCGAGCTAGTCAAAGCGAATATCGCCCAGACAGAGCTTCGGGCTCCTTTCGATGGAATCATCGGACTTCGCTCCGTGAGTGAGGGCGCGTACGTTACCTCCTCCTCTTCCGTAATCGCCAAGTTGACCAAGATATCCCCTTTGAAAATCGAGTTCTCCATCCCCGAGAGCTACGCAGCCGAGGTACAAGACGGAACCCCGTCCTATTCCGCATGGAGAAAGACGGTATGATGCAGAACTATAAGGCGACCGTTTACGCCGTGGAAAGCAAGGTAGATATGGCGACCCGTACCTTGAAAGTACGTGCCACTTACCCGAATCCGGGCGAGAATATCTTACCCGGCCGTTATACCTCCGTCGAGATCAGCAAGCGGGAGATCAAGGACCTTTAGCCATCCCCAGCGAGGCCGTTATCCCCGAGATGGGAAAAGACATCGTTTACTTATATAAGAACGGCGTGGCCGAGCCTCAAGAGATCACGATCGGTATTCGAACCGAGAGCCGTGTACAGGTATTGCAAGGGTGAATGTGGGCGATACGCTGATCACGTCCGGCGTGATGCAGTTACGTACCGGCATGAAAGTTTCTATTGACAACTTGACTGAATAAGGAGAAGAACGATGGCAAATATTTCAGAAACCAGTATAAACCGGCCCGTACTCTCGACAGTGATGATGCTGGTCATCCTCCTGTTCGGCTTTATCGGTTACCGGTTCCTTGGCGTCCGGGAGTTCCCGAGCGTAGACCAGCCGATTATCTCGGTCAACGTATCTTATCCCGGAGCGAATGCCGAGGTTATCATGAACCAGATCACGGAGCCGTTGGAGCAGAATATCAACGGTATCCCGGGTATCCGTTCATTGAGTAGCGTGAGTAGCCAAGGCAGCAGCCGTATCACGGTAGAGTTTGAGTTGTCCGTGGATATGGAGACGGCGGCGAACGATGTACGTGATAAGGTATCTCGTGCCCAACGCTACCTTCCCCGTGACTGCGACCCACCTACGGTATCGAAAGCGGATGCCGATGCCTCCCCGATCATGCAGATCGCCATCCGAAGCAACAAACGCTCGTTGATGGAGTTGAGCGAGTCGCCGAGCTGACGGTGAAAGAGCGCTTGCAGACCATCGAGAACGTGAGTGGCGTGGATATCTGGGGACAAAAACGGTATTCCATGCGTCTATGGCTGGACCCAATCAAGATGGCGGGTTACGGAGTGACCCCGATGGACGTGAAAAACGCCGTCGATAACGAGAACGTGGAGCTTCCTTCCGGTAGTATCGAGGGAAATACGATCTCCTTATCCATACGTACCTTAGGATTGATGCATACCGCCAAGGAATTCAACGATTTAATTATCAAGGAAGACAACAACAACATCGTGCGCTTCAGTGATATCGGACGTGCGGAGGTAGCTCCCGAGGACTTGCGGAGCTTACTGAAGAAGAACGGCGAGCCAATGGTTATGACCGTTATCATCCCCCAACCGGGAGCCAACCATATCGAGATCGCCGACGAAGCCTACAAGCGTATCGAGCAATTACAAAAAGACCTGCCGGAAGATGTCACGATCGAGATGATGTATGACAACACTCGCTTTATCCGGGCCTCTATCAGTGAAGTACAACAGACGATTTACGAGGCTTTCCTCTTGGTCGTATTGATTATCTTCTTGTTCCTCCGCGACTGGCGGGTCACGCTGGTTCCTGTCGTCGTTATCCCCGTATCGTTGGTAGGAGCTTTCTTTGTGATGTATATCTCCGGATTCTCCGTCAACGTATTGACGATGTTGGCGGTCGTGCTCTCGGTCGGTCTGGTGGTAGACGACGCGATCGTGGTGGCGGAGAATATATATGTACGTATCGAGCAAGGCATGTCACCGAAAGAGGCGGGTATCGAAGGATCGAAAGAGATCTTCTTCGCCGTGGTATCTACCACGATCACCCTGATCTCCGTATTCTTGCCGATCGTGTTTATGGAAGGTATGACGGGGCGCTTATTCAAGGAGTTCAGTATCGTGATCGCCGGTTCGGTCGCTATCTCCTCGTTCGTGGCCCTTACGTTTACACCGATGTTGGCTACCAAGCTATTGAAGAGGAGAGAGAAGAAAAACTGGTTCTATCGGAAGACCGAGCCGTTCTTCGAGGGATTGAACACGATCTACGCCAAGTCGTTGAACGCGTTCTTGAACCATAAGATATGGTCGATCCCTATCGTTATCCTTCTTTTCGGATCGATCGGGTACTTCTGGAAGAACATTCGTTCCGAGTTATCGCCTTTGGAGGACCGTTCCATGATCTCCGTGAATATGCGCGGGCCGGAAGGGGCTACCTTCGAGTTTATCCGCGACTACGCGGACCGTATCGAGCAAATAGCCGACTCCATCGCTCCCGAGAAGCAATCCATCATGACCCGCTCGTGGGAAGGAGGAGGTTCGCTAAACCTCATATTAAGCGATATCAAGGAACGGGAACGCTCGCAGATGGAGATCGCCGAGACCTTGTCGAAAGAAGTCCGCAAAGAGACCTTGGCCCGCGCCTTCGTACAACAGCAATCCACCTTCGGCGGACGCCGGGGCGGTATGCCTATCCAATACGTACTGCAGGCCCCGACCTTGGATAAACTGCAAGAGTTCCTGCCTACGTTTATGCAAAAGGTGAACGAGAGCCCGGTCTTCCAGATGGCGGACGTGAACTTGCGCTTCACCAAGCCGGAGGCACGTATCGAGATCGACCGGGATAAGGCTTCCTTATTGGGCGTCAGCACCCGCAACATCGCCAGACCTTGCAATATGCGTTGAGCGGACAGCGTATGGGCTACTTCTATATGAATGGTAAGCAATACCAGATATTGGGCGAGATCAACCGCCAGCAACGAAATACCCCTGTCGATTTAAAATCGATCTATGTACGTAGTAACAATGGGGAAATGATCCAGCTGGATAACTTGGTTAAGGTTACGGAAAACGTGGCGCCGCCCCAATTGTATCGCTATAACCGTTTCGTATCGGCGACGGTTTCCAGTGGATTGAATAAAGGATACACGATCGGCGATGGTCTGGACGAGATGGACCGTATCGCCTCGGAGGTGCTGGATGGTAGCTTCCGTACCGCTCTTTCCGGCGAGTCGAAAGAGTTCCGTGAGAGTTCTTCCAGTTTAATGTTCGCCATGATCTTGGCCTTGTTGATGATTTATTTGGTGTTGGCCGCCCAGTTCGAGAGTTTCAAGGACCCGTTGGTAGTGATGTTCACCGTACCTTTGGCTATCGCCGGTGCGTTGATGTTCATGAGTTATTCGGGTATCACGATGAATATATTCAGCCAGATCGGTATCATTATGTTGATTGGTTTGGTGGCGAAGAACGGTATCTTGATCGTAGAGTTCGCCAATCAGCGGCAAGAGTCGGGACTTAGTTTGCCGGAAGCGATCCGCTTGTCCGCGACCCAGCGTCTGCGCCCGATCTTGATGACTAGCGTATCCACCATCCTCGGTTTGGTGCCATTGGTATACGCTACTGGCGAGGGTGCCCAAGGGCGTATCGCCATGGGTGTAGCGGTAGTAGGCGGAATGTTGGTATCGACCTTCTTGACCCTGTTTATCGTACCGGCCATGTATTCATTTATATCCACCAACCGAAAAAAACAAAACACCAAGTTGTAGATTTATGAAGAAATATGTATATACCTTATTATTTGCCTTCTCTTCCCTCTTTATGGCGGAAGCGCAGCAACTATTCGATCTGAAACGGTGTATCGAAACCGGATTAGAGCAGAACTACTCCATCCGTACATTCGTAACGAGCAACAGATCAGCGACAATAACGCCACCCCGGGAAACGCCGGTTATCTGCCTACCGTAGATATGAGCGGCGGATTCAGCGGAAATATCAATAACAACCGTAACAGCCTGCAAGACGGATCGATCGAGAAGGCGAATGGTATAAACAGCGAGACGGGCAACGTCGGACTAAACGTTAACTGGACGGTTTTCGACGGTTTCGGTATCCAAGCCGAATACTCTCGCTTGAAAGAATTACAGCGAATGGGGGAACTGAACACCCGCATGACCATCGAGGATTTCGTAGCCAACCTTTCCAGCGAGTACTACAACCTGATCCGGCAGAAAATCCGTTTGCGTAACCTCCGTTCCACCTTGGATCTTTCCAAGGAGCGTTTACGGATCGTGGAAGAACGGTATTATATCGGCTCCATGTCCCGTCTGGACTTGCAACAGGCTCAAGTGGACTTCAACTCGGATAGCTCCAAGGTATTAAACCAATTGGAGGTCGTGCATACCTCCCGTATCCGCCTGAACGAGTTGATGGCATTAAATAATGTGGAGGAGGAAATCCAGATCAAGGACTCCTTGATCTACCCGAACCCGTTCCTCGACGAGGTAGATCTATGGAAGAATACCCTCGAAGCCAACGCCTCACTCCTGATCGCCCAAAAGAACCAGACGTTGTCTGAGCTTGATTATAAAAAGGTAAAAAGCCGCTATTATCCCTATGTCAAGCTAAACGCAGGCTACGGCTACACGGCAAACTGGACGGAAGTGGGCAATTACGACCTCCAACAACGGCAGGGGCTTAATTACGGCGTGACCATCGGTATGAGCCTCTTCGATGGTTTCAACCGGAAACGTGAGCAACGCAACGCCCGCATCCAAATCGAGAACCAGCAATTGCGCATCCAAGAACTGGAACTTGCCCTGCGTGCGGACATGAGCAACTTCTGGATGGCCTATAAAAACAACCTCGACCTATGGAGCCTAGAGAAAGAGAACCTCGTAGCCGCCCAAGAGAACTACCGGATCGCCATCGACCGCTATAAACTTGGCGAGTTGTCTGGTATCGAATTGCGTGAGGCACAAAACAGTCTGCTGGAAGCGGAGGAGCGTCTTTCCGTGGCGGAATACTCCACCAAGATCTGTGAGATCTCGCTGCTTCAATTAAGCGGGCAGATATTAACCTATATCCGCCCAGAACCGGAGAAAGCCAGTTTCTAAGATAAAGCTAGTGCCACGCTGATGGCATGACTGTGCCACTGCGATGGCACGCTGGTGCCACCTTTATGGCACGGCTGTGCCATCCGCATGACACAAGTCATTATAACCCCGTTTAATGACTAGAGGCTTATGCTAATTGCGTTTTTTTATGTAAGTTCGCGGTAAATGGCAAGGTCTCATTGCCCAATGACAAAAAGAAATGCAAATACTACCAAAGGTTAATACATTACGAAAAGGATCGCTCTTGTACCGCAGCATCCGTTACCGTAAAGGATTCGGAGTACATTCGCCTTTCGTTTTTAACCTCATCACGAAGGTCATCGAGGAAAAATGCTCTTATTATAGTTTCTATGATATAGAGCTTTTACGTAAGCAGTTATTATTCAGGGAAGGAGAGATCACCTATCCAGACCGGCAGAACAAAGGGAAACGAAAGACCCGTTCCATCAGCGAGATCGTAAAACGGGAATCCATCCGGCCCAAGCATGGCGCCTTATTATTCCGTTTAACAAACTATTTCAAGTCCAAGAATATCCTCCAGATAGGAACCACGATGGGGCTGTCTACCTTATATCTAACCTCCTATGCCACGGGATTGAAATGTATCGCCTTGGAAAATGTACCGGAATTCGCCACGATTGCCCGTCAAGCATTCGCTAAAGAGGGACGTAATCCCGTCGATTTGCGTATCGGTAATTATAAGGACTTGCTTCCCCAAGCCTTAAATGACATAAATAGCTTAGATTTTGTTTTTTTCAACACTTTATATGAACAACATAACAACCTCTGGCTGTTTAATGAATGTATGAAATACGCGCACAACGATACGGTATTCGTTTTTGAGGGAATCAAGGCGAGCCGTAAGATGCGTGAACTTTGGGAAGAGATCTGCGCATGTCCGGAAGTGACGGTCACCTTAGATCTTTACTCGCTAGGGATTGTCTTATTCAACAAGAAATTGCACAAACGAGATTATATTGTTTATTTTTAGGATTCAAAACAAGTCAGATATGAAGAAGAGTATTATCTATACCAGAACAGGCGATAAAGGAACCACTTCACTGGTAGGTGGACAACGCGTGTCGAAAGCGCACGATCGGATCGAGAGCTATGGCACCGTAGATGAGCTGAACTCCTTTATCGGATTATTAATCACGGCCTTGAATGATGAGAAAGATACTGATTTCTTACATTCATCCAGCATAAGCTATTCACGATCGGTTCTTACCTAGCCACGGATCAAGCGACCACGGAATTGAAAATCGAGAGCAAGGTAACGCCCGAGAGCATCGAGCGTATCGAGCGGGAGATAGACCTCTGGATAACGAGCTGCCGAAAATGCACGCGTTCATCCTACCGGGAGGATGCCGCTCGGCCGCCCTCGCACACGTTTGCCGCACCGTTTGCCGTCGTGCCGAGCGACAAATCTATCGCTTGGCCGAGAATTGCCCCGTTGAGGAGCCTGTATTGATATTTATGAACCGTTTATCGGATTATTTCTTCGTTCTGGCACGAAAAGAATGCATAAATAATAACGGTAAAGAAATTATTTGGGATTATACTTGCGTATAATAAATAAAATCATATTTTTGCGGAAAAATAGAGAACCAAATCGCTTCGGCGGTTATTAATACTTGACAGCTATGTATTGGACATTAGAGTTAGCTTCAAAACTGGAAGACGCACCCTGGCCTGCGACTAAGGATGAACTTATTGACTATGCACAACGTTCTGGTGCGCCATTAGAAGTGATTGAGAATTTGCAGGAAATGGAAGATGAAGGCGAGATTTACGAATGCATGGAAGACATCTGGCCGGATTATCCAAGTAAAGAAGACTTTG
>ERZ791618.755-NODE-755-length-13834-cov-2.666086_pt1 | contig 13834 bp, 13 predicted proteins | sample MGYA00510059_ERZ791618 | MGnify/ENA primary metagenome ERZ791618 (study PRJEB30046, sample SAMN00715159) | human gut metagenome | study: EMG produced TPA metagenomics assembly of the A metagenome-wide association study of gut microbiota in type 2...
CCTGAAGTGGATTATCCACTCGTTGTCTTTGTTGATCAGTTCGTTCATATTACTCTGAATTTAGTGGGTTTATGTTATTACTTTATTCAGTTATCAGATTGTTTTACCTTTGAACTTTGCTTCCTTTCTCCTATCCTCAATGACAGAAACGATGCGCTCCACATCTTCGGGACGGTAGTAGGTCTTGTGATTGATTTGGCTGTATGCCAATGTTCCATTATCTCGGAGCGTTTGCAACGTGCGTGGACTGATGTTGAGCATCCGACACACGTCTTGATTATCCATCCACTCACTCATTCTCTTTTCTCCATGCCGTTGGCAGATAACCTCCATGCGGCTAACGAAGCGGTTGAACCTTGCGACCATTGCCTCAAAAGTTCTTTTTTCGATTGATACAATTTCCATAATGTATTCCTTTTGTTGTTTCTTTTGCTACAAAGGAATATATAATCCATTGTCGGGCAATCGTTTTCCTGAAAGTGGCAGCGTGTTGCGTTGATATGGTAGCCATTGTCCTATATCACATTTTCAAATTAGTATTGAAAGTCCGATTACATATCAACTCATCAATACAGAGAACTTTGTAGATAAAAAATATATCAAACTTACCAGTCAGCCGTATTATCAGCCATACGACTTATCAATTATACATACGGCTGATGAAGCATATTATTGGTCATATGACATTATGGTCAGTTGAATTAACGTATGACCATACATACGTTTTATCAGTTAAACTCAAAGGTAACTTCGTATGATAAGTTATCTTATAAAAGTATCTTTCTCTGTCAATGCTTCAAATGATTTTTGTGTTCACTTGAACACAGCAAGGTATGTTTTGGGCTGCTCAAAATACTTCGAGCAGCTCAAAACGCCTTGTCCTTACAGGAAACTGGATTTCCTCCGAAGTCGGAAATCCTTTCAAATCAGCGATGCCATTTTTACTCTTTTGAATGGTCTGAATTATCCTTTATCCACTCTTTTGCTAATTCTGTGAGTCTGTATTTTTGTTTCGGATGATTGGGCTGTTCAGGATACATTGGTTCAATTGCACCATCTTCCAACGCAGGAAGAAAATAATTTTTCCGGAATGATGTACGATGTTTGAATCCCATATTGGACATAATTTCATTCATCGCCATATAGTCGTCACTCATTGAAAGAATCATTTCTTGAACTTGAGCGGTACTTGGTCGATAGTTGAGCGGTACTTGTCCTCTTTAGTTGCTTTTTTATCCTCCTTGTCTATCTTTGTTGTATCGGATGCGAAATAAGGTCGCATGAAAGTAATAGTAACAAAGCCACCATCAGAAGACCATGTGGGGGATTCCACACCTTGTGCCTGACAAGCATCCATGATACGCTTTGCACCACTCCCCCAGTTTTCCAGATAAGTCATCCGATAAAGTGCTTCCGCCACTTTCAGGTTATGCGGATATGACTCGTGAGGCTCCTTTATGTTTTCAGGTGTTATCTGAGGTGGAAATGTACCAGGACTAGCTATTTCTATACGGTCATCATAGATGGCAAGGCTGATGGTCAGATTATATCTTTCCCAATGACGATGACAAAGAGCATTGATAAGAGCTTCCCTTAACGCATGATAAGGCACTTCAAGCTGTTCCTCCCGTTCCAAACTATGATTGGTGATTCTACCACTGAGAGAAAGATGCTTGAAACAGAACGCAACTCCGGCATCTAACAGTTGGAAGAAATTACCTTCAGCACGTTGATGTCCCGGAACATATTTTTATTCGTACCCACAAACCGAGCCATTCTTAGCGTAAATTGCGGATACTCGTCTATGTTATTGGAAAACAGCAATACCGCACCATTAGTCGGCACGCCATTCTTAAGCAATTTCCATTTTGAAAGAATATCTCCTGTCGACTCATACAATGCAGATTCAGGAATACGTCCGCCATCTATACCTCGTCGGATGCTGTTGCGAATCAGGTTTTCATCAAGGTCTGCCAATGCTACACCGTCAGCCGCCAACCTTTCCCACGCATACAACTGAGGTTGGTGGGCACGAATGCGTTCATCATACATATCTTGTGGCATCACTTTCGTAGTGCTCTCAACTTTGAAATAGGGACAACCGTGAAATGTATGTGGGTGCTCACCCCATACCCAACCGTCAAAGTGCATGGCAATAACTTTGTTGCCCGGGTGCTCCGGCACATCAATATACGCCACCCGCACATCTACTGCAGGTTCCAGTCCTGCCAATGCCTGGGCAATCTCCTGCTGTGTCTTGTCCGTTACTTCTTGCCCGATTATCTTCAAGGACTTCGGTGCAATACCGAAAATCAGCCAACCACCTTCGGTGTTCAAGAAAGCACATGCCGAATGCATACCGTCTTTCAATTCGCCGGTAGTCTTCTTCAGTTCCAGAGTTCTTGACTCGTCAGCTGACACAAGGTTCTTTATATCGTCAATTGTCATATCTTCCTTCATACCTATCTATAATATAGTTTGAGAAAATTCTGTTTCTTCTCATCATCATATCCCTGTTCGATAATGGCTGATGAATCTAATACCTTAAGTTCAAAACCTGAACCTATTTTTAAGATATTAGCTTTCGTGATAGCCTTTCTCTTCGCTGCATTTTGTGCTATTTTGAAAGTTTCAGGCATCTCTCCACTCCTTTCTTCATATTCTCTTTTATATGATAATAACATGGATGCGACTTCCTCATCAATTGCTAATGATGAGATCAGTTCATTTGTATTTACTTCCCGACCTTCATTTTGCAATATTTGTATGATTTTTCGAGATGCCTTAACTAAATCCAAAGATTTTTCAGGATTTCCTTTACTAATTTGTCGAACTACAGTAGAACAAAAATCTGCTATATGTTCAGTGTGCTGAAAATCAGTAATTATTTCCTTAATATAAAGGAAGTTGTTAGACCAATATCTGCCATCTTGACGGATAGTTGATGTTTCTACGATAGAAATTAAATATCCATTATCTGATTGGGTATTGAAAATTATACACCCTTTGTCTAAATGCTTTGTACTCAGGCCTAGTTGTGATTTTATGGAGTATTCTCCGTTTTCATAGGACACGGTTAAAAAGTTATCTTTTGCTTCTGTTTTGAGTAACATAACAGCATCAACAGTTTCATCGTTAATAATGCAACCGTCAATATAAATTACATAAAACTCTCCGTTACTAATGTGTGGATGTATACTTTGGTCATAAAGGTGTCTCGCAAGATTATTTGATTGTTTAACAAACTCATCTTTATTTTCAAATATCTTGCGTACAAATCTATAGGACGGATTCATATCCAAAGAATCAATCGAATCAAATTGGCTAAAAGTATCAAACTTAAATGTGTTTTTCACCAATGTTGACACAAACTCCGAAGCAAACGACATATCGTCCGCTTTAGAAGCAAATGCGATTCCTTCTTCTCTGGATTTATTTCCCACTTTTTGTACTGTGGCAATTACAGGTATACCTAATTTGAATTTTACCATCATTCATAAATATAGTTAGGAATTAGACCTCCATTTTCAGATTTTGAAAACTTCGCTGCCGTATGAAAATACTCCAAATCTTCCCAATAGGATTCGTCAGCATGTTCTATCAGTATAATCTGAAAATGATTCTTTTCGCCGTCTATGATATCTTTCATAAAATCATTGAGCAGTCCAAATGCCTTGATTAGTTGTTTCTTGTCATCGTTCTCAAGCGCGTTTTTATCTGCATAATACGGAATGCTTGGTTGGTCAATAAACAGAAATGAGCCAACCTGTTCGGACTGATGTGCCATTATAGACCGATGGAGGCCGAGAAAGAAACATAAATGTAGGAACATATAGTTTGATTTACTACCTACATTTCTAATAGAATACTCTTCTCCATTTTTCAATAACGATACTCTGCGTTCCTCATCGTCATAACGCATTGATGAATCTAGATAAGAATCTACAATGCCATTTTTTGAAAGAAAATATTTGTTTATATATTCGTTCAGTATTTCTTTTACGTCGTGAGGCAATAAATACATCTGTTTTAATTGAATTTTCAATGATTCAATTTTTGACAGCATATCTTGCTCAACATTTGGCTGAAATGTATCTACTTGTGGCTTCTTCAGTTCTTTCAGCTGATATTTAAGACTTAGTGCCATGTTAATCCACCTAGGATTAGCAATGGTCTTTCGGAGAGATGTTAATCGCTTTAGTTCTGTTTCACAAGTTTCCAGTTCTTGTTTTAACTCTTCGTATCTTGAAGTGAAATCAACAGGCAATTTAGGCGTTTCTGTTCTTAACTTCTTTATTTTTATAAGTTGTTTTTCCAACAAATCAAGAAGTTCTGTTGTTTCTGAACAGATTATGACCTCATCTATGTGTTTCCTTATGTAGGAAATAGGACGCAGGCTATCTTGAATCTTCACTCCCATATCTTTTTGTTTACCCATCTCCGAAAGTAGAGAGCTATAGACACTTAATTTAGACTTAAGTCCATCCCGTTGTTTTTTTAGTCTCTCAAGTTTATTAGTATCCTCATCATTTTTGATGAGCTTGTCGTATTCATCTATAGTTCGTTGAATATAATGTTGTAGCTCATTTGCATTTTCACGAATAAACAAATTATCAGCAGGGACAAGGTTAAGGCGCAATGCGTCTTCATATATAGAAACGAGACAGTCTCTATATTTTATTTCATCAGCCTGTGCTTTTTGATGCTTTAGTTGATAGTTGTTCAAATCCTTTTCAGCCTTTTGAATTGCAGATTCCACTTCTTTTCCGTTATGACACCTAATGCCATTGACATACTCCAAGGCATAATCAAGGTGTGCGTCAAAACTTCGGTTCATAAAAAAAGCCGTATCAAAATATGTATTGGCTGATGAAATAATATCTTCGGTCAAGTAGTTAAATGGCAAAAAATGTCTGAAGGTCATAGGATATGTTTTATGACCAACTTTTTCTTCATGTTTTGGAACCTTAAACATACATGTGAGTAAAGCTCTCATATTTCCAACAGTATGTGTGGGGGTATATGGCGTTGGGTATTCTTGCTGTTTTTCCCAATATACATCTTGCGAACCTTTCCCAAAATGCGGGGCTTTTCTTATAAGAATGTAACTTGTACCATTAAGATATAAATGCATACCATAGAACTCTACATTCTCATTAACTATATTTTCTACAATTACCGGATTATCTGAGAGAAAAAGATAATCAATAATTCCGAGTATAGATGATTTGCCAGTGGAAGAATCCCCTGTAATAACATTTATCTTATTTGGTATGAAGGGATAGGTTATCGTCCTTTGCGAGTTTTCACTAAAACCCTTGAACCATAATTTTATGCTTTCAATATATAGATTCATAGAAATACGTTTAATTCGTTATAAATTTCTTCGGTTGATAAGTCCTTGCATATATCTAATAAGCGATTTGCATTATTAATTATCCGCCCCAACCTTCTGGAACTTAGATTTCCATTAGGAAAGGATTTGTCGATTAATCGCAGTACGCCTTCTGATACTGTAATAGTATTGCTCTGTTTTAGTATAATTATGGCATTCATGAAATATGGACCAAACGAATCCAATTTACGAGATATTAGCCCTTGACTCTTAATGCGATTGGAAAGTTGTCTGAAATCTATACAGTCATACAACTCTGCACTTAACTGATTGTCTATCAAAATTGTACTAACAAGATACAATAGAACTATATCCATATCTCTTTCTCTGAGGATATGGACTATGCATGCCATGATTATTCCTTCATTATTATATACTCTGTTCATGACTTCTTAAATTTATCTTTCCAGTTATGATGCCAACCAATTAAAGGTAATTCGGGGATTATATCTGTTGGTGAATTTGAGTAGTAATATATACATCCTTCGCTTAAGAATTGCTCTAACGGAGTTTCGGCTAATGAAAATCGCTCTTTTCTCATCTCATCAACCGTATTACAACCTGCTTCACATAATTCGTCATCAGTTGATGCCGATGTTATTCTACGGTGTTTGGACCGATGGTAATTATCCCATGATGAAACTACATTTTTGGTAAGACTATCTACATCTTCATGAAGCAAAGCCTTATTATTGAAATGCTCTTGGAGGTTGTTGTTAAAGCAAAGCCATCTCGTGGTTAGCTCTACCATTCTGTCCAATTCGTCCTCTTTAGTGTCTCCAATAGAAAAAAGTTGTTTCATAAATAATAAGTCACGAGGATTGCCATTAAATTCACTAAAGCTGTAGTTCGTCCTGAAATGTATTTTCTGACGTCCAATATCAATTATACTCTGGTATCGCTCTTTAAAAATGGCTCCTGTGTAGGAGATAGGTATATTATTTTCAATATTTTCAACAGAATCATCTCGCAATCTATTCATAAGTTGATCATAAACCCACTCTACACGATTCTTATTTAAGCAAAAACGATTATCCATGTATCTTTTAACTTCATCTTTCAGCATATCCGAAGTTTCAGAAACAGAAATTCGGGCACAAAATTCTGACAGATACGACTTACTTAATAATTTCGTAATTATCTCTGAAATATCAGCACTTTTCTTTTTGGTAATATCGGTCTTATCTTTATTGACCCTCTCGGATCCTTGAATGGAAATAAGTGCCGATTTTAATTCGTCAATAGACCTATTTTCTCTAAACTTCCCGAGAGCGTTAACAAACGCGTTATCCTCAATAGCTTTGTTTGTTACTAAAACGAACTTGTGACTCGCTAAGACATCCGGTTGTTCGTCAATAAACTCCATCCAAATGGATATTGTTTTCCACAAGTCCGTATCTCTATTACTTAAATTTATTGTTTCGTTTTTTGCGTTTTTTTGAACACTATGTTTTATTTGATATAAGGTGATACATTCTCCCGTCTGTTTATCAACATCATCAAGAAGTTCAAAACTGACAGTAATCGTATCATCATTTGTGGCTAAAAGCTGTAGCACAAAGTAATCCCATTGATATTGAAAAGCGGCAAAAATATGTGCAGCAGAACGCTTACTTTGTTCTTTTGATGGTGTTATCATATTCATAAGGATTTTTCTATTACGGTTCTGCAACCATAAACGGATAATAGTCTGTATTAACACTATATAAGCGTGGGGCAGATTGATGCTCTTTATAGTTTTCCACTTGGTCAAGAACCTGATCAAAAACATCATCGCTCCATTCAGGTGGGTAACCGTTTTCATCAAGCAAAAACCAAAGGTCTTGATTGAGTTTGGCACGAACATTTGTATTTGACAACCAATCGGCAAAGCACGATTGGGTATCAATCAACTCTTTTACTTTTTTGGCGAGAGCCTTACACTTGTCATTGATGATCAGCGAGCCTACTTTGCGGTCTGTGCCATACTCAAAGTTATGAACATCGCGCATATGCATCAATATATCGTAAAAGGCTTTCTCCTCAAATGTAAGACCAAGTTTACGGAAACTTTCTTTATCCTCGCCCAATTTGCTAAGAATGTCGAGTGCCTGTTGGGTGGCATTGCGAATAATCTCGTCCACCGTATCTTTCTGCGTCTGGGTAGCCTCGGCAGAAGAGAGTGTTGCACGACGATTGTGGTACTCCTCCAAAGTCTTTTTAAGCAGTTCCTCAAATTTCTCTGCGGCAAACTTGTTTGTATTCTTATATTGCGCAATGCTTCGACGCAACATCTTAATGAGCACTTCAAGACGGGTGGCAGGCAACTTAACTCCGTTGAGCTGTTCGATAAAGCCGGGGCTAAATATACTTTCCTCTACATCAGTGTCAAGTATGCTCACCACGCTGTTACACTGCAATGCTTCGGCAACCATGCGCTGCACTACGCGGTTCATGCTCTCCACATCGTGTTTCTCGCCCGAAGCCTTGCGAATATAAGTAGCGACACACATAAAGCACTGTGACAGCGACAACTGTTCGTGGTTCAGGGCGTTTGAGGTTGACAGATGTCATAAGCGGTTTTCAGACGCTTCATGTGAGCCAAGAAGAAAGCTTAGCATCTACCTCTTTAGGTCTTTTGCCCTCTTTGGCTACATTGTACATTTTGCTCAAAGTCAAAATATGCTCTGACGCTTTGCCAAGACATTCAAGTCGGTCAAGCGGTTTTGAATCTTTATCTATGAATGGTTTTAGGTCAAAACCTGCAAAGAGCTGCTTGATAAGTTCGAGTTCTACAAGCAACGCTTCTAACGCTTGCTGCACATCATCCTCGCTTGACCAAAAGTATCACCGCCATATTGCTTCATGGCTTCCATCATATTATTGCGAATACCTATGTAGTCAATAATGTAGCCAAAGTCTTTACCTGGGTATTTACGGTTGACACGGCTGACTGTTTGTACCAATGTATGCTTTTGCAGCGGCTTATCGTTGTATAGATAGGTGAGGCACGGTACATCGAATCCCGTAATCCACATATCCACAACTATGACGACACGGAAGTTTGAGTATTCCTGTTTAAAGGCATTTTCAAGTGTCTTGGTGCGCTTCTTGTCACCAAGATAGTCGTACATATCTTTTTTGTCGTTTTTGCCACGGGTGGCAACCATGGCAATAGTCGGCATCGGAATCAGTTCTTTCATTTCTTTTTCAGGGACTACATAGCCCTCCGGTGCTTTGCGTTCCTCAAACCACTCGGGATGAAGTTTGCGGAATTTCTGCAATAATGCATAGCCAATTTCTCGCTTGCTACATACAACCATGGCTTTTTGTACCACACCGGGCTTATTGTCACAAGAGGCAGTATAGTGTGTTATGATGTCGGCTGCAAGGCGTTCCAGTCGTTCTTCATCGCCAAGTATCTGCTCCATGGCACTCATCGCCTTTTTACTTGCAGCTATGTCAGATTCGGTTGCTCCCTCCTCCGCACATCGGGTATAATAATCCTCTATCTCCTTGACCTTTTCGGAATCGAGTGTTACTTGGGCAATGCGTGGAATATACTTGATGTCTTTAGTAATTTCATCGTCCACCGCTTGTTGCATGGTGTAGCGGTCCACTATTTCACCGAACACTTGAATCGTTTCGGCGATAGGTGTACCTGTAAAGCCGACGAATGTGGCATTAGGAAACGCCGTGCGGAGTTGTTCGGCATAGGGTTTGGTTACAAAAGCACCGATTTTGCTTTCATCAATTATTCTAACGGCAACTGCACCTGCTGAGGTTTGTTCCACCTTGGCTTCGATGTCCTTATGTTCAACAACTTTGATTTTGCTACTAAGGCGAATTTGGGTGCGGTGGGCCTCATCAGAAAAACAGATGATATTACGGCGAGTGTTTAACTCTCCGATTGACTCACAGAATTTCTGAATGGTACAGATGAAGAATCCGCCACTGTCGCGAAGCGAAAGTTCGGTTTTGAGTTCTTCTCGGTCGGAGATGACTTTGACTGTGCCGAGTTGCAAGAAGTCTTGCGAGCGCAAGAACAGTTTTCCAGCTTGTGTCTGCAAGTCGTCGCGGTCAACAATCATAATGACGGTGGGCGAACCGAGCTCTTTGCAGCGCAACGCAAGTTGCCTTGCAATGAACATCATTGTGTATGTTTTGCCGCAACCTGTAGCTCCGAAGTATGTGCCACCTTTAGAGGTCTGCTCTTTAAAGGCACGACGTATGCTGTCACTCATCATTCGAGTGGCAAAGAACTGAGGATAGCGACACACTATTTCTTCCTCCCTTCCACTTTTTTCATCGGGAAAATAGACATAGTCGCGCAGAATTTCCAAGAATCTGGATGGTTCATGCACGCCTTTGACGATAGTACGTACTTGGTCTATGCCCTTTTGAGCCGAAGGATCTTCGTTATTAACCTTTTTCCACGCATAATAGTGTTCGTATGGCGTGTAGGTAGTGCCGAGCCGTGTGTTGTTGTCGGTAGCATCACTGATACATGATAGCGGACAATAACGCAACAAATGAGGAATATCACGCATATACCGAGTGTGTATCTGCTCGTAAGCCTGCGCTATGTCAGCATCAAGTTTGGTAGGATTCTTCAACTCAAAGATGCAAAGCGGTATGCCATTGACAAAAAGCAACACATCGGGAATACGCACATCGTTTTTCATGCCATAGGCAACCTCGAACTGATTGACAGCACGGAAGATATTGCAGTCTGTATTGTCAAAGTCAATAAAACGAATATCGAAGTTCACACCATCGCCATGACGGGTATAACGGTAGCCGTCGCGAACGAGCTGAAAGGTGTTGCGCAAACGTTCAAAGTGGCTTTGCCCGGGAACGTGACGCAAATAGTTGATAACCTCGGTGACATCCTATCGGCCAAGTCTGGATACTGATTTTGCAAATAAACGCGCAAATCATTAACCTTAGGATCTTCGATAAGCAATGGCTCCCGGAGTTGACGGTGGATATTTCCGCCATTAGTATATTGCCAGCCCTCTGCTTGCAGCAAATCAATCAGGGCTTTTTCATATTCACTCTCGTAAAATTTTCCTTTCATGATGTCAACTTTTAAGAGTGGGCTGCCCGCTGCACTAAGGCAGGGCAAAGAGTCTTGAGTTTCTCGCGTGCGGTAGCGGCTATTTGTTTGGCGTTTTCCATACAATGATAGACATCAACGATTGCTTGCTGCACTTCGACAGACGGTAACGGAATTTGTACACGTTCCATTTCCGACCAGTCAAATGTTTCTCTTGCACTCCCCCAAGAATTGAATCGAGAATAGCGGTCAAATTCAGGGCGGTTGAGCATCAGAAATAAATACTCAGGTAAGAGTTTGTCGGTATCCTTACTGCGGAATACGACATAAGAGGAAGAAACGATTTTTGTTTGACTGGTATTGTTTAATGCCAACGATATTTTGCCGCCATTTCGAGAGGTAACGGTTACATAACAAAACTCATTTGGCTTAAATATTTTATAGGGAGTTAAAGATACATCTTTCATGTCCGCTTTTGTTGGAATGGCAGATTTCTCGTTGCTAATACCTGTAACGTCTTCAAGTAAATACATTCCTTCACTATTACGTTCATCTGATTGCTCAATATACTTACCGAGGGGAACTGAGGGATATTTAGCCCGGCAATCCACGATATATGCTTGACAGGCAGCAGACAGTCGAGGTATCAGAGCCTCATTCTGCTCGGCAAGAGTTTTCAAGCCGTTGTAAGTGGCAACCAATTCACGCTGCACCTCAATCGACGGCAATGGAATTTGTACACGTTCCATCTCTGACCAATCAAAAGTTTCCCTCGCACTACCCCAAGAATTGAATCGAGAATAACGGTCAAATTCGGAGCGATTAAACAACAGGAACATATACTCAGGGAGTAAGATATTCTCATCAGTACTGTGGAATACAGTGTATATTGAAGATATAAGAATGTTTTTTTTCAGATGAATTAAGTGCAAGTGCCACCTTATCACCTCGACGTGAAGTGTCAGCGACATACGCAAATTCTGACAGTGCAACTATTTTATATGATAAAACAGACACTCCGTCCAGATTAGCTTTTGTCGGAATAAAACATTTATCCGTACTAATGCCTTGAACATCAGTTTCTGTTAAAGCACCATCGGAATTCCTTTTATCTGATTGCTCAATATACTCACCGAGTCTCACCCATTTTGTTTCACTTGCACTCATATCCCAACTGTTTTAGTGCGTTACGCAGCATTACATCATTCTCGCATTGGAGCGATAAAAGTTCGGAAACCGCAGAGGCCGTTTCAGTCAACACTTTGTCATAGTCGATATTGTTGTCGCGGTCAACGAACTCGATATAGCGACTAGGAACAAGAGAAAAGTTGTTTGTTTTCAGTTCCTCAAAGCCGACCGAGCGGTAAAGTTCCGGTTCTGCATAGGTCGCACCATTAGTGCCAACCGACTGCCAACGAAAGAAAATGTCGGCAGCTCGTTTCACTTGATCAGCCTTTAATTCCACTTTCTTCTTCTGTTCACCTTTGACCGGGTTTTCAGTCCATGAGCGTAAATCCATAAAGAGGATTTCCCCACGGTGATCGCGTAGTTGCCGCCCGTGGTGCATGCCTCCGCGCTTATTTTGATTGAGAATCCACAGCGTAACCGAAATGTCAGTGGTATAGAACAATTCACGAGGCAGAACGATAATAGCCTCTACTTTGTCGTTCTCTATAAGTTCTTGACGAATGGCAACGGTATCTTCATCACCGAGGGCACCATTTGCAAGCAAGAAACCAGCAATACCTTTGTCTGCCTTAAGTTTGGAAAGCATGTGGAGAATCCATGCGTAGTTGGCATTGCTCTCGGGAGGAGTGCCATAATCAGCCCAGTTCACTCCTTGTTGAGTAACATCTTTGGTGAACCAATGTTTGAGATTGAACGGCGGATTTGCCATGATGTAATCAAAAACAAGTCCGGCATGTTGATCTTTATCGAAAGTAGAAATAGGACCATCACCCAAATGGTGGGATATACCACGCATAGCTAAGTTCATTTTGGCAAGGCGAAAAGTGGAATCCTCCTTCTCTTGACCAAAGACATTTACAGTTGTAATGTCACCTTGCTTTGCCTCAACATATTTAGCGCATTGAATAAACATACCACCTGAGCCACAACATGGGTCGTAGAGAGTACCGTCGAATGGTTCGATAAAGGCGGCTATAAGCTCTACAATATCGTGTGGAGTATAGAATTCACCTTCTTCTTTAGTGGCGTTTACAGCGAACGATTTTAAAAAATATTCATAAACACGACCTATCAAGTCTTTTTCTTCACCGAAGACCTTGTGAGAAATCTTATTTACCTCATCAACAACCTTTTTAAGTTCATTGGATTGGATTTTTACAGAGGTAAACAAACTGAGTTTTACACAACCTTTAAGTGTATCACCACTATCTTCGATTGCTTGCAATGCATCATCAAGCGCAGCGACAAGATTAGATGCAGGCACGTTGATTAGCATCGACCAACGAGCAGCTTCTGGAACATATACTATATTTTTGTAGCGAGAGGGGGAATCAAGGAATCTTGCGATTTTCTCTTCATCAGTAATTCCTCGGTTGATACATTGCTGGCGCATCTCAGCTTGAGCATCATCAAATTTTTCGCCAATAAATCGGAGAAACACAAGCGTAAGTATCACATCGCGCTTATCATTGAGCGATGCGCTACCACGGAGATAGTCGCGGCAGTTAAACAATATGGTTTCAAGATTGAGGGAGTTCTCCTCTTTCTTTGTAGCTTTCTTCTTTGCCATAATCAATCATTATTACCGCCATTGATAAGTTGGCGAGGGTCAACATTCAAAAGTCCTGCAATCTTCACAAGCATGTCAAGAGAGGGTTGCATCTTGTTGGAACACCATCGTGAAACGGTTGCTTCGTTCTTTCCGACCTGCTCAGCCAACCATTTCCCAGTTTTACCATTCTCAACTAACACAACCTTTAACCTATTTATTTTTTGCGATTCCATACGTCTTGATTTTGCCTGTTAATTACAATACTTTGATTTACCATGCAAATTTAGCGATATTATCTGAAAATGCGGCATTGAGTTTCAGAAAAGTAGCATAAACGTCCATAAAACCAAGTATATTGAGTATATTTACATTCAAAGAGAAGAAAAACAAGCCAATGAACAAAGAAAACCAAATAATACTCTATCAGGACAATAACGATATAACTCGTGTGTCTGTGCGCTTTGCTGATGAAGACTTGTGGCTGACTTAGGGGCAATTAGTTGAGATATACCAAACAAGCAAATCGAATGTAAGCGAGCACATTAAGCATATATTTGAAGATGGATAACTAGCAAAGAAGGCAACTGTTCGGAAATTCCGAACAGTTCAATATCTCGTATATACAAGCGATTGAGAAGGCTGAAAAGGAGTTTGAAATCGC
>ERZ791618.756-NODE-756-length-13813-cov-1.699302_pt1 | contig 13813 bp, 14 predicted proteins | sample MGYA00510059_ERZ791618 | MGnify/ENA primary metagenome ERZ791618 (study PRJEB30046, sample SAMN00715159) | human gut metagenome | study: EMG produced TPA metagenomics assembly of the A metagenome-wide association study of gut microbiota in type 2...
TGCCGTTAATTTCTACGATTACGTACATCTGTCTTAAAATCTTTTAAACAGGTTAGGTCCCGGGGGTGGGCTCCGTCTCCGGCTCCACTTATTTACCCTCTGCGGAAAATCGAGTGCAAAGATAGAGTTTTTTATTTAATTCCACAAACATCTTCTTGAACTTTTAAAAAGCCACGCATAAGACGATGAGAATACAGAGCTTTTTACTACCTTTGCAACTAATAATATATTACTATTATCCAAATAAAGATGCAAGAAACAAACAATATGTTATCAGTTCTTGACAGCTATACACTAGACAACCCGGATGAGATCGCTAAAGAAATAGCCAACGACTTCCGCAAGCGACGTATAGAGAAGAATCTGACACGCGAACAAGTGTCGGAGAAGGCAGGTGTAGCAGTCAGCAATATCGTGCGATTTGAACAGAAAGGCCTTATCTCACTCAAGAACCTTATCGGCATAGCAATGGCATTAGGTTACACTTCGGAGATAAAGAACCTTTTTTCCGAACCAAAATACCCACCATGGAGGAGCTACTACAAATCCGCAAGAATACCAACAAGAAAAAAGTACATAAGTAATGAGAATCAAAAAAATAGAAAGACTTATCGTAAAGTATCACGAACAGATAGTCGGGACGCTTTCGCTCACTCCCGACAACAAACAGTGTGCCTTTGAATACGATAAAGCATGGCTTTCCAACGGTTTCAGTATATCCCCATTGGAACTGCCGCTGAAACCGGGATTGTTCATCGCAAAGCCCTCACCTTTTTATGGAAATTTCGGCGTTTTCGAAGACAGTCTGCCCGACGGCTATGGTCGCTACCTCTTGCATAAGACCTTGCTCAAAGAAGGCATCAACGATACCCAATTGTCAGCGCTCGACCGTCTAAGCCTAGTGGGAAATGGGGGTATGGGAGCACTCATATACGAACCGGAAACCACCATAGGCATTTTGCATGAGGCCCTTGATTTCGATCTGCTGCAAGAAAAAGCCTTGGAAGTGTTGCATGAGAAAAACGACGATGACGTAGAACTTCTTCTTTTCAACAGCCGAAATAGCGGCGGATGCAGACCCAAGGCATTGTTCTCCAACAATGAAGGGCATTGGATGGTGAAGTTCCGCCATACATACGACCCTCAAAACATGGGATTGATAGAATTTCATTACAATGAGTTAGCACGACAATGTGGCATCCACGTTCCGGACTTCAAACTGACCAACGGTAAATATTTCACGACACGCCGCTTCGACATCTCGCAAGAAGGAGAACGTTTGCATACAGTCACAGCCGGAGGGCTACTTAACATTCCACTATCCAACCCAATTCTCGATTATAGCAACTTACTGGCCCTAACTGGCTATCTAACGCAGAATCCTTTAGAAGTGGAAGAAATGTTTCGTCGTATGGTTTTCAACTATTTCACGGACAACAAAGATGATCATTGCAAGAATTTCAGTTTTACAATACAGAAAAGTGATACCGACACATGGCAATGGCATCTTGCTCCCGCCTACGATCTCACCTTATGCACAGAAGGTTATAATGGCGAACATGCGACTTCGGTCAATGGTACCGGACATCCCACCATTCAAGACATGATAACCATCGGCGCTAAAAGCAAGATGAATAAACCGCACTGCATGCGAATCATTGAAGAGGTTATAGCTGGTTGCGGAGATTTGTTGCGGAACAAAGACTGGGAGTAATTTCGATGACAGGTAAGTACTCATTTACCTCCACTACCCTTGTTTTTCAACACCGCATTCACTACCATAGAACAGCTATCAGACTTCTCAGACCCGAAATATCCATACACTACACTGTTCATCTGACAGAAACAGACGATTGAGAGCTGATGCGGAACTCCCTCACTTGATAACGACCCTATAGGTCCTTAAAATTATACCTGTTGCCATATCTTTTTTTATTGATCGGGAACGAAGGTCGAGATTTAATTTAGATAGGACAAAGAAGCAATTGAGTACTTACCCCTTCCGTCACATTCTCTATTAAAACTTCACAAACGCCACGATGTTGCCCACATAGACCATCGACTTCAGTTTGTTCCCCTTCCCTACCATCAAGAAATACCCAAAGAAGATCACCATCGGGTGGAAAGTATTACTTTATGCTTTCAAAAATAGAATCCACAATCTTATTCATTTGGTCAGGATTATTCGTTTGAATTTTATATGAACCTTTTAATCTTGCATTATGACCTAATTCAACATCAATGTCACTATCGCCTATCATATATGAGGCAGATAAATCTATATTATAATTTTTTTCTGCATCCAAAATCATTCCAGGCTTGGGTTTGCGGCAATTACAATTGATTTTTAGTTCGGGGATTTCACCTTCAAAACCTTTGTCTGGATGATGGGGACAATAATATATTGCATCAACATAGGCTCCTAATTTACAAGCTCAGTTGCCATCTTTCTATGAATTTCAGCCAATTGCTCAACTGAAACTTCGCCCCTTGCAATCACTGGCTGGTTTGTAACCACAATTGCAAGATAACCGGACTCATTAATTTTACGGATTGCTTCTGCGATACCAGGGAGCAGTTCGAAGTCTTCGATGTTTCTGAGAAAACCTACATATTTGTTGATGGTTCCGTCTCTGTCAAGAAATATCGTCTTTTGAGGATTTGACAGGTTTCTGGCTTTTACCACTCCCGAAAGAAAATCTTTTCTCACAGTCTCAAATCGGTCAGGAGTTCCCATATCCTTGACATATTCAGGGCTGTCGTAGCAAAACATTTTACTAGCTCCGGCAAGTGGTTTTAACAAATCGCGGTCCAGGTCCACCTTGCATATCTTCCCATCGGTACCAACCTTACCTATGGATTCGACATCAAATTTACAATTCTCAAGAATCTTTGGATTTATAACATGGAGTCCGGCATTAACACGATTATTGTAGTATTTCGGCCTTTCATCTTCTTTTGTAAGCCATGCCAAAACCTTATGGCTATCGTCTGCAATAATAAGACCACTGTCGTATGGATGACTGTTGGGGTGCGTAAACAGAGTGACTAAACCACCAGACTCTTTGTGAAAGTTGACAAAACGGTTAAAATCTATGTCAAATATGGCATCGGCATTGAGCAGCAGAAAATCATCGGTCAACTTATCCCTTAATTTATAAAGTGCTCCGGCATTACCTAATGGCACTTCTTCATTGAAATATTCGATTTTTACGCCAAATGGTTTCCCCGTTGCCGGGGATATTCTGGATCCGTCTCCAAAATAATCCATTATAACATGCCCAAGGTGAGAGACAGTTATAATTATATCATCGAATCCCTGCCGTCTAAGGCACTCAATTTCATGCTCAAGTACGGGACGGTCATCAATCTTAATCATAGGTTTAGGAATATCATGGAACAATGAGGAGATTCTTGTTCCCTTTCCACCTGCCATAATCACAACTTTCATAGTAAGCTATTTCAAGGATTGTTCACCGAATATTTCCTGTTCCACAATACAGCAGATTATATGGCCAATCAAAGTCTGACATTCCTGAATACGGGGGGGTGAGTCACTGGGCACTTTAATTACCAAGTCGAAATCATCCATTTTGCATGGCTTTGAACCAGTAAGTGCTATAGTATAAATCCCCTTACGGTGACATTCTGGTAATGCCTCAACGAGATTCTTGGAATTTCCTGATGTGGATATTCCAATGAAAACATCCCCCTCGTTACCTTGCGCTTGAACCTGTCGGGCAAACAGACGATCATAGCCATAATCATTACCGATAGCGGTGAGTATCGAGTATCGGTTGTAAGGGCTATTGAGGGAAGCCCTGGACGGTCGAAATAAAACTTGCTGACAAACTCACCCGCAAGATGCTGTGCATCAGCGGCACTTCCACCGTTGCCAGCGAACAAGGTCTTTTTGCCATTTCGATATGCTTCCACACATATCTGTGCCGCTTTAGCAATCACGTCACAAACTCTATTGTCCGACAGCAATTGCTGTTTAATTTCAGCACTGGCTGAAATCTGTTCTCTGATTATATCCTTTGCATTCATACTCTATCTGACTCATAAATTTTCCAACCATGCGCCCCTCCATCTGTAAACTGGAACGGCATTACAAATCCTGAAAGCCCACTTAAAGCGCTGATTACATCTTTCTTCTTTGTTGGTTCGACCATAAACATGATAAATCCTCCACCTCCGGCTCCGCTTACTTTACCTGACATAGCTCCGGCAGGAATCGCCACATCAAATGCTTCTTGAATCATGGGATTGGAAATGGCATTTGCATTTTCTTTTTGTTTACCCACCCCTTGCCAAGAATTTCGGCAAAAGCGTGCATATCACCTTTAAGCAATGCGAGCTTCATATCCACTGCCGATTGCTTAATCTGATGCATGGCTTCTATAGCCTCGCTATTGCCCTTAGATGTGTTCTCTTTCTGCTCATTGATAATTTTGGCACTGCTTCTGGATGCCCCTGTAAAATAGAGTACAATTGATGCCTCAAGCTCATCGACAATCCAACGTTTGATCTTTAGCGGATTAACAATAACTAAATCTTCCTTAAGAAATTCCATATAGTTGAAACCACCAAACGCAGCCGCATACTGATCTTGTTTACCACCGGATAGACCTAAATCCTTGCGTTCAATCTCGTATGCAAGCCGGGACGTTTCGTAATCTCCCAATGGAAGGGATAGCCATTCGATAAAGGCTTTAAGGATACACACGACCATCGAGGAGGACGTTCCGAGACCGGAGCCAATAGGAGCATCGTTATATGTAGTGATTCTAAAACCTTTTAATTGCGAATGATAATCCCTTATAATACGGTTATATACCCCCTTTTAAGAAAAGCCTCACCATCAATCTCTAAACTTTCAGAGAGATGGTAGTTTTTAAAACAGCTTGCATCATATGAATTTATTACAATTTCATCTTCAGCAATCTCCTCTATTGTGCAATAAGTATAAAGGTTGATGGTTGCATTAAGCACTAATCCCCCATAAATATCACTGTAAGGAGACACGTCGCTGCCCCCTCCAGCTAAACCAAGCCGAAGAGGGGCCTTACTTCTTATTATCATGATTTTAAACTTTTATATAATTGATTATATTGTGGACCTACAATTTCCATTAAGAAATTTTCCTCAACCCGTCTTTTTGCATTCCGGCCATATTGATCACGTAAAGCATCATTTGACATAATTTTTCAATGGCATTACCAAATTCTAAAGCATTTGAGTTTGATACTTCTATTCCCGTTTCACTATTTAGTGACACCCAATTAACCCCACTGCCGTCGATTGTGAATGTGATAGCCGGCAACTGACAATACATAGCTTCAGCCAAAACTAAACCAAATGCTTCATTACGAGAAACAGAAGGGAATGCAAATATATCCGATGCATACAGATATGATTTTACATCTTCATCTGCAATTCGGCCCAGCCATACAATATTTTCATAATTGTACTTTTTCTTTAAATCTTCTGTTAGCGGTCCGTCTCCTGCAATTAGAATATGGCAAGGTGTTTTAATATGAGGTACAGAATCAAATAGATAGCGAATGCCCTTATATTCAACATGCCTTCCAATGAAAAAAACAATTTTATAGGGATAAATTGCCTTGAGTTTTTTTACTTTTCGCTCAGTAGCATCTCATATGTGAAATTCTTCTTTTCAATGGCAGAAGCTATAACAAATATCTTTTTTTGATACAGCCTTAAAATATCAGATGCAGGGCCATATAATGGACTCGTTGTTATTATAGCGTCAGCTCTTTTTACCAGTTTTAATTCAATTGGCTTTACTAATTTATGAATACTTTTCTGTGCAACGACATCAGAGTGCCAATGTACGACAAGTTTAATGTTTTTAGGTACCACTATTAGAATGTATAATGCGACCAACGGATTTGGATAATGAAAATGTATTATCTCTGGTTGGAATTCATCAATTTTTTTTTTCAGCAACGTCATATAAGACAATGAAATTGGCTGACTTTTTATGACCGCTATTGTTGATGTGCGCAAAACTGAAGTGCCATCTACAATATCTTGCTTCGACTCAAATTTATCATTAAAACATAAAACACAATGCTCATAATCCGAAAGATAGTCTACGATATATTTACTAGTAGACTCAATTCCACCTTTTACAGGTGAATAATATTTACCTAAATGTAGTATTCTCATTGGAATATATTTGAACAAGATTTAATTTGCGATAATCCAGAAACTAATCTTTGTAATGAATTACTAAATGTATATTGAGCAGATATTACATATCCTTTTGATTTCAGTAATTTTCGCAATGACGAATCTGATGAGATTTTGTTTAGACCCGAAGCGATAGAGTCTATGTCATTTTGATTAACATACAATGCAGCATCCTTACAAACTTCATGACATACATTCAAATCAGAGACAATAACAGGACACCCTAAGGACATAGCTTCTATTGGCGGTAGACCAAATCCTTCATATAAGGAAACAGAAACAAAGGCTATTGCGTTCCTGTAATAGCTTATTAGTTCAGCATCAGGAATATACCCCAAAAATTTTATCTTATCAGATTCAGCCTCTATCTCAAATTGTTTAAAAGACTTGTGCTTTTTTCCAATAATTACCAAATTGCAGTGTACATTTGAACGAGTAAACGCCTCAATTAGAGATATAAAATTCTTGCGTGGATCAATCGACGATACTGCTAAGATATATGGTGATGAAATAATATTCGTATTATTCTGTTGTTCATGGATTAAATCACATTTCGAATAATTTTTAGGACTAGAGTATGTAACAATCACTTTGTCAGAATTGATTCCAAATAAATTAGTAATCTCTCTCTTCGAAAACTCACTTACGGTCAAAATTGCTTTCGACTTTCGTGCAATAATAGGCGTAATAGTTTTATACAAAATACTATATGTTTTTGAAAACCATTCTGGATGTTGGAATACAGCAACGTCATGGATAGTAATAATTTGATTCTTAATTATCAGTGACCCTGCCCCTGAAAAACTAATCAAAATATCACGAGATTTTCCAATCATAAAGAAAGATAAATCTATCTGTTCCCAAAGCGGACCAGTAAACAATCCAATCTTAATCATATCAAAACCAATAACATCATAGCTTCTAATTGCCGATTTCGGTGTAAGAATAATAAATTTTATTCCTTTTTCCAACATCGCTTTACACATACCATAAGCAAAATTCTCAATTCCCGTTGGATTATTGATAAGGAATCTACCATTAATATATATCATATATAGCTATCAAATATAAGTTTTCTAAAATGCTTTATGAATGACGCTTGATTCAAATTAACGTAGTAGTTGGAAAAATTAAATTTCATGGATATTGTAGTTGAAAGATTCTCAATAATAGTTGCCATTTGTTCAATATTATCACATAAGAAGCCAATATCACCATACTTATTTGATAAATATTCAAAGTATGTATTCTTTAATGCAATTATTGGCTTTTGATGTCTGATAGCATCAAATATTGCTCCGCTCGCAATCAGTTTATATTTTTCAATTCCATAAAAATACAAAATATAGTCCAATTCTTTCACATAACTGTCAAACGAGATTCTATCCAAGCCATATTTACCCCCTGGTATTATTACGCCATTTTCTAATAATTCTTCGTAATTATCTTTTACAGCTCCTATGGCATATAATGAAAATTTATTTTTAATATCACCAGATAATTTCTTGATGAGCTCCAAATAGTCATTTGCTCCCTTATAAGTATTAAGTTCTCCAACAGTTCCAATTTTCAAGACTCCAAGTGAATTATTAATTAAAAACTCCCTATATTCAGAAAAAAAAGGATGATCGATTGATTTAAAATGTTTTAGCTGTTGTTTAGTTAGAATATCTTTCAAATTATCAATGATACAATCACCTAACACACAAAAATTGATATCTGCAGAATAATTATTTTTTTTAAAGAAGTTCCTACATAGGTTTCTCATAATTTTAGCTTGCATACCCCCTTCTGAAGAAATCAACAACTCCATTTCCCCATGACATACAATCAGAACATTCCTTTTTAGAAGCTTATTTAACCAATTTATAATATGCAATGAAAACAAATTATTAAATACATATATTATTACACAACACCTAGGAGAAATGAATAATATTAAGAGATTATACATAGCACTCACAAAGTATCGCAAAACATTAGCAATCTTAGATTTACCTGAAACGACACCAATATATCTAACGATCAAATCTTTTCGTTGGATATAATTTAAGAGTATTCGCCAAGATAATTTTCCAGTATATACTTTTATTTCTTCAAATATTTCACATATAGCCGATAGTAATGCGGCATTAATAACTTCATGTTGCCCCTTATAAGCATATGTGTTAACATATATCACTTTCTTTATTGCCATATTTCCTATTACTCTTTATTAGATGAATCAAATTATTTATCAACGCTATTAAAAATATTGCAATACAAATACATATACAAATTAAAGAATATTCACCTGCAACTCCACTCAAAATAGGGCCTAGCAACATTATAACAGCAATTGTCGAACCCAATGGATTTTTAAACATAGAGCATAATCTAAATACAATTAAACACACAAATACAATAGCAAATGCATTAATTATCATTAAATTAGGTGAATTATAAAACGAAAAAACAAGAATTCCACCTGATCCCAAGATAAATGATGCATTTTCAGGTACATTTTCGTCCAACATCAATATTTTTTCTGGCCGATTCTCTAATGCGAACTTTCGACTTATCGCACTACCTAATCCCTTAAAAAAAAAACAGTTATCAACTTCTTTTGCTGTGACAAGATACAATGGAGCCTTCTCTATTAGCACTGCCGTATTTGAAAAACTACTTAATCTTCCGATTAATTTTCCACAAATTAGAGTTGATGCATTTTTAGGCGTTTCATATCCATCCCCACGTAAAGCTGACCGCATCTCATATCCTATTCTAACAAATGCAGGCATTGTCATCAAACTAACGATCACTGATAATCTATGTCGTTTTATCCAACGAACAATTTCCTGATAATATTTGACAAAAAGAACAACTGCAATTGAAGCGATAAAGCCAAATGCCGCACGTGCCACACCCAGCACACAAAAAAGGAAGCAAATTATGATAACTTTTTTATATTGCCTTTTTTGAATTATCATTAAAAGTATTGTACCCCACAAAGATGGACTTACTCGTATCATTACTTGAATTATCGGTTTGACAATAGGCGGAACATTGTATTCGTCACCACCGGCTCTGCCTACGCCAAACAAGAAGCCAAGCAATATATGGAGTATGAATATTACAATTACCATAGGCTCTAATATATCCATTCTTAAAGAAACATATTTTCTGTATCTTATTTTTGCAAAATATTTATATAGATCATACAAGATTATATTAGGAATTATGCATATTATAAGAGCAACAAGAAGACCTATCCAATTTAGATTCACTTCACAATCGAGAAAATCCCCATTATAATTTCCGGTAATCAAAGAATATAAGAAACTAATAACTGAAAAAGCAATATATGTAAAAATAACTAATTTAACAGGTTTTAGATATGGATTACTCATAATTCATATTAGTTTAATGCATTAAATTTTTATACCATCAGCTTTCAGATACATTTCCCAATAAGAATCATGCAGTTCATTATTCTGTCCTAAACGCCCTATATTAAACGCAATTTGATTCAAAAAATTCCGCATCTGGGTTATACCATTGCCTCTATATCTAATCTTTTCATCAGTAACAAACATTACCTGATGTTCTTTTATTTTCAACAGATTTTTGATACAGTATATGGGCAATAAAAATTCACCCATATACCCAAAGACACGTTTATACGAGATATATTCTGATAATTTTATTCGATCCTCAACTTTACCCAATATATCAAATAACCACGTTGCATATCTCTAAATAGAGCAAATGACATTAAAAACATATTGAATCCTGTTCGATGGTTTCCTGTCATATAATTTGAAAATACAGAAAGATATTCTGGGTAGTATTTTTCTAATATTTTATAGAGTATATACATATCTTCTGTTAACACAGTCTTCTGAAAGTCCATTCCTACAGAATGGGGTAAGTATGTAAAACTGGGAAGAAACACTTCATTTCTATTTATAATAGGAGCAAAAACATTATTTTTTAATAAATGAAATTCATCTGATTTAATCGGTTTCAATGCAGAATTATTTTTGGAGAAGTCGAAGTAACGACGGTAATGGCAGAGACCGATATAGTCGACATCCTTGAGGTTTTTCCATGCCCAGTAGAGGGCGGTGAGTTCGCAGTAGGAACCGTTTTTCTCAGAGATGTTGTCGCCAGTGTTGTCACACTGGAATCCGAGGTCAAGTTCGGGGTGCAATGCCTTGCCCACTTGAATGGGCATGTAGATGTCGTCGTGGCGGATGTTAGGATCGGCCTTGTGGCATGCCACAAGTATCTTGATCCGAGGGTGCATTTTATTGTCCATGATTGTTTTATATTAAAAAAGGTTGAGAGTTTGGCGGATTATAGGGGCCATGTCGTAGTAACGGTACTCGGCGAGGCGACCTCCAAAAATTATGTTCTGTTCTTGCTCAGCGAGAGTACGATATTGCTCATAGATTGTCTGGTTGCGAGTATCGTTGACGGGATAAAAGGGTTCCAGCCGTCGATCCACTCAGTTGAGTATTCGCGAGAGATGACGGTGTGGGGATTATTGTAGACTGCATTGCCAAAGGTCTCAAGTGCTTGTGCTCGATAATGCGGGTGTAGGGTACGTCGGATGAAGTGTAGTTGACCACGGCATTGCCTTGATGGTTGGGTTCGTCAAGTAGCTCGGTCTCGAAGCGCATGGTGCGGTACTCTAGTTTACCGAAACGGTAGCCGTAGAACTCGTCGATTCTTCCCGTGAACACAACTTTGTCGGCCATGGTCATCCAACGGTTACGGTCGTGGAAGAAATCAGTGTTGAGTTCCACGTCACATCCTTCAAGAAGTCCCCCAATCAGCCGGTTGTAACCGCCGATGGGTATGCCTTGGTATGAGTCGTTGAAATAATTGTTGTCGAAGGTCATGCGCACCGGCAGACGACGGATTATAAATGCAGGCAACTCGGTGCAAGATCGCCCCCATTGTTTCTCGGTATAACCTTTGATAAGCTGCTCATAGATGTTGCGACCGATAAGCGCAAGGGCCTGCTCCTCAAGGTTGCGCGGTGCTACGACTCCCTCGGCCTTCATCTTGGCTACTGCCTCCCGGCGCTGCTCGTCAAGTCGACGCTGCGCCTCTGCGGGAGTCGTCACTCCCCACATCTGGTAGAACGTATTCATGTTGAACGGCAGGTTGTACAGCCGTCCGTCGGGAGCCTGCGCCACCGGAGAGTTGGTGTAACGGTTAAATGGCACTATCGAGTTGACGAAATTCCACACCTCGCGGTCGGACGTGTGGAAGATATGTGCGCCATACTTATGCACGTTAATTCCCTCTATCTCCTCGCAATAGAGATTTCCCCCAACATGAGAACGCTTGTCGATAACCAAGCACCGCCGCCCCTGCCTTTTAGCAAGACAGGCAAACGTGGCTCCGAACAGCCCTGCCCCCACAATCAAATAATCATACTCACTTCTCATAAAATATGAAATGTCGTTTTGTTTTATTAATGATATTATTCACTTTATTCCTTTCATTTTTAGTCAAGCCTAAAAAATATGTGAGAATTGAAAAAACAATTAGGGTAATAATTCCGATTATAACTAACCCAATAAAATCAGATGGTAGGTATTTCCATGCGACATAGTCTATCACCATAGCTATAGACACAATTAGAATACATCTTATCCCTACCTTCTTGATATACTCCCAAACGCTAAAGCCTAACTGTATTTTTGCAATAACAAGGCGAGAAATAGCCGCAAACGCCTCATTAATCACAATACGAATATAACAGATCCCGGCGGCATACCGTTCAAAAACAATATGTAACCCGCAGGTATAACAAGTAAAAAAGAAAGTCCTATAACTGAATGGATAAGTTTAACTTTTCCATAGGCTTCCAAGCTACAGTCATTCCGATTGTGGATTGATTGAGTACCGCACTTATTAACAACAGACGACAAAAGGTTACAGTGTATTCCGGAACATTCTTAAGCCACAATTGTAAAACAGTAGGCATTGCCACTATTAAAGGTACTGCCAAAATACCAGTGAGGATAAATGGAAATTTACAGGCGATATAAGTTAGAGACAACATCCTATCTTTATCTCCTTCTCCAGCACTTTTTACAAGTTGCGGTCTTATTGCAGTCGTAATGGAACTTGAAAACTGCATTAAAACCCCATTCACTTGAGTGGCTATACCATTAGCGGCATTAATTGCAATACCAAAGAACATATTCAAAAGTATCGACGAGCCTTGTTGCCTTATGGTGCCACATGTAGTACCAATCATAACCCAACTGGCAAAAGCACCAATGTGTCTAATGACAGAGAAGTCAGTTATTTTACTAATTGTAAACCTTGTTTCGATATATTTTCTATGACAATAAAGCCATTCGGTAGCAAACTGTATATATGGAATTATTGCAATGAGAACCGCATAAGTCCTAAGTCTGTCACTCTCAATAGCCATGACAGACAGGGCTATCACAAATTTAATTATAGAGTTAAACAGTTGGCATAAAGAAACAAAGAAAATATTCTCATGAGCCATCAATACAGCCTCAAAGGGGACTGTTATCACTGTGCCAACTATACCAATTGTTACAGTGGCCAGAGCAAAATATGCATCATCTATTTTTTCATATGGTATTTCAAGCAAATATTTTATTATCAATTGACCACCAATTTGGATTATTATGGCAACCGTGATTGCAATAATCAAATGAAGAGCGAGACTGTTGTAGAAAACACCTCTTACCTTCCCTATTTCTTTTTCCTTTCCCATTGTAAAGGAAATAAACCTTTGGGTGGTAGTCGCCATTGTGTTGGCAATAAAGGAAAATAGGAAAACGACTCCGGCTATAAGATTATAAAGACCAAAGTCTGTCTGCCCAAGAGCTAACAGAATGTAGCGGGTTGAAAACAGGGATAAGGCCATGATAGCCAACAGGCGAACATAGCTTATTACCGTATTAACAGCTATTTTTTTATTATCACGCACGTAGGATATTATTAGAAATGTAGGGCATTGTCTATACAATACTTTTCAAGACTTTCCTGTGGAAGGTCTAATTGTAAATATTTACAATCAGGATTATGCTTGAAATAATCGTTTATTTCTGCTTCTGCCTTGTAATTGTAAATCCTTCTAATTCCCTTAGCGATCACCTTGGCAGGAATCCCACCTAACACACAAAACTCTCCATTCTCCGTATAATCCTTTGAAAGAAGGGTATTGGAGGATGCCACGATAGTATAGTCCGGAATTTTCGTGTTTTTTTTGATGACAGTTTTATTGGCTATCCAATTATATTTTCCTATGATGATAGGAGCCTTATTACGAGCAACCTTCTGATTTTCCATATTTACGGTGAAATGGTCATCGGAATCCATGAAAAAACTAAGAAATCCAATTCTGGTATACCTACCAATCTCCAAATAATCACGAATTAGAATCAATGTGCCTTCTCCTATTTGAGTATAACCCTTGAATACCATAGTGCCATTATTTTCCAATATACACCCTCCCCACCAAAAAACAGGTCCTTCAAACTCAATCTTGCCATTATTACAAATCTTTCCTTTCCCCGAACTTTTATAACCTAATTTTCCCCACTGTATCATA
>ERZ791618.757-NODE-757-length-13795-cov-1.953130_pt1 | contig 13795 bp, 15 predicted proteins | sample MGYA00510059_ERZ791618 | MGnify/ENA primary metagenome ERZ791618 (study PRJEB30046, sample SAMN00715159) | human gut metagenome | study: EMG produced TPA metagenomics assembly of the A metagenome-wide association study of gut microbiota in type 2...
CGATGTGCCCTATAGTATAACAGAGGATTGAATTTTCCACCCTTTTTCTGATAGTACATTCCGATATTTTTTGTAACTTGTATTCAAATCCAAATACAAAAACAATGGAAACCCTACCTGATTATTATGCAAAAATTGACAGCCCGGAATTTGAAGGGATAACAAGCGATGATGTTCTTGCATTGCTACCACATCTTGATTCCAGCCACCCGGACTATAATACCGCGGCCCGAGAGTGTATGGCTTTTTGCATCCGCAAATCGTTCGATAATAAGGACGATCCTGCCATGGGAACGGTTTTCGGGTTATCTTGGATGAGAGCCGGCACAAGTCGAAATGCGGCCGGAGAAGAAATAGACATCTATGAGCCTGATGTGAGGAATTTGAAACCGGATGATTTCGAATACTACGAAGATCGCTATAAGGCATGCCACAGCCTCTTTCCTAAAACGGAGTACGGTCTGTTGGTGTATTTTGGGCATGCTACTCCTTATTCCAAAAGGAACGATTTCAAGTCCGAATTAGGGCTTAAATTATCCGAGTTGGCGAAAATATACTGGGATAAATCTTTAGAGGGCGGAGAACACAACCACAATTTCCAGCATTATTTTAGGATTCTGACATTAGCCTTCAATATTTTCCAGCGAGCGAAGCTCACGGCAGAACTCGATGTGTTGTGTGCGGAAATCATCGACCACCATGATAGCTGGGATATTCACCGAGGAGATTCACTCCGGGGAATGCTTGATCTTTCAGGTTTGATGGCCGATAATTATTCCTTATTCAAGGACAAGGTGGATTTCAACCATGTAGTAGAGAAAAACTTGAGTGCGGCGCATGAACTCGAAAAAACATATACTTGGGGAGCAATATACATCGTAGATCGCTGTATAAAGATTAGAACCAAGCAGAATGCCGATTCTAAGGACCTGATTTACTATAAAGCTCAGCTTTATGAGAAAATGGCAGGTGAAAGAGACGAGGAATTTGTATGTCTCACGTTCATCGAGAAAGCCTTACGGTTATATAAAATTGCGCAATCTGCGGAGAAAGTTGCACAAATGGAAGCCGCTTACATGGCTACGCGGAGTCAGATCACGCTAAATACCCAATTTTTCAAAGAATTCCCGCCTGAATATTTAAAATACGTCACGAAAATGATAAATGAAATAATTGCGACATCCGACGAGAACGGTATCCTTTCGGAACTCACCGACGCGAGTTGGTTTACAGATATAGCGCAAATTAAAGCCCAAGCGGAAGTAAACCAGCGAGGAAGCCTCGTACCTTTTTTAGCGACTACGGTAATAAAAGATAAGTTCGGGAATACTGTGGATCAATATATTACCGATGAGGAAATTAAGGAGATGTTTTTCTGGGAGGAGTATGGGTTTGCACACCAGATAGGCATGCGAAACCTGCATCAATTTATCCTTGAAGTCTATAAAGCCGGCAAATTATCTTATGACTCTTTGCTGAGGTATCTTGAAAACACCTGGTTTAATGTTCCAGTTCCTCGCACCTATAATGGACAGCATATTGAGGTCCGGGTTTTGGATGTGTTGCGCCCCGGTTTAAAGCTATTCTTCAGCGAATTGGAAGCAACCATGAAGGAATCGGATAATTATGAATTCGACTATATTACTGTCACCGACACCTTAACTCTTAAAATCGAATCCATATTACGTCTGTACTGCGAAAGAATAGGTATTCCCACCATGAAGCCCCGAGAAAAAGCCGGCGTACAATTAATGATGGAAAAACTATTGGATGATCTCTTGAGCGATTTAAAAGATACCCCGGAGAGGGCGACCGGGTTCAGGGAAGAAGATAGGTTATTACTGAAGTATGTACTGACTTTAAAAGGACACAACCTGCGGAACCGGGTTGCTCATGGATTAATGGAGGCATGGGAATACAATTATTTCCCTAACATAGTAATCCTCTTAGTGATCCTGTTACGGTTGAGTAATTATTTCAAATAACTTTTCCTTGAATTGGCTAATAATGAAAAGGCAGCGAATCGCTGCCTTTTTTATTTACGGTCAGGGAAATAATCAACGACATCTACGGTCCTCTCCCCTGTGACAGCTTTTTATTCTTCGAGATTGGAGTTGCAGCATACGGTTAAATTCGTATTTTACATTTTCAGTTTCGGATAGGCTGATAGTTCGGGTGTGTCATCGGGATTGGAGATGAGATGTTCTTGTGTTTCGGCCCGTGCGGGTTCCCGGCGGTAATGCAGGTCCTTAAAGTCTTTTTTGAGAATTCTGCCCGCAAGTTCCCGCACCCACTTACCGATCTCTTCGGTTCGGGGTGTGCCTTGGGCGGCATCCAGCTCTTGCATCATGGAACAGAAGCGGTCCTGATGGGAAAACTCATTGATATTATCTTTCGGCAACTCCCTTGTGTGGGTGCAAATTCCCTCATGCAAGTACGCCAGACACATGAAATCATGGACGCGGGTATTGGTTTGAAGATAGGAAAGGTCGTTTTGGGTCATTATTTTTCGTTGGTTGCTGAGTGTAGGCCGCATGTCGAACCAGTGTTCGGTGATGCAGATCAGTGCGGGGTCTTTGCAGAAGATGACTTTCGGCAGTTTGGAGGGCAAATATTTATGTATTTCCATTTTGCTTATCTCCTTGCCGATGGTCGGGGGATTTCCCAGCGGGTATACGGTAACAATTTCCAAACTATTGCAAGGCCGTTGTTTATTGAAAAAGTTGTTGCCGTAATAGTGCAGGAAGTTACGGATGCCTTCTTGTCCGTTGGCGTTCTGCGAGAAAAGGTGGAGTCCTCGATCGGTGCGGATTCCTTGGAAAAGATTCAATTTCACGTCGCTGTTCCGGGTGTGTTCATTAACCATTACATCGTATCTGAAATCTTGTGCAATTATCTCGTGCCTGTTTTCCGGTGCAAGGGCGTCGAGGTCCTGTTTTCGGCAGAAGAATACGTCGATCATGGGCACTCCGCTCTTTATAACCGCAACTTTCCGTGAAAGGGCTTGTATGACTTTTGGCAGCAGGTCAGTCGAACTGAGTTCAGGTATATCCTTCTTGTGTTTGTAATCGACGTGCAGGAACCAGTATCCGGGGACTGTGCGGGGATCGTCCCCGATATGTTGAATATCGGAGTTGATGAAGGCCGGGAAATCCTTTTCGGGGTCTGAGGTAATTCGGGCATGTATTGCCGTTTTATAGGGTGTCAGGGTCAGCAGCAGACTCGCTGGTTCATTTGCTTTAATGTGTTGCACCATAGCTGTGACAATTTGGATTCTATATTTTCAGTTTCGGACTCGTTGATTGTTCGGGTGTGTCGTCGGGAAGATATTCTTGGGTTTGTACGGGTTCCCGGCAGCAAATTTTGTCGGGGTATTTTTCATTGATAAGCCGGTTGGCAAAGTCCTTGATTTCTTTTTGGATTATTCTCAGTTGGGTATTGTCTTTACACTTGCCATATTTTAAAAACAAGTCGAGGAAATCGGTTCCGAATGCAGTGTTGTCGGGCCATTCGGGGAAAAGACTTGCCAGATGGTGAGAATAGCCATCACGAATTTGAGCCAGGCATAAAAATTCAAAATTCGGGGTGGAGGTTTTCATGGGGTCAATCCCGTTCTTCGTGCAGAATATGGAGTAGTTCTGCATCGTCGGATGCATATCGAATTTTGAGGTTGTAATTTCCACCAGCGATTTGTCATGGCAGAAATAGTTCTGGGGAAGATGCAGTGGCGTTGTCTCCAAATTGTTGTTTTCTCCGAAAAGATTGCCGCAGGGAGCCGGCATTTCTCCGATCGCCTTGATATAAAGACTTCAAGCCGGTCCGTAGCATGTTCACGACAGAAAAAATGTTTTTCATAATAATGAAGGCAAGCATTCATTGCCTTCATTCCTTTTCTGTCCGGAGAGAAAACATGTACACCCCGGTCCGTTCGGATTCCCATTAAGGAATGCTCATGCATATATTGGGTTTTTGAGGAGATCATCAATAAGAAATAGCCTTCGGTTTTTACGATGTTGGCATATTTGTTTTCCTCCAAAAGCGGGTTGATATGTTTTAGGTAGCAGTAATAGGCATCCATCAAAGAAATTACGTGCATGATTTTCCCCTTCTGCTGTTCAAGTTCCGATCTGATAATACCTTCAATTTTCGAGGTCGCTCTTTCCACTTTACGGCGATTCTCGAAATTGATTTGCACGAGCCATATATCAGGAATAGCACATGAACTGTCATCAAATTTCTGCACCTGTTCAGTGAGGTATTGCCTGAATCCCTCTTCGTCGGAATCCGAGATGTAGACATTTTTAATCTCGTTTTCGGGTAAAAGCGAAAGATACAGGCTGCAGGGATTACTTTGTTTATCCATAACGGTTTGTTGTTTGTTAGATTTTCATCTTGGGTTTATTGCTGTTCTCTTGGAAATCCTCCGTTTCGGGCGTTTGAATCTGCTGGAGTTGTTCTTCGATTTTCTCCGGTTCCCGGCAATAGCGGAAGTCGGCGAATTCTTCCGTGAGGATCTTCGCGGCCAGTTTCTTGATTCGGGAGCTGACATTCTCTCTTTCGATGTTGTCGTCACAATCATCCAGTTCTTCGAGCAGATCATCGAATCGGTTCTCTAATGAAAAGGATTCATACCATTCGCCTTCGATCATATCGGGTCGTTGAATATCTCCTTCGCAGATACCGATCAGGCAGCAATAATCGTATACGTCGGTTGAACTTGAAATATCGGAAATTTCATTTTCATGCGAGAAGCTCCAATAGTTGCTGACCGTGGGGAGCATATCGATTTTCTTCTCGGTAAGTTCCAGCATGGTCACGCCTTTACAGAAGAAGTCGTCGGGCAAATCGAGGGGCGCTGTGTTCCAATCTACCGTATCTGCAAAAGGATTCAAAATACCTTGAGGTATCTGGTCGATAGGCCGCACGGTGATGAGATCGAAGCGGTCTGTTCCTCTTTTTGTCGAGAAGAAATGCCCTTCGTAATAACTCAAACAGTTCTCGATGGCGTGGTCCCCGGTTTCATCGGAAGTGAAAACATGCACGCCGCGGTCTGTGCGTATTGCCCGGAAATCGTCCGTATACGCATAAACACCAATCCTTTTCGCTATTTTTTCGTGCGCACCCTCGTAGGATAGCGGGTCGAAACCATGAAGGCTGCAAAAATCGAGATCATGTACGAGGAAGGCTTTATGCTCTTTTATACCATATAGCTGGGGGTTGCGCAGAAGTTTCTGCAGGGTTTCATATTGGTCCATTATCGCAATGTCCGGGATGCGGGATTTATCTGTGAAAACCATTTTCAACACCCAGATATCCTTCATTGCATAGAAGTCATTCTTGAATTTTGCGATGATGGCATCGAAATAATCCCGGAGTTTATCATCCGAGTGGGTGCAATGCCGTACACGTTCAATTTTGTTATCCTTTGTGAGGGTAAGAAGGACGCAATCCTGTTCTTTGGGGCTATTCATGGCTAAATTTTAATTTTGGGAGTTGTGGCCTTTTCCTGTTCCGGGGTTTGGTGTTCTGCGATCTTTTGCCAATACAAAGGGAATTCCTCTTTCAGATGCTTCTCGCCATATTCTCGGTAGGCTTTCTCTTGCTCTTCGGACGGCTTGTTGTAGAATTTTTCGCGGATTGCATTGAGGTCCGCTTCATAGGGACATTGCTGATGTTTTTCAGGTGAGAGATGATGAATAGGCTCCCCACATTCACAGAGGTGCAGTAACGATGCAAGGCGGTAATTATCCAACGTTACTTTGATCTCCTTGTAGATATGCATTCCAACGGCAAAGAGTTCATAGTTTTTGCCGGTGGGAGTCATATCGAAACGCTGCTGGCAGAATCCTGTGCGCACGAGTTCGCGCGGGGCAAAGAATTCTTGGGGTATAGGCGTGATAGATTCGCGTTCGATGCTCCGTTTTATGCGCAGATCATAAAACCGGTCTACATGGCTGGCATACGGGTCCATGAATTTGGGTACATGGTATTCATTGAGGAATTCGATGTGAAACTTCGGGTCGAAAAAGTGATCGGTGAGGTATTGCCAATATTTCCGGAATGCGAGTTTCCCGTTCTCGGTTTCACTGAATAACAATACGCCCGTTCGCTTTCGAGAGCTTTCCAGCAGGGAAACTGGTAATTCCCTTCTTTCACCAACTTGTCGTCGTAGTAATTTGAACTGCTTGTAAAATGGGGATGATTCAGCAACACGTCATGGGAGCCCTGTTCGCTCAGGGGCTCTATGTGCATTTTATGGCAGAAGACGGCATCCCGCAGCCGCACTACATTCGAGGGCCAGATACCCAATGAGTTCGTTACGGGGAGCAACCGCGAGAGATAGTCGCCGTTGTCGGTGTTTGAAAACGGGGGTATGAGACTTTGATCCTTAAACCGGTATTCCATCAACCAGTTGTCGGGAATATCCCGATCCTTGCACAGGCGGTAGGCACTGACCTCTTGTTCGATGAATGAGAACAGCCAGCCGCAATCGAACAACCGCAGGTATTCAACTTTCTGATCCGGATTAATGATTAAGTAGACGGATGCAGGTGTGGGTGTATCGTAATCGGAGAACATGGCGTTGTAGAATTAGAATTTAAGACCTTTGCTCCTGCTTTCATAGAGCCTGTCCAGTTTATCCTGCGCTTGCTGTTGCATTTGGTTTTGCTCTGCCAGGCGGCCGCGTAGGTCGGGGAAATCACGATCGAGCAATTCCTTGGCACGACGTGACACTAATTCCGTGTATTGAGGCGTGCGGTCTTTTACCAGATCACTGAAAGAGGATCTATAGCTGAAAGTTTCAGGCATGCCATTCTGAAATTTATATATAAAATGTCCGGTTTCGGCGATTGCTAATAAGCGCATAATATTGAAATTGCGCTGGGTGCAGCTAAGGCCCGTCCTATTGTTCGGGAACACCAGTTTGTGATAGTTGCTCCATGTCGGAGCCATGTCTAAATGAAAGTATTCCAAACCATTGCCGAGGATTTTTTCTGATTCGAAAATTGCCGGGGCAAGGATCATTTCCTTCTGCCGTTGCGTCAATGACGGCTTGTAAAGCGGACAGAGATCGGCAAAATCCTGCAATTCGGAGTCAAAAGCCGGGAGTTTGGATATGGTGATCTCTGTCTCCGGCATTTGCGGTAAGAAGAAGTTGTCGGCGATGTTCTGCATGAAGCCTTCCAGCAGCCGGGCTCCTTTTGGTGTAGGGGTAAATAAAAGAACTCCCTGACAGGTTTTTACGGCTGTATATGCCCGGAACGGCGGCCGTGCAAGGTTAAGTTCAAAATCCGGATTCCCGTCCCGCGCGAACAGGTCACTAAGTGCAAGTGTGGGAATATCTCGGCAGGATGCGAGGAGCGGTTTGCAATGGATATGCAGATACAATGCTCTGTCCAAAGGAAGAATATGTAAAGGGGTGATCCCTTCCTCTAACAAGCAGGGCGGAGTTTTTGGAAAAAATCTCTGCGGTGCATTCCATCCAAGGATTTTATCCGCGGGATTTGCTCTTCGGAGAAGTGGTAATGAAACATCCAGTTATTCGGAAATAGCGCTTGGTCATGGGCACGCTGCACATTCTCCAGTGCGAACTCTTCGAAACCTTTGTCCCCCAAGTTGCAACGCCGCAGGTGGAGCGTGTCGTAAATTGGGCTTAACATCAGATAAAGGTCGGAATAGCTGTTTTTTTGTGTTTCCATAGTCATGTAATTAGAGTTTGGGCCCTTGGTGAAAATTTTCGGATGGAATCTCGATCATCAGACTTTGTTCGGGGTTTTGGGTGATTTGCCGGCGCTCCGGGAAATCCCTGTCGAGTAATGCCTGAGCCAGATGTTTGGCTTCTTGTTGCAGCGAGTCCATTTTTTTCGGATCGTCGCAGATTACAATTTCATCGGCTAAGTCCTTGAAATTCCCCAGATAGTGACAGACAAAATGCCACTCCGATGATAGTCGTTCCCTTGGGAAACCATTCTGATGTATCTGGTCAAGGATGGCGATGTCGAAGGTATGCGTATGGGGCTGGAGATTGACATTTTCACCACTGAGGAACAACGAGTAATTTTCGGAGGTAGGATGCATGTCATACTCTTTTGCCGGCAGTCCTTCCCGTAGAATATCAGAGTCGATAAGCGGCAGTTGCATCAGATCGCGGAAGGTAAAATCGCGTCCGTGGTAGTTGAAATTAAAGTTCAGGGTCGCACAATGTTCTTCAAGCAGTTTCTTATCGAGGAACGTATGCAGCTCGTATATTTTCATACGATCGATGTTCAGGCTGGGATCGAAATAGTGATCGGCACAGAATTGCATAAAACTTTTGTAAGCATCCTCCCCGGATACGCTTTTCCGGTCATAGAGGAGAACTCCGGAACCAATATCTACAGCCCGGCATGTCGGAAAAATATCGCCGCGTTGTCCGAAGATGGCGAAGTGCGTACTTATTGATTTGTAACCGGGTTGCTGAATGACATTGCGGTGCTGCCCCTCATCGGAAAACATATCGATGCCATAATTATGGCAATAACAGGCATCCGCAGAGGAATGATGCTGACGGGTTTAATATTCTCGCGGGATGCTATGTCGTGTATACAGCGGAAAAAATTGCTGTGGTTGGCACCCGGAGCCAAAGGCGGCAGTTTGCCGCCATCTTGAAACTCGTAAGCGAACATCCAGTTGTCGGAGAGTGTTTTGTGATTCTTTTCCGGTGTTGGAAAGGACTTATGGATGAATGCGCGGAAATCCTCTTCACAGTATGTTTTATGAAGGATCTGCACGGCATCGGCCGAATAACGAGGATTTACCGAAATGAATACTGTGGAGGGTTGTTCGTTTTTAGGATTCATGGCAATGGATTATGAATTATAAATGTATGCAAGGCCGGTTTTCCGGGATGAGGTTTTCATCGATCGAAACAGCGGGTTCCAGCTCCCTGCCGCGTATTACGAATCCTTCTTGCCGGAGAATTTCTCCGGCAAGGGTCTTGAGATGCTTTTCTATTTCCATTTTCTCATCAATATAGCTCGTATTATACTGTCGCTCTTTTAAATTCTCGAACCGGTCGATATAACTATAATCGTGATATTCGTCCTTCTCGACAATAATTCCTGTGCTTTCTGCAAAAAGTAGCCAAGCTATTTCGTCACTGCGGTTAAGAGGGTCATTGGGGTATTCACTGAAGAATCTCCAGTAGTTTTCGGGATAAGGGCTAAAATCATGTTCAACAGACTTTTCCCGGATCGGGATTTTTTCCGCTTCGATCGCATTTGCCAACAACAGATGGTCTTTCGAAGAATCATCCACTGTAAATTTATTTGCCTGCCTCGGCATATTGTCTCTGTCAACCCATACTGTTGAGATGGTGAGCCGATCGATGTCCATGCGGGGGTCGAAGAAATGCTTGTTGAGAAGAGCATAGAATGCGGACATCTGTTTAATGCCTGAATCGGTATCTGTAAACAGCCAACTGCTTTGTGGGCTTTCGATAAGCTCACAGTCCAGAAAGTTATTATGCAGAAGTACGTCCCGCACGAGGGGTTTGTTTGTACCGTCATAGAGTTCCGGGATGTTGATTGTATGGGGACTGTCGGGTACGATTCCATAGCGGGATATAAGATGTTGCCGAGGAACTTTAGAAATGAAAAGTCCGATATCATCTCTAAGATATTTATCATACATTATGGATATGTGGTTGTTAGGATGCTTAGACATTTCTCGTATCTGCTTTAGATAGGAATCGTTGTTGTCCGGTGAAATCGGCGGAATCATTTTCGGGTCCTGAAATTCAAAGCTCACGACTCTTCTCTGGAGAATATCGGGCGTTTGGTGCAAAAGAGCGTCCGCGGCTTCATTCCGGCAGTATCTATTGTAGTCCCGGAGTTCATTGCTGATGATCTTGATATGAACGGGCTTGAAGAACTTATCCACTGTGATGCAAAGTCTTGCAGGTTTGGATTTCGGCGCAGGATTCAAGTCCTTTTTAAATTCAGATTCCATTAGCGCTTTATTTTGAAGGTTTTGTTCTGCGGATTGCTCGGAAATCCCAAACTTTCCGTACAAACTACTCCCTTTTCTTTACCCCGAAGCATGGATGTGAAAAATTGATAAAGTTCTTTGAGCGTCATGTCGCCCAAGTCTTTATAGGGCGTTTTATTCGGATCGGTACGTTTGCAGAAAATGGTATAGTTCTCAAAACTCTGGGTGAGGTCGAATTCGCGTATCGAATGCCCTTGTTTGAGGATGGCAGGATCGACATAAGCCTCGTGGAATAAATCATCTTTGCTCTGCGAATTGAGGTTTGAGAGGCAATCTACTTTGTCTTTCAGGTCGAACGGACTGGCAATGATTTCCCAATACCGGAATTTGCCGCCCGGTTGTGACGGATTGAAGAAGTTTAGTTCGAGGTATTTTTCATAGGCTTTGCGTTGTCGCAGACCTTCCGAGGTATTTGTAAACAGCACGACTCCTTTTTCGGTTTCAACAGCCATATAGGAGCGGTATTCAGGTAATGCGACATTCGTTTGCGGGGTATTGTTCCCGAAGCCGTCTGTGGGCAGGGGGTAGTTTTCCTGTTGGCACAACACGCTTTTTTCCGCTTGAGGGGTTAAGGGAACAATGCCGTTTTTGAAGCAATAGATGACATCGGCGGCATTGACCGTATAGCGGCAGCGGGCATTGGAGCGTTCTGCGGCACGTGTTGTTTTCTCGAAGAAAAGTGACATGTCTTTAAGCGCCAAATTGGGAATATCCCGTTTGTCCGGGAATTCGAAATAGGTAAACCAGACATTAGGATCATGTCCTTCTTGGAGAATAAGAGAAACATCGTCGTGAATATGTCGGAGAAAGCCATCTGTTCCCTCTCCTTCCCGACTTGCATGAAGGATGTTGTGGAACCTGTCGTAGGTCAGATATAAGCTGCCGGATTCTTTATCAAAAAGGTCCATTGCGAATGTATTTACTGGTTTTCGATAAAAGGATATATCTCCTGTTCTGTTTCCATGTCCCACGGCGGAATAATGATCGAATCGATGCCGATCTCCGGGCATGGGATTTCTTCGATCGCTTCAACTTCCGCCAGTTTGCAGTGCGTCAGGCTTACCAGAGCCAGAAGCACGATTATGATGCTTATGAGTTTTTTCATGGTTCTTAGTTTTTTAAAAGTTCAGCTATTTCCGGGTCCAGATTTCCACGAAGAGCATTCGTTCGTCCAATTCGCAGGCTTTCAGGAAATGTTCCCGGCCTTCGGTTTTGCGGCCCAGCCGGGCGCATGCAACGGCTTTGAGGTATTCGGTTGTATGCGAACGCTCCAGTCCGTTCAGCATTTCCAACGCCTGAGCGTCATATCCCAGCGAAAGGAGCGTTATCACGGTGTTGCGGTCCCGATAGTCATTGAGGATATATAGCGCCTTTGCATATTTTCTTTTTTGTAGCAGGTTTATGCCCCGCATATAGGCGGTATCGACTTCTCGGGTGTGTATGGTGTCTTTTACCATCCCGACACGCCGCAGGTCGTAGCGCATCGTCACAGCACGCAATGAGGGATAAACCGATTCTTTGAGGTATTGGTAATCCTGCGGATATAGTTCACGTATTGTCCGCTCCCGGCGGTCGGGATCGGAGTCGGTGTCGATCAACTTCAGTATTTCGGCGCGGTGCTGTAGGTTCTCGTCGCTGCGGATACGGGTTGTCAGCTCGTGCCAGTCTTCTGCGATCCACCGTATCTGCATAAGTGTATCGACTTGGGGGCCGATACATTTGCGCAGGTAGCCTTTGAGGGCATGGGCTCTGCCCTGCGCCAAAGTGCTGTTGCGGGCATAACGGCCTTCTGGGGAGGCCGAAGCGGTCAGCACGATGCTGTCCACGAAAAATTCCCGCTGGCCGATCAACCCGGCCATACGTGTCCTGATCTTGTCAAGTTCGGCGGCGTTCCGGCCGAGGGAGTCGAGAACGTGCGTATCGTTCAGGCGGAATTGGATGTAGTTTCTGTCTTGAACCGTGGCGTATTTTTCGATTATTTTGATTTTATAGCGGGTGGTTGTATCGGCAAAGGATAGCATTGATGACACATGGTAGGTCAGCGTATCGGAAGGGGGCAGTTTGTAGTAACTCTCGTCGAGTGCCATAACCCAGCCCTGTAAGGTGACAAGCATCGTTTTCGAGGTTTCATCCGTAGGTACTTCCTGCGAATAGTAGTATGAGATATGCCCCGGATGTTGAACGATGCTGTCCAGTCGTGAGCCTTCGCTGTAGGGATATTTTACAAAGCGGGCGAAAGCTCTTTCGGCTCCGATTTCCGAGGGGTTGAATACGTGCAGGTATTTGTTGTATTGCCAATAATCGCGGTCCTGAACACGGGAGAACAGTCCTCCGCGGATGGTAATGTCTTGCAGGGGATGTGCTTCTCCGTATTTATGCAGATAGGGAATTACCGCGATGCTGCGGCATGTACCCTGTAATTGCCGGGGCATGTCAATTACAAAGTCGATTGTAACTTTCCCCAGTCGTTCCGGGAGCGTTCGGGTTGTGGCGCGGATCGTCACCTCCTGTATCTGCATCGCCATGATGCGTTCGCCGTTCTCCTGCACCTCTGTCGGCACGAGGTAAAATCGGTTACTATCGCGCTCGATCTTCAACGCGGGTGGCTGGTAGGTCTGCTGCTCGCGTTCGTACTGTTCGCGGCTGACGTGCAGCACGTCCGCGCGGTATTGGCGACGTTCCAGATGCCCGGTTATCGAACAGCCGCAAAGCAACGCGGCCAAGCATACGGCAATAGTTTTCATTATCCTTTTCATTTTCTACTGCAATTTATATTCGACCAATCCGTTATCCGATGTGCGCTTAAATTCTGCGGTGTAGGATGCCACCGTGAACGTTGCATAACTCCCTAATCCGCTCAATGATACAGACCCTTTTCCTGTCGTGTGGTCGGCTTCGATCTTCACCGTTACGATATACTGCTTCTTTGTCACGGTCCCGCCGAAAGAATATATATCCGCATTGGCAGTCACTTTCACGGTCAGGTCGTCCACTACGGGCTGCGAAGATTCCACGGTAACATAGAGCAGACCCGATGATGTGCTGAATGTCGGTTTGAGGTCGGCGGTGGCCTTAATACCCATTACCGATGTGATGATCTCCGCGCTGTGGCCGTCGGCGTCCGTGACGGTAATTTTCAGGGGATTGGGACCGACCATATTCGGTTTTACACGCAACGTATAACTGCCGTTCCCGTATTGGGTGAATGTTGTCAGAGGAACGTCGGAACCATAGCGACCATAGTACACGGACGGAACACCTTCCACTTTTACGGTGTAGTTCCCGGAGTAACCGGGTTGTGACACGGTATAGTCGATATATGCCCGGTCATAAACCGTCAGTTCATTTCCCTGCTGGGTATAGGTTATCGTCAGCTCCGGGTTCTTGAATCCTGTTGTCAGCACGCGCTCCATGCTGAATCCGTATTTGTCCGTAACCGTCAGGCGGAGCCGCACGTCGCCCGGCTCTGCCTGCGTATAGCTGATGTCAGCCGTTACGGTTCCGTTGCCCGAAAAGAGCGGATAAGGTGTGTCGGGGTTCCGTTCCACACCGTCGATGGCGACTATCCCCGTCCCGGCGTCGATATGATAGGACAAGTAATAGACATTTTCGGTGTCGTTCGTGGATGTAAGCCGCAGTTCGGTTGTTGCAAGTTCCCCCGGCGCATGGTTCCCGGCAAATGGCGTGACGGTGAGTTCTGCCGTCGATACCCGCCAGTCCACGGTGTTCATGCCGAGGATGCGGGCGTCGATGTTGTAAACCCGGT
>ERZ791618.758-NODE-758-length-13723-cov-2.011267_pt1 | contig 13723 bp, 13 predicted proteins | sample MGYA00510059_ERZ791618 | MGnify/ENA primary metagenome ERZ791618 (study PRJEB30046, sample SAMN00715159) | human gut metagenome | study: EMG produced TPA metagenomics assembly of the A metagenome-wide association study of gut microbiota in type 2...
TCGATATCCACCTTGCCACATGTGAGGGGGACTTGACGGAGGTAATACAACTTTGGGGAACTGGAATCGCTGACAATCTTTCTGCGCAGATAGCGCTCTACAAGTACATCCATAAGTGAATCAAAATTAAGTTAAGGTTTAAGTTAAACTTGCTCTTTCAAGCGTATCACAAAGATACAAAATCTGAGAGGCAAAGTCAAGTATTACGCTGTTTATTTTTCAATTATTTTCAATGAATAATTGATGAAATAGCAGTTATTTTATTTGGCATTTTGCATCAACCATTCCATGGGTGGAACATAGTCTCCCATCTTCGTCAAACTCGGATTATGATGAAAGTAGACGTCTCCCGTCTCTCCATTGCGATGCTTGGCCACGATCACTACTCCCAGTCCTTCAGCGGGATATTTGCTTTTACGGTCTATCGTCTGGCCGCAGATGGCGGGACGATACAGCAACATCACCATGTCCGCGTCCTGTTCGATGGCTCCACTCTCACGCAGGTCGCTCAATTCTGGGCGATGTCCGGGCCGGCCTGCACTCTCACGGTTCAACTGGCTCAGAAGCAAGACGGGGATATTCAGTTCCTTAGCCAGCAATTTGGCTTTGCGGCTTGCCTGTGCCACCTCCTGTTCCCGGTTCCGGTTGCTTTGGTCGGACTTCATATCGCAGAGTTGCAGGTAATCCAGAATCACCATATCGCAGTTTCCCTTGCTTTTCAGCATTCGGGCCGAAGAACGCACCCGGTCCATGCTTGTCACCGGATAGTCGTCTATGTGGATGGGCAGGCGGGCAAGTTCGGCGGTGGCATTGCGTATCTGGCGCAATTCTTCCGGAGTCAACTGTCCGCTTTTCAGGTGCTGCGGACTGACGTCCGGCGTAGCTGCCAGCAACCATCGGTCACCCAGGCGTTCGCCTTGCATTTCGAGGCTGTACACGGCTACATGGTGTCCTGCCATGGCTGCTGACCGTGCCAGGTGAAGGGCAAAGGCGGTTTTACCTACCGAAGGACGGGCGGCAATGACGACCAGATCTCCACATTGCCAGCCCGAAGTGAGAGTATCCAGGTCGGTAAATCCGGTAGGGACTCCTGTGATCCCATTCTTGCGGCGGCCACACGCATCTCTACTTGCGCAAAAGTGTCTTCCATCAACTGATCCATCGAACGTAGATGGTCGGTAGTGCCACATTCATTTTCAAGGCGATCCAGTAGCGCATGCGCATCTACCAGTGTGTCGGCAATGTCTATGGTTTCATCGGTGGCGGATGCCAGTAGTTTATGGAAGCCGAGTCTCATTTCGCGCCTTACAAACTTCTGCCGGAGAATGAGTACATGGTATTCCAGATGGGCGGAAGAAGCCACCTGTCCACTGATACGCGTCAGGGCGAAAGGGCCTCCCACGGCATCCAGTTTGCCGCGGGCACCAAGCTCATCCCTTACGGTGATGAGGTCGATGGACTTTCCCGCGCGATACATGGCTTGCAGGGCGGCATATATTTCAAGGTTCTTTTCTTCGTAGAACATTTCAGGGCGCAGCTTGTCTGCTATAAGGGGCATGGCTTCACGCTCCATCATGCAGGCGCTCAGGATGACTTCTTCAAGCTCGGTATCGTGCGGATTAATCAAAGTACTCATTAGTAAAGGCTTTATTAGATAAATAATTGGCTGCTGCAGGCAGTATTTGATATCACTGAGGTGGAAATAATATTCATTGATGTTATCCAGGGCGAGCTTCTTTTCTTCAGAGGACAGCTTTTTCCATTCCCGCTTGGCACGTCCGATATTTAATTTCTGTCTTTCGGTGATTTCGTGGTAGGCATCCCAGAAGATGTCGAACTCACCACTATCGGCCTCCGGTTTAGAGGGGATGCGCTCACTCTTTCCGGTCAGCAGGTCGTAATCCGGTATGCGAATGTGCGTGGTGTATGGGTTGACAAGCCTTTCTATAAAACCTTCGTCAAACATCCTGCGGAAGAAGTAACGGGTGCGGTTTCGGTTCCAGCCGAAGATCTCCGCCCAATGGTTTAGTGTGAGGATAGATTCGCCCCGTCGGCATTCGAACGAATACCCATTGATGCAACAGGTGGTTTGACTGTAGTTAACATGTGTCAGTACCAGTACAAAAGCTTCAAAATGCCCTTTTGCCTGCTGGTTTAAAATCATTTGTTCTTCAAATAATGCTTTCGGAAACAGGACATATCCTTTACTCAAAATACCCTGAAGGTGGTTATTCATGTTTTTTCTTGTTTAATTGATTGATTGATGTTTCAAAATTACTCCTTTACAGCAGGGAATGCAATTATCCGGTTATGAGGGGTTAAATAATCCAGTTTTGATTAATAACAGAGGGGTGTATTGGTTAGATTTTTTATCACCACCCCTTTCACACCCCTCTTACCCTTCTGAAATCCTTTGTGGATAAGGGTTTCGGAGGATGGTAGAAAAACGTTTTCACACCCCCTTTCACCCCATAATATATATTATAATAATGAATGTATTAAAATACATTATATTTTTTCCGCCATTTTGGGTACGATAAGTATGGATTTTTATCTATTGCCTCCTTCACCAACAAGGGCATGCCCCATTGCCGGACTAAGGCTAATATCTGTTTCGGGGTCAGAATGGTAGTTTTATGGGTGAATCCGGCTTCTGTCAGTTCGGCCAGTAGTGATGCGTGTCCTTTTATGGCCCGGCGCAATGATTTTACTGCCGAGCAGTCGTACTGATAATTGGGAAAATAGGCTACAGCGATTTCTGTAATGGAGTGGCAGCCTTGCAGCATCCATTCAAAACTTTGTTCTTTCATTTTATTTGTTTTTTAATTAATGATGCGGCAAAGTTAGCCCGGAAAATTGGGGAGGGAAAAACCGGAGGTAAAGGGTGAGAAAACATAATGAAATATAAGGCAATAGATCAGTTAGCAGAAGTAACAATGCTGTATTGTTTCATTGTAGTTTCATGTTTGAGATGCTAAGAATTAAATAATAAAAAAGTTGAGTTTTTACCCTACTAATTAGATAATTCTCTTTATCTTTGTTGAAACATTACACAAACAGATGGGAAAATTTATCAATCCGTTCACCGATTACGGATTTAAGAAAATATTCGGCCAAGAGATTTCTAAGGATTTATTAATAGACTTCTTAAATGATTTGCTGAAGGGTGAACGGGTGATAACGGATCTCACATTCTTGAACAATGAGCAACTTCCGAAGTATGACGAAGGGCGAGGTCTTATCTATGATATCTATTGCTGCACGGATACCGGCGAGAAGATCATTGTGGAGATGCAGAATAAGTCGCAGTTGCATTTTAAGGAACGTGCGCTTTATTATCTTTCTAATGCAATAGTGTAACAAGGTGAAAAAGGTAATGAATGGAGATTCAATATAAAGGCTGTATATGGAGTTTTCTTTATGAACTTTCTGTTTGGTAATACTGTTAAGTTACGGACGGACGTTATCTTTGCCGATCGTGATACAGGCGAACTTTTCACGGACAGGATGCGTCAGGTATTTATAGCTCTTCCTGTTTTTAAGAAGGAGGAAGAAGAATGTGAGAATGACTTTGAACGTTGGATATATACATTAAAGAATATGGAGACACTGAAACGAATGCCATTTAAGGCCCGCAAGGCAGTCTTCGAAAAGCTTGAAGAAATTGCCGATGTCTCTTCTCTTAGTCAAGAGGAGCGGAGGCGTTATGAAAATAGCGTAAATGTGTATCGCACTAATTTGTGCGTACTGGATGCAGCGAAAGAGGAAGGTGCTAAAGAAAAGAGTCTGTCTATAGCTCGCTCATTAAAGCAACTCAATACTCCTATTGATGTAATTGTGAAATCTACCGGCCTTTCCGAAGAAGAAATCACTGCATTATAAAGAATTTACTTCTTGAAAAAGAATAGAGAATGCCCTTTCTATGCCTGAGTATAGTTAGGGCATTTATACTTCTGCCCTCTCCCTTTTAAAATACGTCAGTACCGTTGCCGGTGATAGCTTCTTGTGTCCGGCAGTTTGCGAACGGCTTTCGAAGCAATAGCGACTATTGACTATGAGGCAAAATAGTGTATAATTGAACGAGCAATGCAAACGGTGTTGCAGATAATCGTAGAGACGGGATATGCGAATGAAGAAAGTGGAAACATGCTGGCGGGAAATGAAACTGCGAAATCTCTTTTTCTTACGAGATCGTTTTAATTTTTGTAAGGTATATTCCAGTTGTTTGATGTCATTGTGGTTATAATTCATACTGCGTTTTAAATCTTCCAGACGTGTTTGTTGACGGGCATAACGCTCTTTCTTTTTGGCAATCATATCCATGATATCTTCTTCGGTCATATTCATGCCCCGGTTCTTTGCTCTCATTGTTTTGGCTTTAGTGGTTATTATGATTAAAAATACATGGTCTGTTCACTATGAACAGACGGTCTGCTGAGATTAAACAGACCGTCTGTTGGGGTGCAACGGATGGTTTGTTTGCTTTAAGGTTCCCACAATAATTGGGGATATTCTCCCTGATTATAGGATTTCCAATGTGAACTCCCCCAACCATTTGAACTGTCTGCGGTATATGCGGGCCAGATATTGGAGGTATTGTCAAAGAGAATTTCAGTGTTGGAATTATTGTTACTACCATAAATCTTATTATTAAAAATTTGAATTCCATAGTTGTTACTTCCATCTCCAGAGGACTTTCTACCAAGAATACTTCCGGCTTCTCCTGTCACATCGTTTTGTACATCTCCTTTGTTATAGCTATACTCAATGCCATAGGCAGAAGAATAGATCTGACCACCTATTCCACCCACGGGATTATCGTTGCCACTACCTATAACTTTAATTAATCCTTCATTGTAACAATATCTCACATGTGCATCTCCCCAAATATGTCCAAAAATACCTCCTACAGACACTGTTGAAGATATATTGCCTGAATTTTTGCAATGTTCAATTGTCGAATAGCTACCATTACCAACTATTCCTCCGGTCCAACCGCCTGCTGTTATATTGGCAGCATTACTGCAATTTTGTATTGTTTGATTTATGCCAGATCTATCACATACGTTTACAATGCCTCCTATATTACCATTTGTGGAATTAATATTTCCGGACACAAGGTGTACATTTTGTATAGTTCCTCCATTATAAGAAAATATTCCTCCTTGAGTGCTAACTAAATTATTGACTTTATACCCTTTCCCATCGTATAATGCCCCGCTTTTTACAGGTTTCCAATTGTCGTATGCCGACAAATCTAAGTCTGCCTTTTGTTCATAGTATTCCGTTTCGGCTGAGTTGTCATTTGCTCCTTCTGCATCTACACCTCTTAGCTGTGGTGGAGTCGTTACCAAGTATGGATCAGCCAAACTTCCTGCCCCTTCCATACCGCCTGTACTAAGAGGGACAGTCAGACTTTTATTATTAGCATCTATCGTTATTTTCGAGGTCGTGACAGCGAGCAATAGTTGCTCTTTACTACCTGTTTTTGCCAGATTATCAGTGATATAAATACTGAAAGAAGTGAAAGTCTCCGGAGATTTTCTTAAACCATCCAGTAAATACCGGTTATTATTTCCCGAAATGAGGTTTGCACTATATTCAGTTCCATTTATTACTACTTTTGAAACAGGACCTAATACACCTGTATAATTTCCGGTATTCAGTTCAAGGTATCTATTATCAAAAGGAGCTTTAATGCGTGTATATTTCCCTGCCGTGATATCAGCAGCCGCAAGAGATTTCTGAAATGCAAACGGTTATCCGCAGGACCGTAATCGAGGCCAACCTCTATGCTCTTACCGGGTGACACGAGAGAGCGGTAAATTCCGTCCGACATCTTCCAGGGCTTGTTGATACCGTAGAATATAGGGGCGGGATCATAACTGGCACTTGAATTGGATGTCTCGTCTATTGCTATCTCTATCAATGACATGGCATGCGTAAAGGACAGACTCAATGCATTACCGTTGAGTGCACCTGCTGCAGTCATAAGGTCGGCAGAGGTATAATTACGAATGTGCTTTGGTCTTCCGGCAGAGTAAACGCATTGGTAATCTCTACAATGCTTTTCTTATCATCCATAGCATTGCTGTATGGATAATAGGCATAATAAGTGACGCCACTACTGTACACATGTATCTGGTTTTCCGCATTGACGGGTTGCCAAGTATCTGTTGCCTTATCGTATTTATAAGGTACATTGTTTTCTAAAAGGGTGCTACCGGAAGCTTTCAGAGAAAAGACGCCGATTTGCTCGTCCCCAATAAAAGAGGTCTGATATCCGCTTTCTTGTGTGCGCGTATCTGTGCTTCCTTTAAAACTACTCAGGGTAACCTGCAAGGAAGTAAGTACTTTACCGGATTTATTTTCAAGATCCGGATTACATGCCATAAACAGAGTTATGAAGACAATCCATAATACTCTTTTTTCTAATACTTTTTTCATTGTATATATCTTGGGGTTAAAAAGTAAAACCGGGATAAGCATAAAACTGGTTATGCCCTTGGTCACCACCTAAATTATTACCGTTAAAAGACATTGGGTAACTGCCGTTGAATGAACTTGTCCAAATAGGCGTGACTATCATTGTATTGGGGCTTCCGTTAATAATCGCTCTGCTATTATTTATAATATCCCTCTTTTCATGAACATACACTGTCTGTCTTGCTGACATAATACCCCAGCCACTGGTAGGACCTGCTGGTGCTGGATCGTTTTTTACATTACCTACATAACCATTCCCACTGGTAATACTCTGTGTATTTGTATAGCCATTAAAAGCTGTCTGATTAGAACTTCCACCACTGCCTCTCCGTGCTTTCACGCTGTTCAGTGATACTACATATCCTTTAATCTCAATAGCTCCATTCAAATCCGTGCCGTTATATTTTGAGATATTGTCTTCCCGCTCCTCTCCGGTCTTGCCATTGGCATACACGATGCCAATGCAAGTTTTTCCTGCGGTTGGCTTTATAGTGTATTGTATTGCAGTTCCATCTGTCAGCATACGGTAACCACCGTCACTCCACGTACCGTCGTCATAGTAAAAATCGCCTATTTTTATATCTCCGGCTTTATATCCCTCTGCTATCTCACCACTTTTGTCAATATCTACAGTAGTTCCATTCCATACACTGATACTGCCAACCTCTACCGTTGCCGCAGTTCTTGTTATTTTCAGATTATAAGTGATTGAAGTGGCAGGTAGCCAATCGGCCATGGAAGTTAGTGCTAAGTCTGTTATGGTTTTGGTATCTCCTATTCCATTCATTGTATAAGAGAATGTAAGCGTAGCATTTTCAGACGTATTTCCTGTAGCGGCTACAGGCAGTAAGAAAAAGGTCGCTATCTTTCCCGTATTTCCGGCAGTCACTGTGCTGGAAGATGAAGGCAGAGTGGCAGTGCAGGATATATCATTTCCTGTTCCGGAGGCTATGTTGTTCCATTGCATCCAGTCTGTTGGAGAAGTAATGGAGCTAAACGCTACTGTGCCGCTTTTCTTTGTTTTGATGGAAAGAGAATTAATCGTTATTCCTGTAAAACCGCCTCCTGCTTCCACATTGAGGACAATCCGTGTCAGGGCATGTTTGAATGAAAAATTCACTTTGCCGTCATTTGCAGTCTTATTAGGTGCCGGTTTTGCCAATAGCAGATCCGTTTGGGCAGCTTCTGTGGATGGTACTTCGTATGTGAATGAAGGATAACCTATTGCCGTAATATCCGGTACTGTCAGCCCTGTAGGATTATGTGGTGCATAGGCAAAGAAAGTAATCTTATCGTTACTGTTGGTCGGCCAGAATTTCGTGGGAGTATATTCCCACGTGGCGGTTCCGCCTGCTTTCGTCACTTCCTGATTGTACATGAAGTTTGGAGTGGAAGACGAAGCGTTGAAGCTGCTTCCCTGTGTGAGATAAGCCAGTACGCCTAAAGAAGTAAGGTTATCCTTGGTAAAATCTGTTCCGCGCGTCTGTGTCTCTACGGTAGGTACAAAGCCGATGGGCATACCCATAGATGGTTCGTCTCCACCGGAAGACACTTTGTCTCCGCATGCCGAAAAGCAACAGACGGTCAAGCCTGTAATCCAAATCTTTAAAATTCTGTTCATAATGTTTCGTTGCAATACCTCACGCTTGGGCATGCAGGAAACGAAAGAGGATGGATCAGAGCAAATTCAACCAGCGACTGATATTTCGTTCTTCTTTACTGAATTCTACACCGAGTTTTATTACTTCGCGTCCGTCCGCCTGATAAGGTATCAGGTAACCTTTATCATCAATTTGTTGCAGGGCCTCTTCTGCCGTGCCGTTCAGTTTGAACTCGAAGACGTAAATGTATTTCGGGGTCTTCACTACGGCGTCCGCACGGCCTTTAGCACTTTTCACTTCCGCCTGCGTGAACTGGCCCATCAACTTGAAGACAAGGTAGAACACTACCTGATAGTGACGTTCGGTCTTTGCGTTCAGTTCGTAGGAGAAGTCGGCAAAGAAGGCTTGCAGGCGGGTGAGGAAGGCGTCGTAATCGCCTGCACGCAATTCCTGCACAAACTTACCGATATAAAATCCCTGGTCGCTGTTCGTCATCGAAGTGTAGTATGGTACCAGAAAGTTGATAAAACCATAGCGGACTTCGTTGTTGGGGAACTGCAGCAGGTAATTGCCAAACTCTTGGTCGTAGTCCTTAATGGTGAGATAACCACTTTGGTAAATCAGCGGGATAGGATTACCGGCATTCACGCGATACTCCGTGAACACGGAAGCCGGAGCTTCAATGCCATCGAGCAAGGTACGCAGATCGTATTCCGTTTCCTGAAGCATTTCAACAAGGAAGGTAGGGGTACCGGTCTGAAACCAGTAACTTCCTAACTCCATATTGCTGAATGCATTCAAGACACTGAACGGATTAAACATACCTTCTCCTCTCGGATGGAAATGATAGCCGTCATAGTTTTTGGTCAGTGCATCTACCGTTTCTTCAAACGTCAGATTGTTTATCTCACCAAAATGCTCTATTTCCAGAATAAAGACTTTGCACAACTCTTCTTTCGTAATACCACACACAGCAGAATAGTAATAATTCATGCTGATATCCTGCAGCTGGTTCAGATCACTAAATACGCTGACTTGAGAGAATTTCGTCACTCCGGTAATGAAGACGAAACGCAGGTAGCGGTCGGCGCTTTTCAGCACGCCGTAAAAGGCTTTCAGGGTTTTACGGTATTCCTCCAGCAAGTCGTTGTCGCCAAGGGCTTGCAGCAAGGGTTTGTCGTATTCGTCCACCAGAACCACTACGCCGCAGCCTGCCTGTTCACAGGCACGGCGGATGATACCGGAGAAACGGGTAGAGAGGGTGTTTTCATCCACACCCTTACCATATTTAAGTTCCCATTGGGTCAGTTGGTTACTGAGAATATTACCCAAACGTTCGGGAGAGTCATATTTTTCTGCATTCAAATCCAGATGCAGCACCGGATACTGTTTCCATTCCGTCTCCATCTTTTCAATGGCAAGACCCTCGAAGAGTTCTTTCTTCCCTTCGAAGTAAGCCTCGAAAGTAGAAAGGAGAAGACTCTTGCCGAAACGGCGGGGACGGCTCAGGAAATAAGGATTGGACGCGAAAGCCATTTTCCAAATCAATTCGGTCTTATCCACATACAAATAGTTCTCTTTGCGAAGCTTCTCAAAAGTCTGTATACCGATAGGGAGCTTGCGCATCAACGCATTATATTCCATAAATGTCCATTTTCTTTTTAATAGGTTCAAAGATACTCATTATTTTCCATAATCTTTCGTTTCCAGCATGTCAAAGAGCGGCCGTTATTACTTTTTTTGTTTAACGTGGTGACCGGGAAGGGACGTTCAACCCTGCCCGGCCGGAGGGGAAAGCCTGAAAGGCTACGCTACAAGATATTAATTCTTTGTCAGGGTGATTTGACCGGCTGACGACAACGGGCTACCGCTGGCAGTCCAACCTGTCGGAGCAGTTACAGCTATCGTATTACTACCACTAATTCCTGTAACATCACTGAAGTCCAGTGTAATACAATCATTAGTTGCGAAATTAGTGGTGGTCATACCGGACAAGTCTAACGTAGCTGCTACGCTTGCCGTACCCGTCACATGAACAGAGAATTTCGTACAAGCAGATGTACTTCCCTTGATAGTGCTAAATGCTGTGATAGCATCTTTAATTGCATCCTCTGTCAACGCAGCATCAACCACATTCACATCTGCATCCCAGTTTTCAACATCTGCACTCACCTTCACACCTTCCAGACCGATAGTAAATACATACTTATAAGCAGAACTGCCTTTCAAAGTTCCATTAGGAAGGGAAACAACAGACTTGGCTTCTATGACTGATTTACCGCCATCAAGTTTTGTATCCAGAGTCACCACGTCATACGTCAGCAAGATACGGATGTCCGTTGAAGCAGCGATACCGTTTGCTGCAGGTGGAATCAGGAAAAGATACTGAGTGGCTTTGAACATACTTGCTGCGGTGGCAGTAACTGCAACAGACGATGTGGTATATACATTTCCTGAACCAAAACTCTGGGTTGTCTTGTTGAGAATGCCTCCATCCAAGTCTACGGCAGCGGCTTGCTTAGTTCCGGCTGTATAATCCCATGTCCCGTCTTCCCACTTATATGTCGCTTTAGTATAAAATTTAGAACTACTATTTGCTACGGCAGGTGTTGATGCGCCCGTACCTAACAGCTTAATCCCCTTAATGAAAACTTTTGTCTCGCTGTCATTTACACTTCCATCCAGTTTCGCCCAGAAGTTGGCACGTGAAAGTACATGCTTGAATTTAAACGGAACGGCAGCAGTTTGCTTGGTCAGATCAACAGTTTTATCCCCGCCTGTCTGGGCAGCGTTCGTAGCTACAAGGTCTACTCCCGCACTGGGAGTCGTAGTATTCCAGTGGAAGGTAATCTTCGGATAACCGGAAGCGGTTGCCGCCGTTAATTCGATGCCATTAGATGAGCTCGCAGTATTCTGAGTGTCAGCATACGGTGCATAGGCAAAGAAAGAGATTTTTTCGTCAGTCGTATTGGGCCAGTATTTCAGAGGGGTGTAACTCCAGGCACTACTCTTATATTCTACCTTTTGGTTCCACATGAAATTAGGAGTAGGACTTGTATAGCTTGCAAAGTCAGTTGCTCCCGTATAATACGCCAACACTCCGAAACCCTTTGCTTTGATACCTGTACCGGACTCCGTGTTATCCGTTATTGTCCCTTTTGTCTGTGTACCCGTAAATACACTGAACCCCACCTCCGGATTTGCCTCCGGACTTATTTCCGTAATCTCATTCTGCGAGCAGCCTGCTATGGCAAGGGCTGAAAGCGCAAACCATACATGTTTTGTCTTCATTTTCTTGTAAATTTTAATAATTAGACGTTTATTCTTTTTGGTATAAAATACATTTCATCTCCGTACTACATGGGTAGCTCATTCTCCTCTTCATCCCCCCAGTCGTCCACATCCGCATCGAAGCCCGAATCCGCACCACCTTCAGGCTTTACGTCGGGAATGGGCGGAGCGGTCACCTCGATATACAGGAGCAAGGTTCCCGTCTCATCTTCCAGCTCGTGGGCGGTGATGTCGAAAGTCTCCTCAAACACCGTTTTGCCATCCACAAGAAGGGCTTTCACCGTGAGCTTGTGGGAAATGGCCGTGTCGAAACCGAACGCATTGAAAACACCCGTCAGTGTGCCGTTGAACGGAGAGCCGTCCGTGAACCTGATGTCGTCCAGAGTGAATTGCTGCGAGACGGTTTCACCCGAAGCCTTACCTGTGGAAAGATTGACGGATTCGGAAACACCCGTCAGGATGCCGACCGCCGAGCGGATGTTGTTCAGTCCCGTTACGTTGATCTGCACTTTCACCTCACGCGTCAGGCAGAGGGGAGCGAAAGAGAGCGTATAGTCATCCGAACCTGTCCCTGATGACATCCCCGAACGGCTGTGCGAGCTGGACGGAGCACTGTAATTCCCCAGCATCTCTTCACTCACCTCGAAGCCCTCCGTCACGCCGGAGGCGAGTTTTTCCGGAGAACTGACGATGACACGCGTCTCAGTGCGGGTGACGGGGTCGGTGCGCGTCTCCACATCACGCGAATAGGCTTCAAGGCCGCGGAAGCCCTCACCACGGAAGGCAAGGGAGCCGAAGTCGGTAAATGAGCGGTTGAAGACAATCACATCATAACGTCCCGTATGTAGGCGTACCCGCTCACTGTTACGGTCGCCCATGAGTACAGTAATGGGAAAACTTCCGTCCTGCGGATAGAAGACGGCCGTAGCGCCGTAGCCGGATTCTTCCGCATCCAGCCTCGAATTGCTCCAATCCACCCGGATGCTGAATTCAGCTTCCGTATAATAGGTGATGTCACGGCGGTCGCAACCCCATAACAACAGCAGGCAGCATAAGGCGCAAAGGAAAGAGAAATAATACGGGACATGTGCAATATCCGCATTCCTCCGCTTATCACTAATCACTAACCGTTTATCACTGATCCTTCTCATCTCTCCCCTCCTTTCCTGCCTCCCAGCAACCAGACCAGGGAGATTTTTATCTTCGTGGGGCCGAACCACGTATAGTTGCCGTCGTTCTGCCAAAGCAGGGTCTGGTAATCGTCGATGGCATGGTAATGCTCATAATTGGTACGCAGCAGCCCGATGCCGATGCTGAATTCAAGGTTCAGGCGGCGGGCTATCGGGGCGGAATAGCCGTAACTGATACCCGAAGCGATATAGAATTCGCCCTGGTAGCCGTCCGTTTTCCATTGAAGGTCGTATTTGCCGCCTCCGGGTACAAGCCCAGAAAGTGTCCGGCAAGTGCGCCACGGGTAGTGTGGTTGCCCAGCCAGTAACGTCCTTCGAGACCGCCCGAAAGGATTTGCAGGTAGTACTTGTCATGGTCGATAAGCCACCAGGGAAACAGCCATTCCGCATTCAATGACCAACGATTGTGTCTTCCTAAAGGCAGTTCCAGTTCAATGTTCGGGGCCATGGCAAGGTCGAAAGCAGGTTCGTCTTCAGCGCAAACAAGGGACGGAAAGAACGGAGCCGTTCAGGCGGGGAAGATACAGGGGGATTATTCCGCCGTAAGGACAAAAGGTTGCTGCAGGATGCAGGCCGTTGAAAAGGTATTCCGCATTGGTCAGATATACGGCCTTGGTCAGACGGCAAGCTATGTTGATCTGATGAACTGTGTTGGTTAGACAGGTTGTGTTGACAGGTCAGGCTGCGAGATGCCACACTTTCCTTATAATCAACATAATTAAGTACGGAATCGTATTCGGCCGCAAAATCCGGTTGAGCGGTTTTCAGTTTTACCAGACAGACCGCCGCACTGCGACGCTGCGGAAGCAACTTTTTACAGATATAGCGGTAAGCATATCCGCAGTTCAGCTTTTTCAGCAACACCTTACAACGTTCCCGGTCGGGTATTTCATCCAGAAGATGCAATACCTCCCCACGGTCGGGAACCGAGTTGTCGGCAACAACCAGTTCACGCAGTTTAAGCCAGTCCTCACCTACCGGTTCAATCAACAGGCGTTCACGATTCAAATGGGGATTTTCCAGAGCAGATAACCCTTCACGGCGATGGCGCGCTGCCGTGCAAGGGCAAAGTTGTGGCGGGCATCACCTTCGGGAGAAGCATACGAAAAGATAGTGACGGTATCGATGCCCGGTGTGGAAAGACTGTCGGTGAAC
>ERZ791618.762-NODE-762-length-13698-cov-1.612695_pt1 | contig 13698 bp, 12 predicted proteins | sample MGYA00510059_ERZ791618 | MGnify/ENA primary metagenome ERZ791618 (study PRJEB30046, sample SAMN00715159) | human gut metagenome | study: EMG produced TPA metagenomics assembly of the A metagenome-wide association study of gut microbiota in type 2...
CCCATCGATCCCATGGTTAATCTCCTCAATGGTCAAACCATACAGATCCGGGTTCACGGGAACCGTCAGGCCATCCGCCTCCACGGTTATCGTAGAGATCACCGGCATCTCCGGCTGGCAAGAGGACAAGCCCATCCCGACAATAGCGCCAACCAATAAATGAATAACATCAAAATCTATATATTTCCTCCAACGCATCTTCGAATACTCATCTCATTTATGTGCGTACAAACTTAATCAAAAAATCGCAGTTTCCCCTATTTTCAAAGTCCGAACTGTTTTTTCAAAAAAACAATTGAAAAACATAGATTTTTTCAATTTAATATCCTAAATTTGCATAATAGATAAAACAAAAGACGACAATATTATACGACTCTATGGAGAAATCTGTTCTTTTAGTGGATGACAAGCAAGAAATCGCAAAGATAATCATGCTTTATTTATCAAGTACTTACAAGGTATCCTATAAAGAAAATCCTTTGAAAGCGATCGCTTGGCTTCAAGAAGGCAATTTACCGGATTTGATCATCTCTGACTTGAATATGCCAGAAATGTCCGGAGAGGAATTCTTGGTTTATTTAAAAGCGAACGATATGTTCAGCCATATACCGGTCTTGATCCTATCGAGCGTAGAGAGCAGCTCAAATAGAATACGTTTGTTTGAGGAAGGGGCGGAAGACTTTATCTTGAAGCCTTTCAATCCAGAGGAATTAAGGGTAAGGGTAAAACGAATATTAAGATAATGAATTATGTCTTTTTCGGTAATAACGTGCCGTTGGCCGAACGTTTACGTAAGGCATTAGGCACCGGGGTCATAGAATGTATAACGCTTCTGCAGATGAAAAACACGCTTCTTCCTGCCGAGGAAATGGATTATTGTGTATTCATCGAGAAAACAGATCCTACGTTAAACATTCCTGCGATCATGCATTTGCATAAGACGTTTCAAAATATATATATCGTATTAATCGCCCCGGAAATGACCCGGGAGGAGAAAATATCCTATTTGCAAGCCGGAACGGACTGTGTCATCTCCGAGTCTACCTCTAAGGAAGATTTAGTGAAGCTACTGGGTATCGCCGAGAAATGCAAGAGAATGGAAAAAGCGCGTAAGCCTCAAATAAAAGAGCCTGATCTCGCCATTTTCAAGCTGCCTTTATGGAAAAGGGTCTTCGACATCATTTTCTCATCCATGGCGCTCCTCTGCCTCTCCCCTATCTTTATCATCACGGTGATTTGGATCAAGCTGGAGGACAAAGGCCCCGCTTTCTACAAGTCGAAACGAGTAGGCAGCAATTACAAGGTTTTCGATTTTTATAAGTTCCGCTCTATGTATATGGACGCGGACAAGCGCTTGGCTGAATATAAGAAACTTAATCAGTATATGGAATCTATTGATGAAGAGGCCGTGGCCTCTTCATCAACTTCTGTGAATTACAGAATGCGACCTCTTTTTTTAAAGAGAATAAACAAAATATCATTTTATATTCTGATAATGACGCTACTCCCGAAAACGACTATCTAAAAATAAAGCGTCACGAACGTTCCAACGCTTTCATCAAATTAGAGAATGATCCCCGTATAACAAAGATCGGCCATATTATCCGGAAATATAGCATTGACGAACTCCCCCAGCTATTCAATATATTAAATGGAGACATGTCAATAGTTGGTAACCGCCCTCTTCCCATATACGAGGCTGAGCTACTGACCAGTGACGAATACATACAACGCTTCATGGCTCCTGCCGGCCTTACAGGTCTTTGGCAAGTAGAGAAACGTGGCAATTCTGGTAGTATGTCCGCCGAGGAACGTAAACAATTAGACATCAAATATGCTCATACCTTTTCTTTCTGGCTAGACATAAAGATTATATTCAAGACGTTTACGGCGTTCGTGCAGAAAGAGGATGTATAAACTATACATAGCTGATAACAAACATAATTCACATGAAGATACTATTTATTCTATTATTCATATTAAATGCTTTTTCAATTGTCGCACAAAAAAAGAAGACATACTTCGATAAAGCGACAACAATAGAAGTAACTTCCGGCACGGATTCTATAAATGCCATGCTAGATGACTATGAACGTATTCAATTACCACCTCTATCGGTTTTTCTGGAATCCGTATATGACCATCCTTCTGTCAGAATTTATGAAGCTAAAAGAGATGAGGCTAACGCCGATATGAAGATTACAAAAAGAGAATGGTTGGACTATTTCAGGGTATACGGCCAATATCAATATGGGCGATTAGTTCAACTTTCTACAAGAGAAACCATAGAAGATCCTTCATTTCTCACCAGTATAGGCAGTAATCAGCATACTTACAGTGTAGGTATTTCCGTGTCTATCCCATTCGGAGACTTATTCAGCCGAGGCCAAAAAGTACGGATGAAGAAAGCTCGTTTCCGTCAATTGGATTATGAGTATGAAATGTCCATAGAAGAACGGAAATTAAGAATACTGGAAGCTTATAATAGTGTCTTACAAGCATTGGCTACATTAAAAGCTAAATCAGATGCTGCCGCACTTTACAACGCCCAGATGAAAATCTCCGAACAAGATTTTATTAATGGAAAAATTGATATTATCTCATTATCCATGGAACGTGGACGTCGTTCTGGTGCCGTGATTTCTTACCAAGAAGGTCGTGCGACCTTACACAATGCCGTAACTTTATTAGAAATGCTCACAAATGTTAAGATTATAAATCGATAACCCATGGATATAACACTTTATATATCGCGTTTTATATATAGAATCCGGCATCAATTAGTATTCGGAACGCTAATAATAACAGCGTTGGTTGCTTATTTCAGTCAATTCTTAGAAAAAAAATATACAGTTACCACCTCAATTTACACTGGCATTACGTCTAATACAGGATTAGATGATGAGACTCGGCCTGATTGGCAAGCTGTGAATAACACCTATGATAACTTGGTAAATCTAACCAAATCAAGAGGAACCTTAGAAAATGTCTCATTGAAATTACTAGCTCTAAACTTAATGCATGGAGATCCGGAAATAGATAATCTATATATAACAGCAAATAACTATAAAAAGTTGATAGCTTCCGTGCCAGAAGAGATCTTACTTTTAGTTGATACAACTTCTCTTGACAAAACCGTTAACTTATTCAAGGAGTATAAATACAGCGACAGTCGTAATTATTTACATGAGTTGTTTAATGGATCTAGTGCATTTTACAGTTACAATGCCTTATCCAGTATTATCATCAGAAGGCAAGGAAACAGCGACTTAATAGAGATAGCTTATACTTCTACCGATCCCGGTATTACATGGAATACGGTCAAATTGGTGAGTGAAGAATTAAAATATTCGTATAACAACTTACGATATCAAACCGCAAATGATATTGTTAAATATTATGAGGAAGAACTTAAGAAACTTCGTGTACAACTGAATAAGCAAGAAAACGAGCTTACTGATTATAATGTAAAGAATAGTGTTATTAACTATATTGAGCAAACTAAAGCTATCGCCCACTCTTTCGCAGACTTTGAGAATCGATATGAGGAGACACGGCGAAATTACGAGAGCTCATCCAGCATTATCAAAAATCTGGAGCAGTACATGGATATTCGTACTAAATTAGTTAAGTCCAATGAGGAATTCATTAATACCTTAGCCGAGGTATCCCGTATTAGTGGTAAAATAACAGAAATAGAGACTTTCACCTCCGATGAAATGCTAAGTAAAGACCAAGAGTTAGTAAAATACAGGGAAGAACTACGAGATGCCGAAAAGAAAATAGGTCTAATTACTAATAATATTAATAGTTATAAAGAAAGTAAAGAAGGTTTAGCCATTGAAGGTTTAGTTCAAGAATGGTTAAATCAAACACTTATACAAGCGAAAGCTCAAGCTGATTTGAAGGTTCTAAACGAGCGCAAGAATGATTTTGCAGATCAATACAAGAATTATTCTCCTATTGGTACACGAATAAATCAACAAGAACGTGAGATTCATGTAACCGAGCAATCTTATCTTGAAGTACTTCATGCTTTAAATATGGCAAAGATGAAGCAGAAGAATCTTCAATTAACCTCTTCAAACTTAAATACGATCTCGGATGCCTCCTATCCTTTATTCAGTGATAAAGGAAAGCGGTTTCTATTAGTTGTTGCCGCATTTATTGGTAGCATTATCTTTATTATCGGATTAAACCTAGTTATCGAGTTGCTAGATCGTACGCTCCGGGATGCCGAACGGGCCAGACGTCTTACTGGCATGAATATATTAGGGGCTTTCACAGGACGTAATTCCCAATTAAAATATCGTGGATTCGTAAAAACTTGTAACCGTATCTCTGCGGCTTATGCTTGTAACCGGTTAACACCTTACATCAAAAAGGGCGATACACTTTGTATCAATATACTAAGTCTAGAGGAAAAAGAAGGAAAAACGTTTATCTCACGATATTTCCAGGAATCTTGGGAAGAGCTTGGCTTCAACGTAAAATACCTAAGAGTCGGTCAAGATATCCCAATCGATGCCTCCTTATTCATGGCTGAACATATAGACAAACATATCCAGCTTGAAAGCAGGCCGGATATATTAATCGTTGAGTATCCTTCTATCCAACAGTATGGTGTTCCATCCCATTTGCTAGGGTCAAGCCAAGTCAATTTGTTAGTAGCTAACGCTTGCCGGGTTTGGAAAAATAGCGATACGGAGTTAGTTAAATATCTGCGTGACATTACAGAAGGCACGGCATTGTACTTATATCTAAACAATGCCACGAGAGAGGCCGTGGAAGATTTCACGGGGCAATTACCCCCTCAAACATCTATGCGATCTTTCGCAAACCGGATGATGTATATGGGATTAACGGCGACTAATACCGCTGTAAAATAACGAAAACACATGGAAACATCAAGATACATACAAGAGGACAATACTTCGTTCAAAATATCTCAGCTCTTTCTTGTCTTAGGGTTGGGAGGTATTGGCTATCCTTGCTGTATAACTCAATTCCAGTATTCATACTAATAACTTTGATTCCATTATTCTGTGTAGGAGGTATCCTTTTATTAAGATATCCATGGCTTATATTATTCGTTATATTCACGACCAATTACTTCATATTAGGCATCACCCGATACATTCCCATAGAAGGGATCAGTGTTATTATGGAAATCCTATATATGATAGCTTTGGTACTGATCTTTATTCAAGCTGCCCTTTTTCAAAACATAGAATGGCGTAGAGCATTTAATATCCTAAGTATCGCATTATGTATCTGGATGGGTTATTGCATTTTAGAAATAATCAATCCAACCAGCTCATTAGAAGGTTGGATATTATCAAGAGGATTAATATTCAATGGATTGATTATAGTTATTATTACATCTCTATTATGTACACGCTATTCCATACTCAAAGCTATCATATTTTGTTTATCCATATTCACGTTATTTGCGGTAATTAAGACATTAATGCAAAAGTTTATTGGATTTGATAGTTTTGAGACAAAATGGCTTAATGCCGGAGGAGCCACAACACATATTATTTGGTCTGGAATCCGCTATTTCTCATTCTTTACGGATGCCAGTAATATGGGTGCCAATATGGGTGCCGCCATCATGTTTTTCGGTATAGCCTCTCTCTACATGCGATCTGCATTATGCAAGATATATTATTCATGTATAGCGATTCTAGCACTTTATGCTTTGTTCCTTTCCGGGACAAGAGGAGCTATAATCGTACCATTAGCAGGGCTAGCACTTTACACACTGATCAGCAAACAAACTAAAATGGTCATTGGGGGAGCAAGTATGTTATTGTTTATCTATATCTTTTTCGCTTTTACGACTATAGGAGAAAGCAACTCATCTATCAGAAGAATGAGAACCGCTTTTAACCCAACCAAAGATGCCTCATATATCGTACGCAAAGAAAATCAAAAAAAATTAGCCACATATCTCAAATATAAGCCCTTTGGGGAAGGGCTTGGACTATCTGGAGATGGATTAGGAGTAAAAATATCCACTCGTTTTACCACTTCTATTCCAACTGATTCTTGGTACGTAAAAATTTGGGTAGAAACAGGCATAGTTGGATTGATTCTTTATCTTAGTATGATTTTTTTAACTATAGGATGGGGAGGGTGGATCATTGCCACACAGATCAAGGATCTTGAACTAAAAGGATTATTGTCCGGATTACTTTGTGGTATATTCGGTATGTTCATTAACGCATACGCAAACTCGTTTTGGGGTCAATTTCCAACAATGATAATCGCATTTATGGGGCTAACATTTGTGTTAAACGGTCCTTACTTTGACAAAGAGATACGAATAAAAAAAATTAACTGTTTCAAATAAATAACGCTATGATTGAACAATTCTTTCAAATAGGAGAAAACTGGATTGATAAGGAACAATATGCCTTTCAATTAGGAGATGCCATCTTATTCCTTTGTTTTCTGATATTTGTACTATATTTATTCGTGTTTGCCATCTATTCAAAACGGAAACCACAGTATAATTATCCAACTGCCAAGAAGAAGTATCGTTTCGCTGTCTTGTTCCCCGCTTATCAAGAAGACGAAGTTATCATAGACTCCGTAAAAAATTTTCTCGTTCAAGAATATCCAAGAGAACGATACGACATTATCGTTATATCTAATCAGATGCGACAAGATACGATAGATAACTTAAAAGCATTATCGGCGAAAGTCGTTAAAATGGATAGTCCCCAAAGCACAAAAATCGAGGCTCTCAAAGAAGCATACATTATATTGAGAAAGGAGATATAAAGTATGATAATGTCGTTATCCTCGATGCGGATAATATCGTAAAACCAAGTTATCTCGAGAAAATAAACGATGCCCTTTATGCGGGCTGTTCCGCATTGCAAACACACAGAGTCGCTAAAAACCGTGATAGCAATATCGCTGTGCTCGATTCTGTCAGCGAAGAAATTAACAACTCTATCTTTCGTAAAGGCCATACCCGTCTCGGATTCTCTTCCGCCCTTAGCGGCTCCGGCATGGCTTTCGAATACGAGCTTTTCAAGGATATCATACAAGAATGTCACGATATAGGAGAAGATAAATACATGGAAAGAAAGCTTTTGTTGCAAAATGTTTATATCGAGTATTTGGAAGAAGTATATACCTATGACGAGAAAGTTCGAGGTAAGAGGGATTTCTATAACCAGCGCCGTCGTTGGTTGACAACTCAAATCAGCAACTTATTCTCGGGTCTTTTCCAAATGCCGGCAGCCATATTTAATGGAAATTGGGACTATTGCGACAAATTATTTCAATGGATGATGCCTCCTCGCGTATTACTGCTAGGTTTTATTATATTAATAGCCTCATTTTTGACTGTTCTCGATTTTATAACATCCATCAAGTGGTGGCTCTTATTGGTCTTGTTAGGTATTACATTCAGTATAGCGGTACCAGACTATCTTGTCGACAGGAAATTCAAGAAAGCGATAGCGAGCGTTCCTGTCTTATTCATACTTATGTTCCTCAATATTTTCCGTATAGGAGGACACAAATTTAATCCAACTAAACATTCTTTAAAACCATGAGAATAGCAATTGAGGCACAACGTATATTCCGGACCAACAAACATGGGATGGACTTTGTCGCTCTTGAGAGTATTCGAGAGTTACAAAAAATCGACAAGGAAAATGAATATTTTATATTCGTCAGTCCAGGTGAAGATCATTGCCTAGAAGAGACAGACAATGTACATATTATTGAGGTAAAATGCCCTACCTACCCTCTTTGGGAACAAGTTGCGCTTCCACGAAATGTAAGCAAGATAAAGCCAGACCTCTTGCATTGTACCAGTAATACCGCCCCACTAAATTGCCCTGTCCCGTTAGTGTTGACATTACATGATATTATTTTCCTAGAACCCCGTCAGGGAGGAAATAAATCTTGGTATCAAAACATGGGTTGGTATTATCGCCGCATGGTGGTTCCTCGCATACTCCCCCAATGTAGGAAGATCATCACAGTCTCTCGTTTTGAATGCGACCGCATACGTGAGGCATTGCGATTACCCAAGGATAAAATCACAGCTATCTATAATGGATATAGTGAGCACTTTCATCCCCTGCCAGAGATATCATCTATTACCCATAAGTATATTAATAATGACGATTATATTTTTTTCCAGGCAATACAGATCCTAAAAAAAACGTCGCCCGCACGTTAAAGGCATATAGCCTTTATTTGAAGCACTCAGAAAAGAAACGACCTCTACTTATCGCAGACTTAAGCGAGGATAAACTAGACGCTATCCTACGAGAGCAACGGATAGAAGAGATCAAGCCCTTTCTCTCATACCCGGGATACATCCCTAATACAGACCTAGCTTATCTATATAACGGCGCTTTCGCTTTTTTATATACTTCCCTAAGGGAAAGTTTCGGTATTCCCTTGCTAGAAGCCATGGCTTGCGGCACACCTGTAATTACGGGGAACACATCCGCAATGCCAGAGATAGCTGGAGAAGGCGGAATACTAGTTGACCCGTTGAGTGAAAAAGAAATCGCAGACAAGATACTATATTTAGAGCGAGATCAAATATTCTATCAAAATCAAATAGAATATGGTTTAAACAGAGTCAAAAGATCTCTTGGTCACAAACAGCGGAAAATCTTTTGACCCTATATAAAACGATTTAAACCTGATAAGTCATGGATATAGGCCAAATCAAACAGAAAATCAAGCAAAATGAGTTTTTGAAGAAAATAGTATTCTATTCAATAACCTCTCCTAAAAATCCTAAACCTCGTTGTTGGGTAAAATGGTTTGTCAATCCTTGGATCCATAAGAAAGGAAAAGGAGCTATCATTCGAAGGAGAAGATCCCGTATTGATGTATTCCCTTGGAATCAGTTCACGGTAGGTAAAAATTCCCTCATTGAGGATTTCACGACCATCAACAATGGGGCAGGCGATGTTATCATAGGCGACAACGCCCGTATTGGAATCGGTTCGGTGGTGATTGGTCCCGTACGATTCGGAAATAAAGTCGGATTAGGTCAGCACGTTTTCATCTCCGGTTTTAATCATGGATATGAGGATGGAAATGTGGATTCCAATGAACAACCTTTAGTAAAGAAAACTGTAGTAATAGATGAAGACTCCCATATTGGAGCAAACTGTGTAGTCGTAGCAGGTGTCCATATTGGTAAGAGATGCCAGATCGGAGCTGGAAGCGTAGTAACTAAGGACATTCCAGATTACTCCGTTGCTATAGGTAATCCCGCTAGAGTTATCAAACGTTATGATATTAACAAACAAAAATGGATAAGAATCTAGTTAGCGTAATCATACCCCTATATAATACCGAGGAGTTCGTAGAAGAGGCGGTAAGATCTATCATGTGCCAGACTTTACGAGAAATAGAGATCATTGTTATAAATGACGGCTCAACAGATAACAGTCTATCTATCATAAAACGCCTAGCTGATGAAGATAAACGTATCCGAATTTATACACAGTATAACCAAGGGCCATCAGTCACCCGAAACAAAGGCTACGAATATACCCAAGGTAAATACGTTTATTTTATGGATAGTGATGATTATCTGGAGCCAGAAGCCTTAGAAACATGCTATATTAAATGTGAACGACAGGCTTTAGATTTCGTTTTTTTTGATGCGGACATATTAAACAAGGAAAAACATAAAAACATATCTTTAAACTATCAACGAAAAGATTGTACAAATCCGGAGTTAGTATATCAAGGCCCATATATCTTAAAACTCCTAATAGATCATAAGGCATATTCTCCATCCCCATGTCTTAATTTCATAAGAAGAGAATACCTAACAGAGATCCAACTCGATTTTCTTCCCGGAATCATCCATGAAGATCAATTATTCACATGCTTGTTATATTTACAGGCCCAAAGAGTATCCTCCATACACAAGGATTTCTTCAAACGTAGGCTACGGGAAGACTCAATCATGACCAGTAAGTTCTCAATGCGAAACATGGAAAGTTACTTTACGATAACTGCCCATTTAAGCAAATTCGCGGACTCACACCCAATGTTCCGTGAAATAATCGACTTATATTTATCAAGAATGCTCAACGCCGCAGTATGGCTATCCTATAAAATACCCTTTAAAGATCGCTTGAAAATAGCCAGACGATGTCTAAAAGAATATAGGCAATACGTGACAACAAAAAATCTAATAGTTTTATTATTCAAATCATTCCTATAAAAACAAAAGAAACTATGGCATCCATAAAAAAAGAATTAATATCAGGAGTATTATATACGGCCATATCCAAATATTCCGGAATAATTATTTCTCTGGTTGTCACCGGAATATTAGCACGCTTAATTGCCCCCGAAGAATTTGGTATAGTAGCAATAGCAACTGTAATTATTTCTTTTTTTGGTATTTTCAGTGACCTAGGTATTGCGCCCGCTATTATTCAAAATAAGGATTTAACAGGCAAAGATCTTAACAGAATATTCTCTTTTACCTTATGGTTGGGAATCATGATATCTATTCTTTTTTTCCTATGCTCTTGGCCCATTTCTTTTTTTTATAAACAAAAGACATTACTGACAATATGCCAACTACTATCCATCAATTTATTTTTTGCTTCGGCAAACATCGTTCCTAACGCACTCCTATTCAAGAATAAGGAGTTTAAGTTTATCGCATATCGTAGCTTAACTATCCAATTTATTGGAGGAAGCATAGCCATCAGTGCCGCCATCGCAGGTGCCGGACTATATGCATTAGTCATTAATCCTATTTTCTCCAGCATTCTCTTATTTATCATATCATATCGGAAAAACCCTCAAAAGTTACAATATACATTCGGTCTGGATTCGGTCCAAAAGATATTCAGTTTCTCAGCCTATCAATTTTTATTTAATGTAATTAATTATTCAGCAGAAACCTTGATAAATTATTAATCGGAAAATACATGAATATGAATGCCCTAGGGTATTACGAAAAATCATATCGGCTAATGATGCTTCCTTTGCAAAATATAACCCATGTGATCTCTCCTGTCATGCATCCAATCTTTTCCGGTTTTCAAGATGACTTGCATAAGCTAGCGGATTCATACGAGAAGGTTATTCATATTCTAGCCTTTATTGGTTTACCCCTGTCTGCGTTATTATGGTTTTCCGCAAGGGAAATCACTCTCATTTTGTTTGGGGATCAATGGATGCCCTCCGTTCCGGTATTCCAGATATTATCTATATCTGTTGGTATACAAATAATATTATCAACATCCGGCTCTATTTTCCAAGCGGCCAACGACACTAAAAGTTTATTCATTTGCGGCGTATTCTCCACTTTATTAAACGTATCTGGCATTGTAATAGGGATATTTGTATTTAAAACGCTCGAAGCGATCGCATGGTGCATTACTATCACATTTACGATCAATTTCATCCAATGCTATATATGGATGTATAAAGTGACATTAAAGCGTAATGTGAAAATCTTTATCCGACAATTTTTATCACCTATTGTATTAACAAGTATTTTGATACTCTTACTATGGCCTATATATGAGATATCATACAAGATGACTGAGCTAGGAAGCTTATCCGTTAAGATTCTGTTAGCTATATCTTTTTCTTCCATATATATACAATTAAGTGGAACTTATGATATTATTAACCTACTTAAATCCAAGATACAGAAATGAAAGCTTTATTCCTGATATTTCACGGTCTTAATCCTGCTAATGGGATCAGCAAGAAGATCTACTACCAAGTCAATGCCTTAAGAGCATGTGGCATTGATACGAGACTCTGTTACCTAAATGAGTCTAACGGCAGGAAATTGAGAATGATAGACTCCGAGGTACTACAAGATTATGGAGCAGGGTTCAAGGGTAAAATACTGAAAAGGATAGAATATTCTTCAATCGTTGAATATGCGAAGAAAGAAAAATTAGTTTTATTTATATGCGATCTGATCATAACGCTAATCCATTCACGATTCATATGGTTCATCAAATGCGTAAAGCGGGGATAAAGGTTGTAATGGAAATACCAACTTATCCTTATGACCAAGAATATATAGGTTTCTCTCGTCGGAAATTACTATTTATAGATCAATGTTTCCGTCATTCCTTGGCCAAACAATTATGCGGGATCGTGACTTTCTCCGACTATAAGACCATATTCGGCATTCCCACTATACAAATATCGAACGGCATTGACTTCTCGCAAATTAAATTGAAACAACAGGTCAACGATACAAACAAGGAACTTCACCTAATAGGAGTAGCGGAGATTCATTACTGGCATGGATTTGACCGTCTGGTTAAAGGTCTGGCTGATTATTATGATTCACATCCCAATTACAAAGTCTTTTTCCATATTGTAGGAGATTTCTTCGGGCAACGAGAAAAAGATGATATCCTTCCAATCATCAAACAGCATAAATTAGAGAACTACGTAACCCTTCACGGCGCTAAGCACGGCGAAGAGCTTGACCGGCTTTTTGAGAAAGCAGACATGGCCATCGGTAGTCTTGCACGGCATCGTAGCGGTATCACCCATATTAAAACATTAAAGAACAGGGAATATGCCGCCCGGGGCCTTTCTTTTATTTACTCTGAGACAGATAGCGACTTTGAGAATAAACCGTATATACTTAAAGTGCCCGCAGATGAAACCGCCATCGATATAAACTCATTAATACATTTTTATGAAAAGCAATCTCTTTCTCCCCTTGAGATCAGGGAATCAATTCGATCTCTCTCATGGGAAACTCAAATGAACAAAATAATTAACTCTATAAAAATCTCATAAGAAAAAAACATGGTTATTCCTTCGCAAAAAGGTAAGACGCCTTCTTTTTCCTATGATATTTGTAGGGAGCACTTACTATACATAAATAATATTCACATGACTAGAATTCACGAGTTATAGGCCATTATCTACAAATATATTTTAGTGTCTAGAATCAGCCTCAAGGCTGCACAATCACTCATAGTTTATTAAAATATTCAATCCCTAAAAAAATATCTATTTTCCAATTAACATCACATAATAATCCTCCATAAATTTAGCTATTACTATCTAAATAAAGCGTACTATAACACATGTTTGTAAACATTTAATATCTTCGTATATATTTTGTTTTATCGCAATTTTATTCCGATCTTTGCAGAGATTTAAACAACAATTATAAATCCTCACGATCTTCATAAAAAAAGAGTGGAATATTTATTCATTCATGATTTACGGCCATTGTGAAAAAACGATCTAAATGAAATGGTTCTTCAAAAAAGACGGAAACGACACGTTTCCTATTTAAATCTTTTAATAACTCCCTTGTATATTTATATATAGCGGTGCGAAATCGTGGCGAAAAAAAGCAACGATTCCAAGCTTATCCGCTAAGGATTAAGAAGTTCAGAGTTTGATCTAGAATGCGATTCAGAGTACGATATTTATTAACACGCCCTAAAGGGGTATAATTCAAAACATTATGTATAAACTATTCAACACGGATGAGCTACGGAAGAACGGCTACATCCGCTATCCCAGAGTTTTCTTGGATATGCTCATAAGAAATTGTTGCAAGGGAAAGCGGATCCCGACGCAAATAGGGATCATGCTGTACCTGTACAGCAAAGTCGCCTATAGCCCTTACCAATGTCCATGGAAAAATGACACATACACCATCCAGAAAGGGCA
>ERZ791618.763-NODE-763-length-13676-cov-1.820865_pt1 | contig 13676 bp, 14 predicted proteins | sample MGYA00510059_ERZ791618 | MGnify/ENA primary metagenome ERZ791618 (study PRJEB30046, sample SAMN00715159) | human gut metagenome | study: EMG produced TPA metagenomics assembly of the A metagenome-wide association study of gut microbiota in type 2...
ATTTGTTGTATTCAAGCAGGAAAAAAGATAATTGCTTTAGCATGAAGTAAATAAATTCCAAAGATTTTACTTACATTTGTTTCTATAAATAAAATGTAAGTGAAAAACATGAGAAAACAACTATCAGTTACATTAGCTTGTTTCCTTCTTACTTCGGCTACGGCGCTCGCTCAAAGCTGGAAATCTTATGAAAATACTGCGAAGGGAAAGACTTATGAAACATCCGATTACGTGACATTGCTGGATAGCACGTTGGTATCTGTCCAACCTACCGGGCAAGGTCGTTTGCTGTGTGTAAAGTGATTAAAGTACAGACTCCGAGAGGGCAGTGGCTAACCGGGTAATTAAATACGATTATGACCCTCTGACCGCCTATGCCGAGTTTAAGCGTGTAACCGTCTATCGTGCCAATGGCAAGGTTGACGAACTGGATGTAAAGAAAACCTGTGATTATGCTGCTCCTGCCCGGGCTATTTACTGGGGAGCGAGACAAATAATGCTCGAAATCGGCGCTTTGCAACCCGGTGAGTTGTGGATTATGAGATAGCCAAGAAGGGGTTCACTTATGCGTTGCTTGGAGCCGGTGATGAAGACGATTCTCGTTTTATCCCGCCTATGCGCGGGCAATTTTATGATATTGTTCCTTTCTGGAGCGCTGCCCCCACCGTGCGTAAAGTTTATAAAGTAGCTGTTCCTATGGAGAAAGAACTGCAATTCCAGTTCTATCAGGGGGAATGTGCTTCGTCCATGCGTTATGAAAATAATAGCAAGGTATACACTTTTGCCATGGATAATGTAATGCCTTTCGGCAGAGAGCCGAATATGGTGGATCTTTTCGATGCAGCTCCCAAATTGATGATGTCTTCCACTCCTCAATGGAAAGACAAATCTTTGTGGTTCAACAAAGTGAATGAAGACTATGGTAGTTTTGCCCCACTGCCCGAAGCGCAGAAAAAAGTGGATGAACTGATAAAAGGCAAGAAGACCGAAATGGAAAAGATTGCCGTGCTGACTCATTGGGTGGCTGATAATATCCGTTATGCCGGTATATCCATGGGAAAAGGAGAGGGCTTTACACTTCACAATACCAAGATGAACTATACCGACCGTTGCGGAGTCTGTAAGACATAGCGGGTACACTGATTTCTTTCCTGCGCATGGCCGGTTTCGAAGCCTATCCTGCCATGACGATGGCAGGCAGTCGGGTAGAAAGTATTCCTGCCGACCATTTTAATCACTGTGTGGCAGTGTGAAGTTGAGCAACGGAACATACATGCCACTCGATCCTACCTGGGTTCCTTTCTGTCGCGAACTATGGAGCAGTGCCGAACAGCAGCAGAACTATCTGCCGGGTGTGCCCGAAGGTTCTGATTTGTGTATCACTCCGGTTTCAGCTCCCGAAAATCATTATGTGCGTATCAAGCCGATAACCGCTTGGATGCAGACGGTACTTTGCGCGGTACTTTCACTCTTACCGCCGAGGGGCAGAGTGACAGTAATATCCGCCGTATCTTTACTACCGGATTCCGGAGCGAATGGAAAAATACAATGGAAACCAGCTTTTAGCCATATCTCCCAAAGCTAAATTGCTGAGCGTAGACTACGGCAAGAATCCTAAAGACTATCAGGCAGCACCTATTAAAATCACTTTCCGTTATGAAATACCGGACTATGCATTGAAAGGTGAGAAGGAGATGTTCTTCCGTCCGTTGGTGATGAATAACCTTTATAATCAGGTACGCTCTTATTTGCGTATCGATACTTCACTGAAAGAGCGTAAGTATGGTTTTAAAGATGGATGTTCGCGTTTGGTTGAACTGGATGAAACGATTCAACTTCCGGCAGGATACAAGCTGGCGAATGCCGATAAGAATGAGACAATGCAAGGTACGGGAGCCGATTTTGAAGGTTCATTGCGCAGCAAGGAAACAAAGTGCTGCTTCACAACAAACTGGCTTTGAAGAAACGTGTTTATGAGGCTGCTGATTGGGATAGTTTCCGTAATGCTGTGAATGCGCACAAAGCGTATGGTGAATATTTAGTGATTAAAAAGTAGAGCAGAATGAAAAATATGCATTATTATATAGTTACGCTGGTGGTACTCTTATTTATGGTAGCTCCGGCAAAAGCGGCATCCGAAGCCGAATTCGGGAAATTGCACAAAACGTACATCTTGCATACTGACGGTAGCCAGGAGATGCGTGTACAAAAGGAACTGACATTGTTTACCCATACGGCAATGAATCGTCTGTATGGCGAAAGTTTTATTGTTTACAATCCGGAGTTTCAAGAATTGAAGATTCACGAATCGTATACTCGTCAGAAGATGGCAATATCGTTAAGACGCCCGAAAACGCGTTTGTTGAGGTACTTCCTTCTGCTGCAGCCGATGCTCCGGCATATAATGGTCTGAAAGAAATGGTTGTAGTCCATACCGGATTGGAGCTGGGAGCTACTATTTATCTGGATTACTCGGTTATTACCCGTCCGGGTTATCTTCCCGAACTGGATGTGTGCGAGCAGATAGAGGAATTATCTCCTATCAGGGAGTATGTGCTTTCGGTATCGGTACCCGAAAACAAACCTTTGCATTATGAGTTATTGAATGGAAAAGCTGTTCCGGTGGTGAAAACAGCGGGTGGTGTAAAGACTGTGACCTGGGCGTTGAAGAATGTGCAACCTCGTCCTAGTATGCTTGCTGTTTCTTTGCCGGCAGGTAACGTACAGGCTATTGTGGCTTCTACGTTGCTTCAAAAGCCGATGCGTTGAAAGTGATTAAACGGCAATTTGAAAGTAACGACAAAGAAGTTTCTGAACTGGCAAAGAGGCTGACTGCCAATACACAAAGTTCGGAGCAAAAAACGAAACAACTCACTGCTTACGTGCAAGGATTAGGAAACTGCCGTTTGTCATTGTCACAAACCGGGTATCGTTTGCGTCCGGTTGCCGAAGTGATTCGTTCGGCTTATGGAACGGAAGCGGAGAAAGCGGCTTTGCTGGCTGCTTTGCAACAGGCAAGCGGCATTCAGGCCGAAGTAAAGGCTGTCTTTCCTAAAACAGAAGATAAGGATGCGGCAGGACTCGCTGCTGTCAGCAGACTGTTTGTTGCTGATAATGCTATTGCCGATATACAGGATTTTGTATCTGTTGTCAACATGGACGCCCGGCCGGTGACTTTGGAAGGAGTTTCCCATGTTATTTCGCAAACCGACACATTACGAGTGACGGCAGAAGCCGGAAAAACTTTGGAAGCAGGTTACCGGAAATTTGAACTGCCACAGGCGCGGAATGGTTGGGCTGCTTATGAAGGACGTTCAACAGTTGTAAATACGACTCGCCCGGTTAATCTGTTATTGAGATATTTACCTGATGAAACTTATACTTGTATTGTGAAAGTTGCTGACGGGATGAGGCCGGTAGTGCTGCCGACTGATAAGAAGATTGATAATCCGGTAGGTACCGTAGGAGTTACAGTGAAAAAAGCGGCAAAGGAGATAAAGATTGTCCGTACCTTGAAACTGAAAAAGCAATTGATTAACTCCGGCCGAATATCCGGCATACTATCGTTTGATGTCGGAATGGTTGGATACCGGTGAAAGCGTTTTGTTATTTTAATCTGTCTTCTGCTGTTTTATAGGCGATGAAGCAGCAGAAGACTTCGATACGCTGCTCGGTAAAGTGGAATATGGGGAGTGTTTTCAAAGTTCCTTTTGATATGAGGAAGGAACGAAATGTTAAAATATACCTAGGGGTGTGGGGACAGACGCTCCTGCGGTGTATTTATATTATAGAGAAGCATTAAATCTGGATACAAATAAAAAACACTCGTCATGAAAATGGATAAACTAAAAAAGGATGATATTCAGTTAGAAAAAGTAGTATCTGAATTGAAGGAGAGGTTGAAATACAAAGATGAGCTGAACCTAGATTTAATCCAGCGTAATCGAGAGCTGAAAGCTAAACTCAGATTGCAGTTATCTCTTAAAAGTGAATTAACTGAAAAAGAATTATTATTGACAGTTGGTTTAGAGTCATTGTTGCTTTTGAAGAAACATCGATATAATCACATCAAGAAAGAGGAAGACTGGCTGTTGCTTTACGATGCTATCAATATATTATATGGAGATATTAGCCATATAGTTTCTTCCTTTGGCCTAACCTCTCAAGAGGTGAAGGTTTGTTATCTTACTTATATAGGAATCACCATCTCTGAACAAGCGAAAGTCCTGATTATTGAGACAAATACAATCAAAAGGTATAAAAACAGGATAAAAAACAAGTTGAAATTAGGAGAAGAAATTCTACTATCTGTCTACCTAAATCTCAATTCAACGAAGATAAATAAGAATTAAACGTACAGATAATCAATAAAGTACATGTATAGATAATTTACATATTTTGTCCTCCTCCAATAATTGCATGATATTATAATCCAGACTATCTTTGTCTCACAATAACAAATATATTAATGCTATGAATACATCAACATTTGCCAAAACGATTGTCTCACATTGGAGTGTTATTGCAGTTGTTGCTGTATTGATATATTATAGTATATTTTCGCACGAATTTCAATTGTATTGGGATGATCAGTGGCAAGTGATTAATTCGATGACGAACGACGGGATATCATTGAAGAATTTGCAGACTATATTCCACAGTATTAGTAACGGTCAATACTCCCCAATCAATCAATTATACTACACGCTTATTCATCTATGCTTCGGCTACAGTAGTTTAGCCTTTCATATAGGTAATTTGCTGTTTCATATATTTAATGCCTGTTTAGTGTACTTATTGCCTATTCTTTTATAAGAAATCATTTTGATTCTAAAAAGGCATTGGGTATATCCTTCTTCACCGCACTGTTATTTGCCATACACCCGGTTCAGGTAGAAACCGTTTGCTGGATTAGTGCGTCGAAGATAGTGCTTAGCACTTTTTTCTATTTGTCGGCACTGATATGCTACATACAATATATGCGCAATAGTAAATGGCAGTATCTTCTAGCGAGTGTGGTCAGTAGTATATTGGCTATGGGCTGCAAAGAACAGTCCGTTATTATAGTTCCATGCTTGTTGCTGTTCGACTGGATGCTGTTCAAAAGAAATATGCGTTCCTTGAAAGTGTATATCGAAAAAGTATATTATCTCATTCCTGCTATTGCCATTTTTATAGTTACCCTTGTGGCCAACAAAAATACAGGAGAAGAAATCATAGGATATACGATAGTAGACCGTTTTATATTCCTTTGCTATTCATCATTTAAGTATCTCTTGATTTCGGCTATTCCTTTCAAGCTTTCCTATCTTTATCCTTTCCCCTTTCAGGTAGGCGAAAAGATACCCATGGCTTTATGGATATACCCATTTGTTATCCTATTCATAGGATATGTGATATACCTGAACCGCAGAAAGCCATTATTGGTCTTTTGCACGCTGTTTTTCATATTACATCTGTTGCCGGTGCTTCATGTGATTCCGCTACCCCGCTACGTTGTTGCAGCTGACCGCTATCTGTATATACCGTATATTGCGTTTGCAATTGGGCTTTCCATATTGTCATATCATCTATACGAACGCCAAAGAAAGTGGATTCTATATGCCGGATTCCTATATTGCTCATACCTATGCGTTTACACTGCCGGTTATGCTCCTGCATGGAAGAACTCAGATACTTTGAAAGAACACTTTAAAGAAGTTTTAAAGAAAAGAGAAACTAACCTTAGTATTAATTTTAAACACGAGAAACAATGAAAAAGAACAAAATCGTAGTATTAGCCGGAATGGCTTTACTAATGGTAGGAACTATCTTAAACGTGCATGACGCGCTTAATGAGTTCGGAGTAATGGAGATATCACTGCATCCGCAGGTGATGGCGCAGACGGGGACGACATCCGGAACTACAACTAACATGGGAAAACAATTAGAGACAGATGTGAAATGCACAAAAACAACCACCACCTCGAGTTCTTCATCTGTCACAACGGGTACTAGAACCGATACTAATATCAATGGTGGTATTAGTGTAGGTAATGGAATCATAGGTGGTTCTATTGGAGGTGATCATTCATGGGGCTCAAACTCTTCATCTGGTTCATCAACAACCACTACTGAAACTGTAGTACAAGAATTTAATGCTAAAAAGTATTACTGTGGTCCAGCCACAAATTACGTTGAAGTTTGTAGTATTACTGATCCTTGCCGTCAGTAATGATTAAAAATGCTAAGTTCATGGATTCCTAATGCTATGGACTTAGTATATAATTTTTTTAAATATATATTGTATGATAAACTATAAGTCATTATCAAAATTATTCACACTTTGTTGTAACATTGTTACAGTAATCATTCTCTTCATAAACATTGGCTGTCAGACACCCCAAAATAAAGTTTCAACAGGCGAGCATATTATTTCCGATTCAACTCTTATTCAAATAAATGTTGATCCGGATGGAGAAGAATCCTATGCTTTCGACAGCTTGATCGATGATATATCATACATCAAATTGGAAACAAACAGCGACTGTTTAATAGGAAACATACATCAGATACTTTGCTCTAATGAGTATATTTTCATAATGGATGTTTTTGTTGCAAATGCTGTATATTGTTTTGATAAACACGGCAATTTCGTTCGGAGAATCGGAAAAGTAGGACAAGGTCCTGGTGAATACTCGCGTTTATGCAAAATGTGTCTAACAAGCGATCAAAAACAAATAGTTTTGTATGACTGGAATCGTCTTCATTATTACGATTTGAATGGGAAGCATATAAAAGATGTATCTCCTAGCTTTTATGCAAATGATATTGAATTGATTAATAATGATTTTATTGCTGGGTTTATAGAAGCTGGTATGGACGATGATTCTCAACGGCAAATGCTATCTGTTTATGACAAAGATTTCAAACTACTTTATAGAGAATTTCCAAGTTTTTATAACGAGGTATTTCACTTAAACAATGGAATGCATCCTTTACGTAGTTTTGGAAATGACATTTATTTAAAAGAGCCATGGACGCATAATATTTATAAGATAGAGAAAGATCGTTGTTACGAGAAATATAGAATAAATATAACTAATGGTGGATATCCAGAAAGACCAGAGGACATGAACAGTGATACATATATAAAAATAGTCGGAACAAAAGTTCATATGGCAGACTATGTTATATTAGAGGACTATGCATTGTTCTATTTTAGCAAAAATGGATTCACTTGGTCTCCTTTCGTTATTTATTCTCATAAAACGAAAAAGACTTATAAGTGTAATGGCAGATATTACAATCCTTTATTTTTTGCACATTCTCCAGGAAATACACCCATAGTTTGTTATGACAAAGAAACTTTTCTTATTCCGCAATCTGCCACTACTGTTATGCGTATGAAAGAGCGAATTTATAATTCGCCATTAATTAACGATAGCAAGTTAATGCAGTTATATGATGGATTAACGGAAGATAGTAATCCTGTCTTATTCCTCCTACATATTAAATCTATTTAAATGTAACAGGATGAAAAAGAATATCAACATATATATTGTTGGCATATTAGCACTATTATTACTAGGTGTCAATATGGTCACTTTAAAGAAGTATAAGGCCCTAAAGACGTATTGTCAGGAACAGATTGCTGATAAATCCATTACCGGACAAAAAGAAATGGCACTATGGGTAAATTCTCAAATTGCTTTCTCGGTGAATGGAATGAAGATGCCAAATATCTTATTAAAAGAATACAATGGTGTCACAATTCCGCTTGAGGAATATATGAAAGGGAGAAAAGAAGTGTTAGTAGTAAGAGTCAACGAATTATATTGCAGTGATTGCGTCAATTTCATACTTCAAAAAATAGGGCGTTTATCTAAAGAATTAAATCTTGACGAGAATATTTTGCTTATTGGAAGCTACCAATCGTCAACAGCTCGTAGATATTTAGAGAAAAACATGAAATTGCCTTCTACTGTATTTGATATAGAAAATGGAAATTTATCTCTCCCATTGGAAGAAGAAGGTTTTCCATATTGCTTTTTGTTATCAAGTGACATGACAATCTTACATGCTTTCATACCCGACAAAGCTGTTCCTGATTTGGCAAACAATTATCTTAAAAACATAAGTCAACGATATTTTCAAACCAATTAAAAATTTAGAATTATGAAGAAAAGAATTTTATTGTTATGCTTGTTTTGCATGACATTGGGTTTTGCCTATTCGCAAGAGCCTGATCCTCAGATAACAAATATGACTAAGGTTGTTATTTGCACATCTGATAAAAAATCGCTTATAAAAGCTGAGAGTTTAAAAGAAATATGGAAACCGGCTTATATCCATACTATCTCAATAAGTCCAAAGGCTAATCTCAAAGCACTTATTCGGTTGGAAGAATTATTGCAGAAAACTCCGATGTTATACAATCCGGAAAATACACTGATTATTTGTACAGACAAGTATCTTGAACTTATAAAGGAAGCGGCAGCGGGGTATAAACTCGTTCAACTCCCCAGTTTGGGATCTTCGGAATCTATGATTGTAGAGGGAAAGATTACTCCTTTGACGAAGGAAGACAACGAACCGGGATATGACTTTAAATTTGTAGAAGAGAAAGCTCTATAGTTCTGTCTATTAGATGCAAATAATGACTCATGCAGTTCCTGAAAAAACATATTACTGAACTATGTTTTATGCTATTATTGTGCGGCACCCTATGGGGAGCCGTGCAATTAATAGTGTCGGGGCATATATTCAACGGTGACTTTGCACTTTATATCCGACAGGCACAAAGCATACAATACGGAGATATGCAGCAAGTGTTTTCGGACATGCAGGAGATGATAACCCATTCTACTTATCAGCGCTATTCGCCTATACTTTACCCGTGGGGATATCCTCTGCTACTATTTCCGTGTGTGGCATTGTTTGGCATCAACTATTTTGCCTTCAAAATTGTAGGAGTTATCTGTCTGGTAGGGGCTTTCATCTTTCTCTATTATCACCCTATTCTCTCGAAAGAGCGTTTCAGAATGTCCGTCCTACTCGTTTTAGCTTTGCTGACAGGCAACATATTCTATTGGGGGTATGTTAACTCCGTCAGCAGCGAACTTCCCTTTTTCTGCTTCCTCATGTTCTCCTTTTGGACAATGAACAAACTCTATGCATTGAAGGAACAGACCGAAAAGCGAACTATACTATACATCGGTTTAGGTATTCTTCTTTTTTTCACGGCACAGATTCGTACGGAAGGATACTTCTTATTTATTTCCTTAATCGTACTTCAATGGAAAAACAGATTATTAGGATGGAGATTTTTCCTTCCTTATGCATCTGCTCTATGCATTTGGTTTGTCTTTACTCTTGTTTTTCCTTCGGGATATACAGAACATTTTGAGCACTTTAAGGTGGTGACTCTGACAAACCTACTTCACAACATCCAAACATTTTACGAATATCCTGCTCAGATCTTATATATTCCTTTTTCACTCTTCATCTTTTCTTTTGGGTGAATTGCTTGCTCGGCTTATACATAAGTAGCCGGAAATTAACGGCGGAGTCAGTTTATCTGGTTTCTACCATAATGCTCTTAATCTGTTGGCCTTATGATGTAATAAGGTATTGGCTTTCTCTTTTTCCATTATGTTTCATATTCTTCATTCAAGGATTCCGATTTATGTGTATGGTGTGGGGCAAGAAAGCGGGAAAATGGGTTCTCTATCCAATTATTGGCATACTAATCTGTTCTGTTTGGAAAGTTTCAATAAAATATGCGACCTCACCCATACAGATTTATACTACCATAAATCCGAACGTGGAAGGCGAGAGTGCTCAAGAAATGTACGCCTTCCTCCGTACGAATACCGCTCAGGACGATTGGATAGCCTGCGGAGAAAGCCGCTCTATCTATTTATATACGAATCGTCTTTCCTGCAATATTTCGGGAGAGGTATCCAATCTTCCTGCCAACGTCAACTGGTATGTCGAGTTTTTGTATCGTGGTTCCTATCTTCAATACCCTCATGGGGTGATCAGATTGAACCATAACCGTTTTCAACAAGTATTTTGTAATCAAGATTTTGCAATATATAAAATACTAACACCATGAAAAGCACAGACATTGAATATTCTATCATTTTGCCTTGCCTCAATGAAGAAAAGACATTAGGCATATGTATCCGGAAAATCCATCAATTTTTTTCAAACACCGGATTAACTTATGAAATTATAGTCGCCGATAACGGTAGTACAGACAATTCCGCTCTCGTTGCTAAGAATAATCGGGCGGATGTGATACAGGTAAGTCAGAAAGGATATGGCAGTGCTTTGAGACATGGCATCGAACATTGCAATGGGAAATATATCATTATGGGTGATGCTGATGATAGTTATAACTTTCTTGAATTATCATTATTTATCGAACGATTACAGGCTGGTTATGATATGGTAATGGGAAACCGCTTTGCAGGTGGAATCACGAAAGGGGCTATGCCATGGCTTCATCGCTATGTCGGCAATCCGTTCTTGTCGTCCTTGGGGCGTTTTTTATTTAAGAATAATATTGGAGACTTCCATTGTGGTCTGAGAGCTTTCACGAAAAAATGCTATAACATTATTAACCCGCAGTGTAATGGTATGGAGTTTGCTTCTGAGCTTGTTGCCTTGGCTTCTATTCATCAGATGCGTATTTGTGAAATCCCGGTGATTCTCTATCCCGATGGTCGGAAACGCAGACCACATTTGCGTTCATGGCGAGATGGGTTCAGACACATGGTGTTGCTTTACAGTCTTTATCTACTGAGGAATTGAAATGAAACGTATCAAATTTCAGACGTTAGCCAAACTGGGGACTTGTATGTTACTTATATTGCTTTTGGTTAAGGTATTCATTGGCGAATGGGTATATATTCCGTCTGATAGTATGTTTCCTACGATAAGTGCAAAAAGTCTGGTCTGGAACTCGAAAATTACATACGGGGCTTTAATGCCTCAGCGAATTGTAGAAACACCTGTACTCAATTTACTCTGTCTGATACCAGCCGTAGCCAAAGCTGATAAAAAAACAAATTGGGGGTATCATCGTGTGTGGGGATACTCTTCTCCGCAGCGTATGGACGTTGTTATATTCAAGTGGGATGAAAATGAAACGCAGTTATACGTTAAACGAATTATAGGGATGCCGAAAGACACAATACAGCTTAAAGATGGGATCGTATATATTAATAATAAGGCTATTGAGGAAAAAGGTAAACGAATTGCTTCTCATGATAATTTTGGTCCTATCATTATAAAAGAGGATTGTTATTTCGTCATGGGAGATTTCAGGTATAATTCTTTAGATAGCCGGCAAAGAGGACTTGTTCCGCTTCATTGCATATCAGGAAAAGCAATTCATAAGTTATGGAATCGAAATAGTGACTTATCTTTATTTGAAGCGATTGAATAGTGTAATCAAACTTCAGCTCATGTTCTTCGATCAGAAGTTCAACATCTAGTTGGAATCTTCCGTTGCTGTTGACTACTCCAATATAAGTTCTATAACCGGTAACTCGACATTTGGGCGTTCTACAGGTAAAGTGATGATAACATCATCAGCTCCTGTATTTTCGGTCATATGGCTTCCTTTTTTGGTTTCAGTCCGAAATTTGAGTTCTGAATTGTCATTCAATAATTGAGCATATTTGATTTTTCCTTTATATTGTTTTAGATATAAGGATTTGAATGGCCATTCTAACACGTGTATATACAGTCGGTTAGTATTGGGGTTATATGTGAGAATACAATTGTTGGGACAAGCATATTCAGTTGGTGCGGCAGTACATCCATAAATGGCGCTACTATGAAAACGCATCCAATGTGTCAGGCCGTTTAAACGTTCTATGCACGTTCGTCAAAAACACCTCTTGCTGTTGGCCCGACGTTTAGTAATAGATTTCCACCCTTACTGACAGTTTCGGCTAACATAACAATTATTTGATGTACACTTTTCCAACTGTATTCATCACGATGGTAACCCCATGAGCCGGAGAATGTTTGACAGGTTTCCCAAAGAACTCGTTGGCTGTTTACTGTGGGCCACTGTTGTGGCATGAATTGTTCTGGAGTGATGTAATCCCAGCCTTGTCTATTTTCTGTTAGTCCGAGGCGGTTGTTTATAATAATCTGTGGTTGCAATTTTCGTGCTAATTTGACAATACCTTCTGCATCCCAGTCTTTACTATTCTTTCCATTCTCTCCTTCAGCATACGTATAATCCATGAAAAGTTCATCAATTTGTCCAAATTCAGTGAGCAATTCGGTTAATTGGTTTTTCATATATTCCCTGTATTTTGCCATATTACGGTTCTTATTTAATTCTTTCAAGAGGTCGGGGTTTTGTGGCATTTGGGGGTGGTTACGGTCAATGGTGAAATCGGGATGATGCCAATCCAATAGCGAATAATAAAATCCTATACGTATACCTTCGTTACGAAAAGCATTAACTAACGGTTTTAAGACATCCTTTTTATAAGGTGTATTGGTTATTTTATAGTCCGTATATTTACTGTCCCACATACAAAAACCATCATGATGCTTAGTCGTGAAAACCATATATTTAACTCCGGCTGCTTTTGCCATATACGCCCATTCTTCCGGATTATACAAATCGGGATTAAATAAGTTTTTGTAACGGTTGTAATGTTCATCGGACATTTTTTCTCTGCTTTTTACCCATTCGTGGCGAGCAGGCATAGCGTAAAGTCCCCAGTGGATAAACAGACCAAACCTGTCATGTGTCCACCAAGACATATGTTCCGATTGGTTCAATGAGGAATCATATTGATTTTGAACAATATGTGTCGCATTCGCCTGTTGACAAACGAAAGACAGGAGAAAGAGGGTATATATAATAGTTCTTTTCATACTTAGTACTTTATAGGTAAAATTCTGTTCATCGAATCTACAAAAATAGCTGCCATTCGTTGTTGCGTATATGATTGTTCTCCCCGTATGGGATGATGTCCATAAGCTATGCCTTCTGTAACTTGAATATCCGTGGAATATAATTGGCTGAAAGGTTTTCCTGTGACAGGATGTAATACATTTTTTGAGAATCCGATATATTTATCAAATTCAATTAAAGGAAATCCCCATTTAGCGGCGAGTTTTCTGATACTTTCATTGTAAACGGTGCGACAATCATGCCAGTGTGTACATAATACAATAATTGCAGGTTTACCATAAGGAGTATTATAGTATTTGGATGTAGTATCGTTACGTAATTCATAGCATTCCGTGAGGTAACGTTTGATGACATAATCATAGGCTGCCGCGTAATTGCTGCGATCAAATGGTACTTCATAATCCGTGTATTTATCTTTCAGTTGAAGTTCTTCATAAACATCTTTATTGTGTACTTGCATAATGACTAATGCATCAATATTTTCCAGTTCTTCTTTAGAGTAGAGGGTACCATTGGCCATTCGGTTAGCTGTATTGGCTATGGCTTCTCCGCCTATGGCCCGGTTTATGGCTTCGGCATTCAGTTTGCGACAACCGATTTCGAACCAACCGTTTTGCGGAGAAGCGAATGAGGCTCCTGTCAATAAGATTTTGTATTCTGTTGTTTTTGACAGGTTTTGTGCTACTGCTATTCCTGTGAAAATATAGAATAACAGCACGGTTAGAAATGTCTTCTTCATAAA
>ERZ791618.764-NODE-764-length-13670-cov-1.753801_pt1 | contig 13670 bp, 13 predicted proteins | sample MGYA00510059_ERZ791618 | MGnify/ENA primary metagenome ERZ791618 (study PRJEB30046, sample SAMN00715159) | human gut metagenome | study: EMG produced TPA metagenomics assembly of the A metagenome-wide association study of gut microbiota in type 2...
CTCTCGATCTTCTCCACGAAAGAGCGGATGATCTCTGCTGTGAGTTCCGTAATGCCCGTATACCGGCGCACCATTCCCAAGAAGGAATCAACATTCAGGTGTTGCTCCCGAGCCTCCGCAATAGCCGCCTCCAGTTCGGAGACTCTTGCTTGGTACAGTTTGGCTCCGCAGTCGGCACAGAACAGCATTCCGGAGAGTATCGGCATCTCACCGATCGGAGTAAGTCTCCTGCGCCCGTCTCGAATATAGTCGACCATGATAGACTCAGACCGTGGCCGGACAAAAAAACGTCGGAGCTGATAAGGCCAGACATTAAGACGCAAAAAGGCCCCCTGACGCGGGAGAAAGACCTGCGTCAGGGGGTCTGTATTCTGCATATTTAATTGCAGTATCACACGGAGGTCAAACCGTTATCCGCTCGGCCTGAACGCCGTTTGGATACATGGTTATCTCAAGCTTTGATCTCGCGCTGGCTGTGATGGATTTGGTGTACTCTATCATTCTCCCGTGATCGTCCCATGTGACGCGCTTTATGAGAAACGCCGGGTCGCCGGGATTGCATTCGAGCAGCTGGCTCTCCTCCTTGGTCATTACAACGGCCTCGTAGGTCTCGATGGCTTTTGCAATCTTGAGACCGTACTTCTTTGACAGAATGGAGTACAGCGATTCTGTCTCAAGCATTTCCCACGATAGGTTGGGACAAAGGCTGACCGGGAGGAAGGTGTTTTCGATAAGCATTGGGCAGCCATCGGCAAGCCGTATACGGACCACGTCAATGAGCCGCTTGGAATCCATTTCTCTCGCAGTCGAGGGACACTTTTCCTTTTCGATAAGCTTGAAGTCAATGATATTAGACGAAGGGACCTTGCCCATGACATGCATTTCATCGGAAAAGCTGTACAGGTTTCCGATGTTTCTCGACAGCTTCGGCGAAGAGATAAAGGTCCCCAGCCCGCGCTTGCGTTCTATCGCGCCGATCAGCTCCAGCTCATGAAGCGCCTGACGGACGGTGGTCCGGCTGATATGATATGCGCTGCAAAATTCCATCTCAGACGGGAGCATATCACCGGGAACGAGCTTTCCGTCCTCGATCTGCTTTTGTATTATGTTGAATAGCTGAAGATAGATAGACTCGGGAGAATCCGGAAGTATCTCATTGGAAAAGTCAAAATTCATCCAGACGAAGGCCTCCAAATGTTTTTCTTAATAATAACACTTTTTACAAAAAAATCAACAATTCGGCGGACAAATATCAGCTATTTTCTATATTTTCAGAAATAAACCGCACGAGATCCGTGAGTGAGGGCGTTACTCCTGTCCGTACATAGGCCCCGGAGACGGCCGAGGCAACATACAATGCCTCCTCGAGCGTGAATCCGTCCATGAGCGCAAAGACCAGCCCTGCGTTGAAATGATCCCCGCCGCCGATGGAGACACGGGGCTTCGGAGTGTAAAAGCCGGGGGCTTCGGTGACTCCGGACACTGTCGCGGCAAACGAACCCGTGAGCGTGTGGAGAGATACGCACCATATCCCGAGGCTTTCCCGTATGCCATCTGCAAGGGCGGCGCAGCTGTTAGGACTAGCGGAAAGCTCCAGCGCTCCTGCAAGCTGGATCGCCTCCCTGTGATTGCAGCTGAGGACCGTCCGCCCAAAGCGTTCAAAGCCTGCCATGACCCGGAGAGCCTCCGCGATATCCGCGTCCGTTCTCTTTCCGGGGTCTGCCATGTCAATAAAATACAGACGCTCCTTATCCGAGAGCGAGGGGAGTATGTCGGACTGGATCCTTTTCCATATGCCGGTCATGGCCGGGATCATCGTCCAGTTATTGAGCGCGATGACGTCGGCCTCGTCAAACAGGGCGCATATTTGCTCCGGAGGGAGCTTTTCCGTTATGGCGTTCCAGTCGAGCGCGTTCAGGGAGTTCAAAGTCGAGGCGATAATCTTTCCGTCGTCGAACTCATAGTCGTCGGTGCGGGCAGGCTCCGAAAGGGAATACAGACGCGCGAGCTTTTCAAGCTTTTCAAACTCGGCGGCGGGGCGAGGGAGACCGAAAGCGCCAATGCAGCTCACGTCCCTCCCGAGCCTCGCGAGAGCGTACGCCATTATCGGGCCGTTTCCGCCGAGCTGACTCTTTTCGCATATAAGCTCCACGTTCAGACTGAAGCCCGAAGCGTCGGAGATAAGCCTGCCGTAATCGGCAAGTGTTCTGACGTAAGAACATTCTCCGGCGGAGCGGCGCTTGTCGACGACTCTGATTATCCTGTCGACAAAGCCATCCAGCCCTATGCAGGCCTTGAAGTCCGCATAGGGCTTTTTGCTGAGCCGGTCAATAATGTCGGCCGTGTTTATCACTTGTCGAGACCAAGGACCTTCGCGGTGGACTTATAGCCGATACCCATGCGGTCAATGCCCATGTCGATGAGCCTGAGGAACTTTTCCCGATCCCTTATCCCACCGGCGCCTTTGATCTTGCAGCGTCCGTCGGCTGCCTCCATCATGGCCTCGATGACTTCGTAGGTCGCGCCCTCGTTCTTACCGCCGGTAAAGAAACCGGTGGAGGTCTTTACGAAGTCCGCGCCGGCCTCGATGGCGACCTCGGTCGCGCGCTTGACTTCCTCTATGGTGAGAGAGTCGACCTCAAAAATGACCTTGAGGTTAGAGCCGTATTTATGGCACACGTCCGCGACGGCCTTGATATCCTCACGCACGTCGTCCCATCTTCCGGAGCGTATCCAACCGTAGTTTGCGACAATGTCAAGATCCTCGATGTCACCATCCCGGCAGATGATCTCAGCCTGCGCCACCTTTGACTCCGTGGTGGATTTCCCGAAGGGGAAGTCGCACACCACGCATATACCCGTGTTGGTACCCGCACACAGTTCGCGCGCGATCGGCAGGGAGGAGGGGTTTATGCATACGGTAGCGCAGTTGTAATCTATGCCTTCCTGAATGTACTTGCGGATATCCTCATCGGTAAACTCGGGCTTGAGTACGGACTGGTCAATGTAGCGTCCCAGCTCTGCGGGGGTCATCTCGGCTGCTTTTTTCACAGGCTTCATGGTAGTAGATCCTTTCCATAATTAAGATAAGAGGAGTTCTCGGCGGCAGCACCCGGCGCCGCTTACAGCCTGAACATCTGCAATGTTCTGCAAAGGTCCGCGTACAAGCAATGTTCATTTAACGCAATGAAGGAACATGTACTTTTCGCATGACTGCATTTGTATTGTAATGTAACTAATCACGAAAGTCAATAGGGGCTACAAAAAAATATTGAAAATAAATTAACTTTAGAGGGGGAAATACATGATATATGCACCTTGCACTAAAAAATCGTTCCGTTTTTGTGCATAACACAGAATAAATAAAAAATTGAATTAAAATGTCTAAAATCACTGTACAAAATCAAAACAACGCGCTATACTATACCCGTATCAAATGTATGATACATTTGCGTATCTGCAATTATTCGGAAAATACACTGAAAAGGAGAAAGAAATGAAGAAAATGAAGAAACTTATAACACTGCTTATCTCACTTACAATGATCTTCGCGCTGTGCGCCTGCGGTCAGACGGCGGAGCCGAAGACCGAGGAGCCTGCCAAGACGGATGCTCCCGCGGCAGACGTCGCTGCGGCGGATGAACCTGTCACTCTTCGCCTCTACACACGTTACTCCGACGAGGACAACATAAAGCGTATCGACTACGCGGTCGAGAAGCTGAAGGAAGAGTACCCCAACGTCACCATTGAGATCGAGGCCATGCCCGCTGACGACGGCGTAGCGCTCAAGGCGATGGCCGCGACCGGCGACATGCCCGATATTTTCAGCCTCTCCGGCACCGATCTTATCGCGTCCCTCGCCCAGTACGGCGCCATCAAGGACATGACCCCCCTGCTTGAGGCAAACGGCTTCCTTGATAAAGTGATCGAGAGCGAGAAGGTCAAGGTCTTCTTCACCGACGGCAATGCCTACTGCCTCCCCTTTACCGGCACCGAGATGGCAAACTTCTTCGCCAATACCGAGATATTCCAGAACAATGGTCTTGAGATCCCTCAGACGATAGACGAACTCGTCGAGTGCGCAAAGGTTTTCTCTGCGAACGGAATGTGCACGCTTCCCGTATTCGCGTCCGAGGCATGGATAACCAACGCATTCTTCAACGCGATCCTCACCAGATACGACAACCGCGGCCTTGACGCCCTCTACAGCGGCGAGGCAAGCATCCACGACGACGCCTACCTCCAGGCGGCTACCGCGCTTTATAACCTCCAGCAGGCGGGCGCGTTCCCTGCCGGCGTCACCAACATGACATACGAGCAGTGCACCGAGCTTTGGTACAACGGCCAGGCTGCAATGTTCTTCAACGGCGAATGGGAAGCCGACGTGACCTATGACGCTCTCGGCGATAAGGCTAAGGTCATATACTACCCCGCCGCGTCCGAAGACACCATCGAGGAGTCCAAGACCTCCGTCGTCGGCGGTAAGGGCGCCTGCACCGGTCTGAGCGTCTTTGCCGGCTCCAAGAATTACGAGCTTGCCGTTGACATCGCGTGCCGTATGTGCGAACTGATGGTCCAGCACGACTATATTTACCGCGGCAAGACCTGCTTTGCCCTTGACGTCACTGAGGGCCTTACCCGCGAGGTCGAACCCTGCGCCATGCTTGAGGAGATCGGTATAATGAGAAACGCTCTCACTCACACCAACACTCTCTTCTCCGGCGTTAATCCCGAGATCAGCACAGCTATCGCGGAGGGCGCTCAGGCTATCATGGCCGGATCGATGACTCCCGAAGAGTTTATAGCAAACGTCGCATTTGCATGTGAGGGCTAAGCTCCTGTATAGTGCAAATATTTGGGGGAAGGCGTCAGCCTTTCCCCAACCTTGATAAAAAGGAGCTGCTATGAAAAAATATCTCGGCAACAAGGCGATGATAATCCTGTTCATTGCCCCTGTCATGCTTTTTATGATAGTGATGGTGTTCTATCCACTCGTCGTTCTCGTGAGGAACAGCTTTACCACATGGGATGGACTGAACCCAGCCACGTTCAACGGAATTAAGAATTACGTCAGATTGTTCAAGGACCCCCTTTTTTACACGGGTCTTAAAAACGGCATTATCTACGCGGCGATACAGACCTGCTATCAGATACCGATCGCGACGCTGCTTGCGTTCGCCGTAAAGAGCGTGAGCAAAGGCGAAAAGAAATTTTTCAGAATTGCGTATTATATTCCGGCAGTTCTCTCCGTGACTGTCGTCTGCCAGCTGTGGGTGGCGATATACGATGCGGACTACGGACTTATAAATAAAATATTTGAGGCTCTCGGCCTTGCATACAGACAGAACTGGCTCAGCGGAAATGACACCGCGATCAGAGCCATTGCCTTCGTAGGCACATGGCAGTACGCGGGATATCAGTTCATCCTGCTGCTGTCCGCCGCGAACTCCGTACCCAACGACTACTTTGAGGCCGCGCTGCTCGACGGCTGCTCCAAGCCCAAGGCACATATGCGTATCACCATACCGCTCATGCAGGAGGCGTACAAGTACTGCCTCATCATTGCCATTACCGGCGGTCTTAACTCCTTTGCGGTCATGAACATAATGACCGGCGGCGGACCCGGTACGGCGAGCTACACGCTGACGTTCCTGATGTACCGCTCGGCCTTTGTCGTGAACAAGTACGGCTACGGCTGCGCCGCGGCGGTGCTGCTGGTCGTGCAGAGCCTGATCGTCTCGTTCTGCGTCAACAAGTTCATCGCGCGTGAGCAGATCATTTATTGAGGTGGCGGATATGGGAAAAAAGTTTACTGTCGGTTCAGCCCTGTTCAGGATATTTCTTTATTTTTATGCTGTTATCAGTCTCTATCCCATAGTGTGGATGTTCTTCTATTCGTTCAAGAATAACAGCGAGATATTTGTCACGAATCCCTTTGGCTTCCCGAAGATATTCCACTGGGAGAACTACGTCAAGGCGTGGACCACGTTCAATGTCCCGACGTATTTCATGAACAGCCTTAAGGTGACGCTGGTGGTCATCGCCGTGGTCGTCGTTATTTCCACCATGTTTGCCTACGCAGTAGCGCGGCTGAGATTCAAGGGGAGCGACTCCCTGCGCATGAGTACCATGATCGGCATGTTCCTGCCGCTCCAGTGTATCATGATACCGCTTGCCGTCCTCGTAAGGGACCTGCACATCAGCAATACCCTCTGGGCGGTAATAGTCCCGTACATCGCGTTCAACATCCCGTTCGCCGTGATGGTAATATACGGCTATATGAGAAGTCTGCCGTATGAGCTGGAGGAGTCGGCCTGCATTGACGGAGCGTCGCTCTGGACCTGCTTTATAAAGGTCATCGTGCCGAACGTCAAATCCGCTATTTCCACGGTCGTGATATTCGTGTTCATGAATGTGTGGAACGAGTACAATCTGGCTCTGGTGCTTCTCAACCGTGACGCGATAAAGACTCTGCCGCTCGGCATGATATTCTTTAAGGGCGAGCATACCACCGACTGGGGCGCGATGGGCGCGACCATGGTCATCGCAAGTATACCTACCATAATAATCTATATCCTTTTCAGCGCACAGGTCGAAAAGGCAATGACGGTCAGCGGCGCGGTAAAGGGCTGAGACAAACGAAACAATAAAAACAGGAGGGTGAACAATGGAAAACAAAAAGGCGTTGGGAATAGGCGTAGTCGGCTGCGGCTCGACCGGTATACAGTCCGTGCTTCAGCATACCTGCGAGGAGGACAAGGGCGATCTCGTCTATACCGCGGCTGTAATGGATCCCGTCCCTGGCAGAGCGCAGTACTGTGCGGAGAAGTTCGGCGTCGCGAAATATTATACCGACTATGACGAGCTGCTCAAGGACCCCGACGTTGACCTTGTAACTCTGGCTTCGCCGATCAAGGTCCACTTTGAGCAGGGCATGAAGGCGATACGCGCCGGCAAGCATGTACATTTCAACAAGACCATGACCATCTCTACGGCAGAGGCGACGCAGCTTATCGAGGAGGCCGAGAAATACGGCGTAAAGATCGTCTCGTCCCCCGGACAGATGACCGCTCCCGCTCTCAGACGCGTTAGAAAGGCTGTCCTCACCGGCGAGATCGGTATCCCCTCGTGGACCATCGGCGGCTCCGAGGGCGTTCTGCTCTGGCATTGCCAGCAGGCAAACAGGGAAATGGGCGAGGGCATGCCCAAGATAGACCCCTCGTGGTACTTCAAGAAGCCGGACGGCGGCCCCGTCTGGGACTGCACCGTGTATGCGCTGCATGCGATGACGGGCATTTTCGGACCCGTAAAGCGCGTCACCTGTATGTGCGGCCAGCGCTATCATAACTTCGAGTTCGACGGCAAGAAGATAGAGTCCGAGGTCGACGACTCAAACCAGATGATACTCGACTTCGGCGATGGCTTTTTCGGCGTGGCATATTCCTCGCTGAAAAACGACTTCGGCAACGGCAACGGTTTTATGTCAATGATTTTCGGGACCGAGGGAAAGATACAGGACGGCAAGATATACGGCAAAAACGGCGTCGTCACGCTGTTTGACCCGAACAAATTCGACATGGAGCGCGTGAGAAGCACCATGGGTCTCCCGCATCTGACCGACCACCAGACCACGCTTGGCGAGCCGCACATCTACGAGGACATAAATCAGCTCGCCGACTGGGTACTCAACGGTGTCGAACCCTACTGCACCGCCGAGCATGCCCGCCACGTCATCGAGATAATCGAGGCGGCGTACAAGTCCGCGGAGGAGGGTCATGTCGTGGACATCAAGTCCACCTTTGAGCCTATTCCTCTTGATAAGCTGGGCGTCTGATAAACGCTTCCGAGGAGTTATGATATGAACAACAGCTTTAATTTTAAGGTAGGCTTTCAGCAGTTTGCCAACCGCTGCCCGGAGAGCCTGAAGCCCGGCCGCGAATCCTTCGAGTGGTATATAAATGAATGCCGCCGCATGAACGGCACTCTCTGTCCATGATGCCGGTCGAAAAGATACCGGAGGGCGAGAAGTACGACGGCGGATATCTCGAATTTGCCGACATGGGCTATGTAAGAGAGATGGCAGCGCTCGCGAAGGAGGCGGACGTACACTATGTCTGCTACTGTATCCCGACGATGAGCCTGTCCGGCGCGGACCACCCCGTGAACGGCCCCTCGGCGATGAGCGTCGAGGCCGCGCACCGCTATCTTGACAAGATCATCGAGATATGCGACATTTTCGGTATCAACACTCTCGGCGGCGGATACGGCAGACTTGAGACCAAGTACAGCCGATATAACAAAGCAGTGAGCTTTGACGAGGTAAAGAAGTTCGTGGTCGGAAATCTTAAGGAGCTTGGACGCTGCCTTGAGGGTACGGATATCATGATGGCCTATGAAAATCACTGCGACTTCACCGGCAGGGAGATCGCATCTATCCTTGAAGAGGTGGATCATCCCAACATCGGCGGAATGTTCGATATCGGCAACGGCGCTGTCATATGCTGCGACCCGATGGCGGATGGTGCATCTCGCGCCGTGGGCCGTCGCGGCGCATTTCAAGGATTTTAAGGTCATTGATAACCCTGTGTTCGAGCATTTGTGGCAGGATATGCCCATGATCCTCAAGGGCTGCCTTCTCGGCGAGGGAATTATGGACTTTGACGTTATAATGAAGGCCATCTGCGAGAAGGCAAAGAGAAAGCAGAACATGATACTCATGGCTGAACCCGCGTTCATCCTGCCCGAAAAGCACTATAACTGCCTTGAGGAAATGCACCAGTTTGACCGTGAATGCACATATCAGTTCGTTGATTTCATGCAGAAGCTGGTAGAGAAATATTGACCGACAAGGCAGAGCGGCGCCTATGACCTTGCTCTGCCTTGTAAATCAGTTGCAGCGTTAGGAGAAAAAATGAAAATAATTCAGTTAGGCTACGGCTATTGGGGCGAGAGCTGGATAGATTTTATCAACAAGGATCCGGATTCCGAGCTTGCCGCTCTGTGCGTAAAAACGGAAAAGACCCTCAGCAAGGCGAAGGAAAAGTGGGATCTGCCCGACAGCATGTGCTTTACCGATATCGACGAGGCGCTCAAGGTCGACGCTGATGTGGTCATTATCGTCATGCCGCATTACGCCCACATAGAGTTTGCGAAGAAGGCGGTCCTCGCCGGCAAAAATGTTTTGATAGAAAAACCGCTCTGTGACAATCTTGACGAGGCCAAGGAGTTCTTCCGTTGGATGGAAGGGCGTAAAGAAAAGGTCTTTGTCAGTCACAACTACCGTTTCCGCAAGGAGCTGTGGCAGATGAAGGAGGGCTTCGAGGACGGGAAGCTCGGCGAGCTTCAGTTTATTCAGGTCGACTACCGCACGGGCAAGTCGACCGATCCCGAGGAGCATATCTGGAACATACAGGGCTGGAGAGGCTCGCAGGTGTGCATGCAGACCTATGAGTGCGCCGTTCATCACTATGACATGATGCGCTTTCTGACAGGCAGCAACGCAAAGACCGTTTACGCAAATGCGTGGAACCCAAAGTGGGCGATCACGAAGGGGCCTGAGTCTTACTTTGTCACCATCGAGTTTGAAAACGGTGTGCGCGCCTGCTTCTCGAATCATATGAGCTCGGTCGGCGCGGAGACGGAGTTTCAGGGCAACTGGCAGGTGCAGGGGTCTAAGGGGCTGGTCAGATGGCTGTCCGGTCATCCGGAGATGGAGCTTTACCCCGCGATCGACCATCCGGGAGAGATACCGGCCGTTGAAGAGACCGGCTTCCCCGGCTTTGACCGCGCGGGTATCCTGCGCAGCTGGTGCATGCGCTCGGCGGTGAAAAATTTTCCGCGCTCCCGACGCTCAAGGATAATATGAATACAATGGCTCTTTGCGCCGCCGTGCTTCTTTCCGCGAGGGAGGGAAGAGTCGTCAGCGTAGACGAGTTGTGGCACGAGGGCTGAGAATGAAGCTTGCTATCATCGGAACAGGGGTAATTGCGCAGAACCAGCACATACCCTGCTTTACAAAAAACGGTGCGAAGATCACTGCGGTCTATGACCGGCATATAGAAAAGGCTGAGCGTATTGCCGCACAGCTCGGAGCGGAGGCCTATGACGACTATGAAAGGCTCCTCCGCGAGGCAGACGCGGACGCGGTCTCCATATGCACACGCACGGATATGCATGCCTCCATGGCCGTCGCGGCGGCAAACGCGGGCAAGAACATTTTCCTTGAAAAGCCGATGGCCGTCTCTGCCGCCGAGGCTGAGAGGATAGTTGCCGCGGTCGAGGAGAACGACGTCATTTTCATGCTTGGCATGCTCAATCGCTTCCGTACCGAGTCTCTGATACTTACCCGGCGGCGGAAAGACGGCAGTATGGGGGACATCTATCATTGCGACTGCCGCTGGATACGCAGAAGAGGCGTCCCGGCAAATCCGTGGTTCTCCCAGAAGGCCCTCTCCGGCGGCGGCCCAGGCATAGACATCGGCGTTCATGCCATCGATACGGCGTGGTACCTGATGGGCTGCCCCAAACCTACGGCGGTCAGCGCGGTCGCTCACAGCCGGCTAGGCAAGGTCTATGCCAAGGGTATTGACAGCTACGGCTCCGTTGCCCCGACCAGCGGGCCGATGGATGTGGAGGACGCTCTCACGGCGCTTGTCCGCTTTGAGCAGGGCAAGAGCATGACCGTCACCGTCAGCTGGGCGATAAACGGCCCGGACGAGGATCTCAACATCAAGCTGTATGGCACGAAGGAGGGCGCGAGCCTGAACCCGTTTGTGATATACGGCGAGGACGACGGCTATCTCACTGACTATCAGCCCCGTTTCATGCGCGGCGACGCATGGACGGAGGGCTTCATGAACGAGACTGCGCACTTTATTTCCTGTGCCGAGGCGCACAGAAAAACCATCACAAACGAAAGAAACGTCTACACCGTGCAGAAAATCATCGACGGGATATATAGGTCTGCCGAAAGCGGCGGAGAGATCGTCCTGTAAGGTGCTGCACACAAATATGAAAGTCAAGGGGGACTGTGAGATGAAGCCTATCAAACGTCACTGGTGGAAGGAATGCGTTTTCTATCAGATATATCCGCGCAGCTTTCAGGACTCTAACGGGGACGGCTTCGGCGATATCAGAGGTATTATCAACAGGATAGACTATCTCGTTGAGTTGGGCGTCGGCGCGATATGGCTCGGCCCCGTGTTTAAGTCCCCGCAGGATGACATGGGCTATGATATCTCCGACTACCGGGATATCTATGAGGGCTTCGGCACCCTCGCGGATTGGGAGGAGCTTCGCGATAAGCTCCACGAGCATGACATCAAGCTCCTTGTGGACCTCGTCGTGAATCACACCTCCGACGAACACCCGTGGTTCATCGAGGCAAGAAAAAGCCGCGATAATCCCAAGCACGACTATTACATCTGGCGCGACGGAAAGGACGGAAAAGAGCCGAACAACTGGTCGTCGTTCTTCACGCCCTCCGCGTGGGAGTACAACGAACCGACAGGAGAGTATTATCTGCACCTGTTCTCAAAAAGACAGCCGGATCTGAACTGGGAAAACCCGGAGGTCAGGGACGAGATATACTCCATGATGAACTGGTGGCTCGAGAGGGGAGCGGACGGCTTCCGCATGGACGTTATCAATCTCCTCTGCAAGACCAAGGGACTGCCCGACGCCTCCGGCCCGGTGGACATGAACGGCTACGTTTTCCCCACCGAGCATATGAGCAACGTGCCGCCCATACATGAGCTTCTTGAGGAGATGGCCGAAAAGACCTACGGAGACAGAGATGTGTTTACCGTGGGTGAGTGCTGCGCCATGCCGCTGGAGGAGGGCGTAAAATACACCTCCGGAAAAAAGCGCCAGATCGACGCGGTGTTCTCCTTTGAGCATATCGACATGGACGCGCAGCCGCTGGGCAAGTGGTACTACCGCCCGTGGAAGCTGCCGGAACTCAAGGAAAAGCTCGCAAAGTGGCAGACCGGGATCGGAGACGGCTGGGTCGGCCTTTTCTGGTCAAATCAGGACCAGCCCCGCGCACTCTCACGCTTCGGTACGACCGACGAGCGTTACCGCGTACAGTGCGCAAAAATGCTCGGCACGATACTGCACAATCTGCACGGCACTCCGTTTATTTATCAGGGCGAGGAGATCGGTATGGTGAACGTGCCGTGGACCTCGGTCGATCAGCTCAGGGACGTTGAGATATTGAATTTTGTGAACGACTGCCGCAACACCGGCGCATCCGAGGACTTTATGTGGCAGGCCATATGGCGCAAGGCTCGCGACAACGCCCGCGTACCCATGCCGTGGGACGACAGCAAAAACGGCGGCTTTACCACCGGCGAGCCGTGGATAATGCTAAACCCCGACTATAAAGAGATAAACGTTGCCTCCGCGATGGCCGACCCCGACTCGGTCTACTGGTATTACCGCAGACTTATCGAGCTTCGCAAGCATAATCTGATCATGCCTTACGGAGAATTTAAGCTCCTGTGGCCCGAGGACGAGACGCTCTTTGCCTTTGAAAAGCACCTTGACGGCGAGCATTGGCTCATTGCCGGCAACTTCTCCGATAAGGAGATAACGGTCACGCTGCCGGCGGAGTATAAAAATTGCGGGACCGTCATCTCAACAATGAAAACGCACGGTCTCGGAGACGGCAAGCTGACTCTCGGCGCGTGGGAGGCCGAGGTCATCAGCTTTGAATTATGATAATCGAGGTATTTCAATGGATTCACTTTTTCATGTAGGCGGAAAGCCGTTTTTCTCCATCGGCGGACAGCTGAATAACTCCACAAGCTCCGACCCCGCGCTCACGGAAAAGGCCTTTAAGACCTGCGTGGGACTTGGACTCAATACCGTTGCCGCGCCCGTCCACTGGGAACTCTTTGAAAAGGAGGAGGGAGCTTACGACTTTGCGCAGATAGACATGCTTATGGAGCTTGCACGGCGCAGCGGTCTGAGGCTCGTTGTCCTCTGGTTTGGAACGTGGAAGAACGGAAACTCCCACTATGTCCCCGAGTGGGTCAAGCTGCAGAAGGAGCGCTTCCTCTGGGCTAAGGCGAATGACGGCGCGGAGATACGGGCTCTTTCTCCGACCTGCGAGGAGACGAAAAAAGCCGACATGCGCGCGTTCTGCGAGCTGTGCGGACACATAGCCCGCAATAACGCGGACGGCTGCGTTATCGGCATCCAGATCGAAAAAGAAGTTGGTGCACCACAACGTTATGCAGTCTATCAGTACGGTGCGTCTGGATAGCGAGTGGCGGCTCAGCTCTTTATCTTCTTCTATGTTTGTCCATTCCGGTCCGCGCCTTTCCTGATGGTGTATCACCCGTTTGCGGAATTCTTCATCCCATATACGTGCCGTAGCGAGGTAGACGGGGTTGGGCGAGAGGCTGAGCGCCAACTTTTCCGCATAGGTACTTTTGCCCGAACGTGCTCCACCGGTAATAAGTATGATTCGTCTCATTGGTTTGCTTGAAGTTTTTATGAAAGCAAATGTACATGATTTCTGCGGCAGTGGCAAGAATAGAGTATTTTTTTAGCGGTTTCGTTTTTTCTTTTTTAAAAGATTTCATTACCTTTGCCGATGTTTTCAGAATAAAGGGAAACGAAACCTGCGGCAATAGCTCAGTTGGTAGAGCATCAGCTTCCCAAGC
>ERZ791618.765-NODE-765-length-13656-cov-5.747298_pt1 | contig 13656 bp, 13 predicted proteins | sample MGYA00510059_ERZ791618 | MGnify/ENA primary metagenome ERZ791618 (study PRJEB30046, sample SAMN00715159) | human gut metagenome | study: EMG produced TPA metagenomics assembly of the A metagenome-wide association study of gut microbiota in type 2...
CAAAACACCCCCCCCCCCGGGCGGGGGGGGGGGGGGGGGGGGGGGGGGGTTGTATTTTATTCCGGTGCCTGTTCCGGCTCCTCCTCCGTGATGGTGGGGATGAAGGCCCGGGCCAGCTTGCCCCGGCCCCGGTGCTTGATATAGAAATATCCGATGGTGCTGAACACCACGGCTCCCACGAAGTTCACGAACAGGTCCTCCATGGTGTCATACAGGCCGATGTCCAGGTATCCGTCAAAGCCCAGGTCCTGGCCGTTGACGGCCACGGAGTGGATGCCGTCAATGGTGACGGGGATGTTGCTGTTGGTGGGGTCCAGCATCACGGAGGTGACGGACTGGATCACGGTGTCCTTCTGCATGTCCATGTGGAACAGCCGGTCCATGCCGAACTCAAAAAACTCCCACATGACGCCAACGGTCATGGAGAAGCAGAAGGCTGCCAGGGCCACATACACCGGCGAAAGCTGGAACTTGATGCGGCTGTTGCGGTTGAGGATGTCAATCAGGGCGAAGCCCGTGGCGGCGCACAGGAACCCCGTGGTGGTGTGGAGCATGGAGTCCCAATAGGGATAGGTGATGAAATAGCACCCCAGCTCCCCCAGGATCTCCGCCGCAAAGATGAACAGCAGAATGATGATCTCCAGGGTGGAGGGCAGCTCGATGCCGAAGTTCTTCTGGATGAAGAAGGGCAGCATAAACAGCACCAGCACCAGCAGGCAGATGAAGGCGCTCTCATACTCCCGCCGGAGGATGGAGGACACCAGAACGGCGATGACGATCAGACGCAGCACCAGGTATACGGCGAACACCGCCGGGCGGCGGCGGATGATGGGCCCCAGGTCCCGGAGCTTACGGCGGGGCGGCTTGGGTTCGTGCTTCATAAAATGATTCCTTCCTCGTGCATTTCTTCTTGCATAGTGGGATGAATTGTAACATATTCCAGGAGAAAATGCAACAAATAACGCAAAATAACGCATCGGAGGGCCCGCCTGTCGGCGGACCCTCCGGATAACCATGATGCTTTTACAGGTTTGGCTCCATCAGGAGAACCAGCCCAGGCCGAAGAAGCTGTCCAGCTGACCGGCCAGAATCAGGATCATGATGATGGGGGTGATATACTTCACGCACACGTTGAAGAATGCCTTGCTCTTGAAGCGGTTGCCCTCCAGGCAGCACTCGTCGTCCACGATCTGGGGACCCAGCTCCCAGCCGATGCAGATGCACATCAGCAGAGCGCCCAGGGGCATCAGGATACCCTCGGCCACGCAGTCGAAGAAGTCCAGCCAGCAGTCGCTCCAGCCGCTGGCCTCGATGTTCAGCAGGGTGGCGGGGGCAATGCCGTTTTCGCCCAGGCCGTCCAGGCACACCAGCACGCACAGGACACCGGCAGCGATGGCAGCCAGGATGGAATAAGGCTTGCGCTTGTCGCCCTTACCGGCGTCGCGGGCATCATCCACGAAGTGGGCCACGATGACCTCCAGCAGGGAGATGGAGGAGGAGATGGCGGCAAAGACCACCAGCAGGTAGAACAGGATGCCGAAGATGGGGCCGATGGAGCCCATCTTGTCGAACACGTTCTGCATGGTGATAAACAGCAGCTTGGGGCCGCCCACGGCGCCTGCGGCGTCCAGGGCGAAGCGGCTGGGCATCACGGCCAGACCGGCCATCAGGGCGATCAGGGTGTCGCACACCACGATGACCAGGGCGTTCTTCTCCACGTTCTGCTTCTTGTCCAGATAGGAACCGTAGGTGATCATGATGCCCATGCCCAGAGACAGGGAGAAGAACATCTGACCGCCGGCGGTGGCGAGGATGCTGATGAAGTTGGGGATCTCGGTGACGTGCTTGACCACGGGCACACCGGCAACGGCGCCGACCATGGCCCCATCCACCAGAGCCTTGGCGGGCTCATAGTAACCGGTGCTGGTGACATAGCCCGGCTGGAACATATACTTCAGGCCGTCCAGGGCACTGCTGTGGATCACCTGCTGCACGGTGCTGCCGTCGGCCTGCAGAACGGCCACGGTGAAGTCGCTGCCGCCCAGGGTGCAGGCCCGGATGATGCAGATCACCAGCAGGATGAACAGGGCGGGCATACCCACGGAACAGACCTTCTCAATGCCGTTGCTGACGCCGCACATAACGATGATCAGGGTGATGAGCACGAAGATCAGACCATAGATCACGGACTCGCCCTGGTTGGTCAGCAGGCCGCCGAACACCTCGGCGCCGCCCAGGCCGCCGGTGCCGAAGCCGGCGTTGAAGAGGCTGCCCAGGTTCACGGTGACATACTTGATGCAGTAGCCGCCCAGAGCGCAGTAGAACGACAGGATCAGGAAGGGTGCGATGATACCCAGCCAGCCCAGCCACTTGAAGCGCTTGGTGAGGATCTTATAGGTGCTGATGACGCCGCGGCCGGTCTTGCGGCCCAGGGCCAGCTCACCCACCATGACGATGAAGCCGCACAGCGCCGCCAGGATCAGATAGATGACCAGGAACGTGAAGCCGCCGTTGGCGCCCATCTTGTTGGGGAAGCCCCAGATGTTGCCAAGGCCCACCGCCGATCCCACGGCAGCCATCAGGAACCCGAATGTGGTTCCAAAGCCTTTTCTTTCTTCCATTGAATTCTCTCCTTTTCTTTTTCCTCCTCCGCCCCGGCGGGGCGGGAGCCGGCGCAGGCCGTGCCGGCGGCATGCGTCTAATGGACATATTCAAAGTATACAGAGTTTCGGTCAATTGCACAATTGACAATTTTAATAAACTTTTAACGTCAATTTCTGCAATTTTAACATTATGTGAACTTATTCACATTCTTTTTTTATGCACATTTTGCAATATGCCGAAATATTTGCCGGAAACCTACCTACCAAACCGCTCACTTTTCTTTCATTGGCCCCCATGCTTTGTGAATAATTAAACGGCATTGTGTCAAATTTCACAAAAGTGCTGTTTTTCCGGTTTCTCTATGGGTTTTGCCTGATAAATTTTGTAACCATCTAAAATTTTTTGTATTTATTTTCATTTTTTTGCTGTTAGCGATTTACAACGCTGCAGAATTATGGTAAAATAACGCCTATGGAACAAAAACCCGGAGGGGCCTCCTGCGCCCCGGCCCCCCGGAAAGAAAGGGTGACTGCCTTGGCAAACGTATGCGCAGTTAAAATGGAGAATATCACCAAGTGCTTCGGCAAGGTAACGGCCAACAAGGACGTTACGCTGGAGCTGTATAAGGGTGAGATCCTGTCCCTGCTGGGTGAAAACGGCAGCGGCAAGACCACCTTGATGAATATGCTCTCCGGCATCTATTTCCCCGACGAGGGACAGATCTACATCGACGGCAAGCCTGTGACCATCGCCTCCCCCAAGGACGCCTTCGCCCTGGGAATCGGCATGATCCACCAGCACTTCAAGCTGGTGGACGTGTTCACCGCCACGGAAAACATCATCCTGGGCATGCCCGGGAAGCTGAACCTGGCCGAGGCCCGGAAGAAGGTCCAGGAGATCTGTGACCGGTACGGCTTCGACATTGACCCGGATCAGAAGATCTATGACATGTCCGTGTCCCAGAAGCAGACGGTGGAGATCGTGAAGGTCCTGTACCGCGGGGCCAACATCCTGATCCTGGACGAGCCCACCGCCGTGCTGACCCCCCAGGAGACCGACAAGCTGTTTGCCGTCATGCGCAACATGAAGAACGACGGCAAGTCCCTGATCATCATCACCCACAAGCTCCACGAGGTGCTGGACGTGTCCGACCGGGTGGCGGTGCTGCGCAAGGGTGAGTATATCGGCTGCGTGCAGACCAAGGACGCCAACCAGCAGTCCCTGACGGACATGATGGTGGGCCACGCCGTTACCCTGAACATCGACCGCCCCACCCCCGTGAACGTAAAGCCCCGGCTGGACATCAAGGGCCTGACGGTCTTTGACGAGATGGGCGTCAAGCGCCTGGACGACGTGACCTTCACCGTCAACGCCGGCGAGGTGCTGGGCATTGCCGGTATCGCCGGCTCCGGCCAGCGGGAGCTGCTGGAGTCCATTGCGGGCCTGTATCCCGTGGCCTCCGGCTCCGTCACCTATTATAATCCCGATAATGACCAGCCCAAGGAGCTGGTGGGCCTGAGCCCCATGGCCATCCGCAAGAGCGGCATCGCCATGTCCTTCGTCCCGGAGGACCGCCTGGGCATGGGCCTGGTGGGCTCCATGGGCATGACCGGCAACATGATGCTGCGCTCCTGGCGGAAGGGCGGCAGCATCTTCCTGGACCGCAAGGACCCCGAGGCCCTGGCCAACCGCATCTGGCAGGAGCTGGAGGTGGTGACCCCCAGCACCAGCTTCCCCGTGCGCCGCATGTCCGGCGGCAACGTGCAGAAGGTCCTGGTGGGCCGCGAGATCGCCCAGCAGCCCGCCGTGCTGATGACGGCCTACGCCGTCCGCGGCCTGGACATCAACACCTCCTATACCATTTATAATCTGCTGACCGAGCAGAAGATGAAGGGCGTGGCCGTGGTGTATGTGGGCGAGGATCTGGACGTGCTGCTGGAACTGTGCGACCGGATCGTGGTTCTGTGCGGCGGTCAGGTCTCCGGCGTGGTAGACGCCCGGACCACTGACAAGCACCAGGTCGGCGCGCTGATGACGCTGGTGAACAAAGGAGGCAAAGCGGATGAATAAGAAATCCCTGTTCCACATTTCCAAGCGGGACACCCTGCCGTGGTACACCAACGTGGCCATCCGGGGCGGCGCCATCATCCTGGCGCTGGTGGTGTGCGCACTGGTCACCACCATCCTTACCGGCGAAAATCCCCTGAGCATTTACGGCACCATCCTCAAGGGCGCTTTCGGCACCGCCCGCAAGAGCTGGACCACCTGGGAAAACGTGGCCATTCTGCTGGGCATCTCCCTGGCGGTGACCCCCGCCTTCAAGATGCGCTTCTGGAACATCGGCGCCGAGGGCCAGGTCCTCATCGGCTGTCTGGCCTCCCCCCCCCCCCCGCTTCATGCAACGATCATCCCGGGCACGGGCACCCGGCTGCACCTTCCCGGCTCCGGCACCTTCGGGCACGTTCCGGCCGGCAGCCCAAGCTCCCGCCCGAGGGAAGCGAAAGGCGCGGGGTTGCCCTGCACCGTTATTTTTCGGAGGTCGTAATCACCAGTTCGCCCTTGTTCAGCGCATCGTGCGACACGAACCAACCGTCGACGGGCTTGCCGCCGCAGGTGATGCCCGTGATCTTACGTCCCTGCCCGTCGTGGCGGATCGTCCAGCGGTTGCCGTCGCCCAGTGCGACCTGCACCTTGTCGAACAGCGGCACGGTCACGATATATTCGGGGTCGGCCGGCGAATAGGTGTAAAGGCCGATAGCATTGAACACGTACCACGACGACATCTCGCCCGCATCGTCCATACCGCACAGCGCCAGCCCTTCCGGCCCCATACCGTAGAAGCGGTCGAGAATGTAATCCAACAACTCCTGCGAACGCTCCTGGCGACCGATGAAATAATAGAGGTACGGGAAACTGTGGTCGGGCTGGTTGCCGTGGCAGTACTGGCCGATGAAGCACGAGAGGTTGTCCACTTCGTATCCTTTCCACGGAATCGAGAAGAGTTTGTCCAGCTGTTCGCCGAACGCCTCGCGGCTCGGGAAGAGGCCGATCAGCCCCTCGGTGTCGTGCGGTGCGAAGAACGCCTGCTGCCAGGCATTCGCCTCGCGGTACATATATTCGTAGTAGGGATACTGGTCATCGAAAGGCGTGATCCACTCGCCGTTTTCGAGGCGCCCGCGCATCAGCCCCGTCGAGGGGTCAAAGAGGTTCTTGTAGTTCGACGTGCGCTTCATCAGCATGTCGTGGTTCTCCTTGTCGCCCAGCGCATCGGCCAAGAGGGCGACCGCATAGTCGTCGTAGCTGTACTCCAGCGTCTTGGTCACGGCAGCCTTGCAGACCGTCCACGTCACGGGATTCTCGACGTCCATTTCCGAAATGTACCCCTTGGCAATATACTCGTCGAGCCACGGGCGGCTCGGGCCCTGTACCGTAGCGTTGCGCAGCACGAGGTTGTAGGCACGGTTGACGTCGAAGCCGCGGTTGCCGCGCAGGTAAGTCCCGGCCACGAACGCCGAAGCGTGGTCGCCGTGGAAGAACGTGGGCATGAACCCGCCCCGTTTCTCGCCCTTGTCCGTGTCGGAGCTGATGACGTCGGCCGCCACATCGGGAGCCAGCATCCCCAGCAGGATCAGCTTATTGCGGTAGTCGTCCCAATACGACGGGCCCGTATAGTAACGGAAACCGGGATTGATGACCTTTCCGTCGACATCGGTGAACTCACCGTTCACGTCGCTGCGCAGCGCCGGCCAGAGGAACGAACGGTAGAGGCTCGAATAGAACAGCCCCTTTTCCCGCTCCGTGCCGCCTTCGACGCGGATCCGCCCCAACAGGTCGTTCCACGTCGCCGTAGCCTCGGAGCGCACCTCGGCGAAGCTCTTGCCAAGCATCTCGGCCTCGAGGTTCTCGCGGGCGTTCTTCTCGCTCACGAACGAGAACCCGATCCGGAGCTCCAGTGCCCCGTCACCCTCGCCGAAACGCACGATGCGCACCTCGCGGTCGCCCTCGACGACGGGCTCTATCCCGGTCACGGGACGGTTCGCCACGGCGTAGAAATACATCTTCTCGCCGGTCTGCTGCCAGCCGGCGAACACGTTATCACCCTCCTTGCGGATATCCCACGCACGCACATGCTCGTTCGAACGCTGCAGGTCTGCCAGCAAGGAGGCCGCGGCACCCGCGGGATAGGTATATTTATGGAATGCACAGCGCAGCGTCGAGCTGAGCTGTGCATCGACACCGTAACGGTCGAGGAATACCTGGTAATAGCCCGGGGCGGCCGATTCGCGCTCGTGGCTGAACGGCGAGCAGTAGTCGCCCGGCGTGGGCGTCCCCGTCACGGGCAGCAGGGGAATATGGCAAAGGTTCCAGTGCCCCTTGTTGGTGTGCGTAAAACCGTAGATCACGGAATCTTCATACTGGTAGCCCGCACCGCTGTGGAACTTGGTGACGGGGCTGACCTGCACCATGGCGTTGGGCAGCGACGATCCGGGGAAAACCTCGGCGCCCCACGTCCGTTTGGTGGGTTTGAATCCAAGGTCGACGCTGTCCCACAGCGTCGCCGTCCCCAGCATGGGGTTCACATAGTCGGTAAGCGGCTTCTGCGCAGGGGCGCACCCCACGGCAAAAGCGAAAAAAGCGATACAAAGTCTCGATTTAAGCATAAGCGGTCAGATTTACGTTTCAGACAAAATTAGCGCTTTTTGCAGGGCTCCTGCAAGCCTATTCGGGCAAAAAAGCTATCTTTGTCCCGCAGGCAGACTACTCTTGCACAAAATCGGACACCAAGGCATGGAATCGCTTTCGCAAACACTGGCCGACTGGGGCTATTGGGGACTTTTCTTCTCGGCATTCATCGCCGGGAGCATCCTCCCGTTCAGCTCCGAAGCCGTGATGATCGTGCTCGTGCACATGGGGCTCGACCCGGTATTGTGCGTCGCAGCCGCATCGCTGGGCAACACGCTGGGCGGCATGAGCTGCTACTGGATCGGCACGCTGGGAAAAAGCGAGTGGATCACCCGGCTGGGTGTGAGCGAAAAACAGCTGGCCCGGGCGCGCAGGTTCCTCGCGGGGCGCGGGGCGCTGATGGCTTTTTTCGCATTTCTGCCCACGATCGGCGAGGCCATCGCCATCGTGCTGGGGCTGATGCGCAGCAACGTCTGGCTCACGGGCGGTTCGATGCTCGCGGGCAAGGCCCTGCGTTACATCGTCGTACTGGCGACCTTCGAAGGCGCCGCATCGCTTTTCTGACATGGATCTCGAAATTGTAAAGACAGACACACCGCGGCGCGACCTGCTGCTGCTGGCCGACGAATCGGAAGAGTCCGTAGCCGACTATGCCGGCCGCGGCACAACCTATGTCGCACGTCGTGACGGGGAAATCCTCGGCCAGTATGTATTCCTGCACACGCGGCCGTTCACGGCCGAAGTGGTCAATATCGCCGTCGTCCCCGAACACCAGCGCAAGGGCATCGCCACGGCCATGCTCCGCCACGCCGTCGCCACGGCCCGGGCGGCCGGGTTCCATCTTCTCGAAATCGGCACAGGAGATTTGGGCGCGGGCCAGATTGCGCTCTACGAACGCTGCGGGTTCGTCCGCTGCGGCGTCGACGTGGACTATTTCCGCAAACACTACCCCGTTCCGTTTTTCGCAAACGGCGTCGAATGCCGCCACATGGTGCGCCTGCGCATGGAACTCAAATAACAGGTTATGTCGGTCAGTTGGAACCCGTGGCACGGATGCCGCAAGCTCAGCGAAGGCTGCCGGCACTGCTACGTCTACCGGCAGGATGCGCAGCACGACAAGGACAGCCGCGAGGTACGCAGGACAGCGGCTTTCAACCTGCCTGTGCGCCGCACGCGCGACGGACGTTACAAAGTCCCGCCGGGCGAGATGGTCTATACCTGCTTCACATCTGATTTCCTCGTCGAGGAGGCCGACGCCTGGCGCGCCGAAGCGTGGGAGATGATCCGCATACGCAGCGACCTGCGTTTTTTCTTCATCACCAAGCGTATCGACCGGCTCATGCAGGTATTGCCGCCCGACTGGGGTGGGGGCTACGAAAACCTCGCCGTGGGCTGCACGGTCGAGAACCAGGCGATGGCCGACTACCGGCTGCCTTTGCTGCTGGACGCCCCCCTGCGCCACAAGCTGGTCATCTGCGCCCCGCTGCTCGGGCCGCTCGACATCGCACGATACCTCATCCCCGGGATCGAAGAGGTATCCGTCGGGGGCGAATCGGGCAACGAAGCCCGCCCCTGCAATTACGACTGGGTGCTTTCGATCCGCCGCCAGTGCGTCGCGGCAGACATTCCCTTCGCTTTCCACCAAACCGGCGCGCGGCTTGTCAAGGACGGACGCCTTTACCGCATCCGCCGCCCGTACCAGCATTCGCAGGCCCGCAAGGCCGGGATCGACTACAAGGCAAAGCGATGAGGTGAGCCCCCCCTATCCGCCCTGCACGAGCCCCGGCATCCGGCTCTTGTTTTCCCACATCCCGCTCCCGGCCCTCTTCACAAGGCCATTCCCGCGCCTCCTTCCCGGCCGGTACGGCTCCGGCATGCGGTAACTCGCTCCCATATCAGCCCCGCAATCTCCCTCGGGAATCGCCCTTGCCCGACACCTCGCCCGATACCTCGGAATCGCTTTCCCCGGTATCATGCCTCTCAATAGCCCCCCCCGGAATAGCTTCTCCCCAATAGCTTTCCAGGAACTGTTTTCCCAGCCATCCTGCCCCGATACACGGCCTTCCGGATCATCCGGCAAAAGCAACCGCCCCGGATTCCCGGGGCGGCAGATTCAGCAATCAGGTTCGCTGCGAATTATTCGGTTGCCGTGGCAAGCGGCGAAGCCTGCTGGTAGACACGGGCCGCCAGCTCCTTGTCGAGCGTATAAAGCCCGAACTTGTTGCCCTCGACAGCCTCGCAGGCGGTAATCATGTCGCGTGCCGACTCCTCCTCCTCGACCTGCTCGTCGACGAACCACACGAGCATGTTCGACGATGCGAAATCCTTATCTTCGGCAGCGATGGCTGCCAGGTTGTTGATCATCGAAGTCACCACCTTCTCATGCTCCAGCGTGTCCTTGAACATATCAAGCGGCGACGTCCACTCGGTACGCACCTCCTCGATCGGCTTCAGCACGACCTTGGCATCGCGCGAATTGATGTAGTTCATCAGGATGCGGGCATGATCCTGCTCCTCGCGGAACTGGACGAAAAACCAGTTGGCCACACCTTTCAGCCCCTTGTTCTCGGCGTCCATCGACATCGAAAGATAAAGATAGGCCGACCACAATTCGGCGTTGATCTGCGCATTCAGTGCGTCATGTAATCTTTTGCTTAACATAGTAATATTGTTTTAAGTTTGTGTTTGTATTTTCTCTTCCTGATACAAATATACAATAGTTTCTACTAATTTGTACGAAAAACACATCATATTATTTTATAACGATATAGCTCTATGTTATAACAAAAAAAAACGGAGCCCGCACCTCCGGGATGCAGGCTCCGCAAAAGCATACGGGACGATCAGAGCAGGGTGCCGTCCTCGAGGATACGCACCGTCGCCTCCCGTTCGGACTGCGGGTCTTCCACCTCGATGGCGTACCACACGCGGTCGGGGCTTTCGTAGAGGTCAACATCGTCGATCCCCCACGTACCGTACTGCGATGACTGCAAAGTCCGCCTCACCACGTCCGGAACCTCCGAAAGGCGCACTCCGGTTTTCGTCCACAGCCAGGCGTCGCCCGTACCGAAGCACACCTCGAGCGCTTTCCCGGCGAAGATGATATCGACCTCGGTATTTCCCTTCTCCCGCTCCGCATCAACGATACGGGCACCGGGGTATTTCCGGGCGATGAAGTCGCTGATCGCCTTCGACAGTTCCTGCGGAAGCATATCGCCGTGATCGTCATTGCCGTCCCTGTCGGGCACTTCGCGCAACAGCACGCCGTCCTCAGAATAATAGAGGTCGAATTCCTGCTCGGCACGTTCGACTTCGAGCACATAGACCGTCTCCTGGCCGTTGCGCAGCAGCTTATCCACGTCGTCCACATGCCAAGCGGCATAATCGCCGGCTTCGTAGGCAGTACGCACCGCCCGGGGCAACTCGGCATAGGAGATATCCTCCTCGGTCATGTACCATTTGCCGGCGGCATCGAACCATGCCTGCATGACCGTGCCCGCGCTGCGGAAATCGGCGACCATATACCCGCCCTTGTCTTCCCATTCGACATGGCTTGCAGCGGGGAACATCTCCCCGAAAGCGGCCTGCACGGCGGCCGGTACCTTTACCGATTTACTGTCGTCGTCACAACCCGCCATCACACCCAGCGACACGAGTCCCATTACCAATACCATGAATTTCTTCATACGATTCCGAATTTGAGGTTAATCCCGGGGTTAAATTAATTGTCGATGTCTATCAGACGGAACTTCAGGTCGAATTTCAGGTCGAGGCCGTTGTCCAGTTCGACTTCGTAGTCGCGGCGGTCGCGGTCGATTGCCGTGATCTTGCGGTCGGGATAGTTCTTGGCGACATAGTCGCGGATCTGCTGCGGTACGATGGCGGCCGGCACCTCACCGTATTTGCATTCAACGTCTTTCCATTCGCCGTTCTTCGTGAATTCGACCTTCGCGCCGTTGACGAACACGACCTTGTAATCCTTGTCGAAAAGTTCCTCGTCCACCTTGGATAAGGAGACTTCTACGCCGGCAAAATGCGCCTTGATAAATTGCTGTGCCGTAGCCGGAAGTTCGCCGACTGCGATCGGACGGTCGTTGCCCGCGAATGCGGGGGCGGAAGTTACCATCAGGGCTGTGCCTGCGAGAATCATCATGAGCTTTTTCATAATCGTTTCAATATTAGGTTTGACTTGTGTTCACAGTGCAAAGTTGCGACCTAAAGCTGAAATGAAGTTGAAATAATCGGCCCCGATCCGTTTTTTTCGTTTTTTATATCCGGAAATGTACCGAGAAACAGTGGCACCTATTTATATAAGAGTATCCCACGCGCAGCCCGTAAAGGCGGCACACGGCGTCGACGATCGAGAGGCCGAGCCCCGTCGAGCCCTCCTTCTTCGTCCCCTGGTAAAAGCGCTCGAAGATATGCTCCGCGTCGAGTGCGCCCCCGCCGCCGCTGTTGCAGACGCGCAGTTCATGCGGGGCAACAGTGACCGACACCGTCCCGCCCCTGTCACCGTGGACATAGGCGTTTTTCAGCAGGTTCGACACCAGGCTGGCCGCCAGCGACGGATTCATCCGCACAAACAGATGTCCCTGCTCATGCAGTTCGAAACGCATTTCGCGCCCGGCGTAGATCTCCTCCATATCCTCGGCCATACGTCGCACCTGGGCGTTGAAGTCGACCTGTTCCGTCTCGGGGAATTGTCCGTTCTCGATCTTCGAAAGCAGCAGCAGCGAGCGGTTGAGCCGCACGAGGTAGTCCAGCGTCCCCTGCACCTTCAGTATCTCGCCGAGCTGCGCCTCGGTCAACGCCGAACCGTCGTCCACGAGCATCTCCAGCCGGTTGCGGCAAATGGCCAGCGGGGTCTGCATCTCATGCGAGGCATTGCCGATAAATTGTTTCTGGCGTTCGAACAGGGACTCCGCCCGCTCGGCATAACGGTTCGCCGCCTCGTTCAGCCGCCGGAATTCGACGACCTTCGTATCGTTCACCAGCGGGGCGTTCTTCCCGCCCACGGTATAACTGTCGAACCATCGCAACAGGGCATAGAGTGGCCGCAGGGTACGGTGAAGCACCAGCACGTTGACCAGCAGGATCGCCAGCAACAGGAACAGATAGAGGTAGACGATCCACCAGAGGATCGCTTCCTGCAAGTCGTCCTTTTCGATGGTCGGGGTCATCACGGTCAGTTCCTTGTAACGTCCTCCGCTGTCGCGGAATATCGTCCGCAGCACCCGCGCCGGTTCCTCTTCGTCTTTCTCAGGAATAAATATCTCCTCGTCGCTGAAAACCATATGCTGCCGCCCTTCGGCATACTCCGCCGACACGTCGTGCAGGTAATAGCCGTTGTTGCTGCCCGAATAGGCGGCAGGCAGTTCCCTCCCCGCGAGGCTCCGCGTGACCAGCATCTCGGCATAGTTCTCCAGCGAATCGTCCACCTCGTCGTTGATCTCGTCGATCATCGTCAGGTAGAACAACACGGCCCACCCCGCCAGCAACAGCGAGAGGGCCCAGGACATGTGCAACACGATGCGATAGACCAACCTCATGGGGCAACGAGTTTATAGCCGAATCCATAGACGGCCCGGATCTCGATGTCGGCCTGCGCGTCGTGGAGCCGGCGGCGCAGGTTCTTCATCTGGGCGTATACGAAATCGAAATTATCCGCCTGGTCGATATGGTCGCCCCACACGGCTTCTGCCAGCGTGGCCTTATCGACCATATGGTTCGGGCGGCTCATAAAATAGTAGAGGATGTCGTACTCCTTGCGCAGCAGTTCCACCTCGCACCCGGCCACCTCCACACGGCGGCTGTCGGGGTAGAGGCGGACATTCCCCACGTCGAGGCTCTGCTGCCCGTCGCGCTGGTGACGGCGCACGACGCTGCGGATACGGGCGCTCAGTTCCGCCAGGTGGAACGGCTTGGGCAGGTAATCGTCGGCCCCGAGCTCGAGCCCCTCGACCTTGTCATCGAGCGAATCCCGGGCCGAAATGATGATCACGCCGGCAGGTTTGCGCTGCCGCCTGAGCTCTTCGAGTATCCGCAGGCCGCTGCCGTCGGGCAGCATGATGTCCAGCAGGATACAGTCGTAGTCGTATCCGGCGATCTTTTCGAGCGCCGATGCGTAATCGGACGCCTGCTCGACCACATACTGTTCGCGGCGCAGCGTCTGCACCATGATCTCCCGCAGGGAGGGTTCGTCTTCCACGATCAGGATTTTCATAAACAGCAAATATTCTTCGGGGCAAAGATACACCACGAATCCGAAAGGAATCTGAAACCGCGGCGGCAATGCCCAAGTCCAAATATACTACAAATCTCTGGAAAAGACGAATAAAAAGGGACAAATGTCTTCGTAATGCCTGTCAA
>ERZ791618.768-NODE-768-length-13639-cov-1.649588_pt1 | contig 13639 bp, 10 predicted proteins | sample MGYA00510059_ERZ791618 | MGnify/ENA primary metagenome ERZ791618 (study PRJEB30046, sample SAMN00715159) | human gut metagenome | study: EMG produced TPA metagenomics assembly of the A metagenome-wide association study of gut microbiota in type 2...
CCGGTATAGGAATCCGCCTTTGCTTTCAGTTTATCGAACACCTCTTTTGCCCATGGTTCATTCTCTATTAAATCACGTGTAACCTGCTTTCCGTCGGCATTCGTCAGATAACGGGGATGCGTCTGAGAAAGTTGCAGGGTGCGGACATCGATTTGCGCTTGCAATGCTGTAACCGCCGATAGCAGTAAAAGTAATATGACTTTTCTCATCTTTCAATTCGTTTTGAAAAGGAATACGCACAACCTGCCTCGCACACTCAATAGTCAAGAACTTTTTAGCATCCTTTCTGCTTTCAAACCGATATTTATGTGTGTTGATTCATATACTCTTTCGGAGACATTCCATATTTCTCGCGGAAAGAACTGGAAAAATGCGACAGGTTGGTATATCCCGTGGCATAAGCAATCTCCGATATAGTAAGCTTTTGGTCTTGCGCCAATAAAGTCGCGGCTTGCTGTAAACGAATATTCTTAATAAAGTCCCGGGCAGAAAGATTCGTCAGTTCCTTTAGCTTACGATGTACATGTACCCGGCTCAATCCGACCTCGGAAGCAAGCATCTCAACGTTCAGTGCAGGGTCGTCCAGATGTTCATTCACCACTTTCATAATCTTGCCCATCAATATCTCGTCACTGGACTTCATCGTGATTTTTTCCATTTTATCCTCTTGCTGTTGAGCCCCGCTGAATTTGTTACGCAGCAGTCTGCGATTGGCTATCAGGTTGGCAATAGTCTTTTTCAACAATTCCGTGTTGAAAGGTTTCACCATATAAGCATCGGCACCGGTTTCCATCCCTTCCAAAGTATCTTCCGGTTTGGATTTGGCTGTCAACAAAATTACAGGAACATGATTTACATTGGTGTTCTGCTTTATTTTACGACACAAAGTCAGTCCGTCCATTTCGGGCATCATAACATCGGAGATAACCAAATCGGGCGCATCACGCAGAATCGAATCATACGCCTCCTTACCGTTGCTGCAAGTCTCCACTTTGTATTCATCCGATAATTCCGATTTCAGATAAGACTTGATTTCATCCTCATCCTCCACAACCAACACCCGTAAACGTGTCTTTGCCTTCATATTGGTTTTAGATTCTCCCTCTTCCTCAGCAGCCAACTCTTCCAGTTTCGCTAAAACAGGCTTTTCAATAGTGTGAAACATCACTGTTTCTTCATCTACTGTTTCCAACTCATCAGTGCGCAAATGTGCCGATCCCAATGGTATACGCAGAATGAAACGACTTCCGGAAGTATCTTCCCTGTTTTGGGCAAAAATCTCACCATGATGTAACTGCACTAATAAATGAGACAAGTGCAAACCGATACCGGTCCCGAAATTAGACTTTGTTACGTCATTATCTATTTGATAGAAACGTTCGAAAATACGCTCTATTTTATCCTTGTCAATGCCGATACCGCTATCCGTTATCACAATCTCAAAATATTCGCGTAATGCATCCCGACGTGTAATATCCCGACCTGTTGACAAGCGGACCTGTACTTCACCCCCTTCCGGAGTATACTTAAAGGCATTGGAAAAAATATTCATCAGCACCTTATCAAAGTTATTAAGGTCTATCCACACTTTTAATTGAGGCATCTCGTGCTCAAAAGTAAAACGGATATTTTTCTTACGAGCCATATACTCAAATGTCTGCATCAAATCATCAATAAAACCTACCATATCCGTTTCGCGGAATTTCATAAACATCTGTCCTTTATCCAACTTACGGATATCCATTAACTGATTGATCAAACGAAGAATACGTTGCGCATTGCGATAAATCATCAAATACGTTTTATGCAGCTCGTTATCTTTTTTATCCGCCAACAGTTTCTCCAACGGGTTGATGATAAGCGTCATCGGCGTACGTATTCGTGGGATATGTTGATAAAGAATTGCAGCTTTGCCTCATTCAACTGTTCGGCATGTTCCCGTTTCATTATTTCACGGCGATGGCGCATACGTGACAGAATATAGTTGATAATGCCCAATACCAACAGTCCGGCTAAAGCAGTGTAAATGCAATATGCCCACCAGGTCTGATACCAGGGAGGAGTAATCAAAATCTTTACAGTACGCGTTTCCGAATAATTGCCATAATTGAGTGCACGCACTTGGAAGGTATATTTGCCGGGCGGCAAATTATTATAAGTGACACGATTCTCTCCCGGTTCGGTATTAAGCCACTGGGAACCTAATTCATCGATTTTGTATTGATAAGAATTTGCTCGGGATTATTGTACTGCAATGTAGAGAAAACGATGCTGAATGTATTATCTTTATAAGACAACCGGAAATTTTTAGCATCCTGTACCGAAGTAGAGATTACCGGCTTCCCCCCTGAAAGAGTATTCTTATGTACAGGCTTATTGAATATATAAAAATCAGTAATCCATACCTTAGCTTCTTTCGAAGTATTGCCTATGCTTTCCGGAAGAAAAGACGTAATACCATTAACACCACCGAAATATATCTTTCCGTCCCTATTCTTGTAGAAAGCACCATGAGTAAATTCATTGCCCTGCAGCCCATCTCCCGAATAGTAATTAATAAAGCGATTATCGTTTATATCATACCGGCTGATCCCCATATAGGTACTAATCCATATGTCATGCCGGGAATCCTCACTCAACCCGCAAATCACATTACTAGGCAAACCGTCTGCCATTGTAAACCTTTCCAGCCTATCCGTTTGTTTATCAAAACAATATAACCCATCGGTTGTACCGGCCCAAATCTTACCCGAAAAATCTTCTTGGATAACATAACCCACACAACCGGAAATCAAGGTATTAACCTTTTTATAATTAATAAAACTCTCTGTCGACGGATTAAAACAACTTACTCCTTTATAATGTCCCAACCATATCAGCCCTTCGCTGTCACAATATATATAATTCACCCAATCATTAGCAAGTTCATTCCTTTTTAAATCATTGGTTTCATCTTTAGAAGATTCATAATGCTTTAAATCTCCAGTCTTCAAGTTATATCGATAAAAGCCGGAACCTAATGTCCCGATATATAAATTTTTCTGTTTGTCTTCGGTTATTGTCAATACACTTTCATCATCAATAGGCAAAAGATATTCATAGTCCCCTATTCTCCGATTGAATTTAGCAACCCCACGTGTATAGGAACCGAACCAGAGATTTTTGTCTGTATCCTCATAAATACACATTATCGTACCAGCCACAGAACGAACAGAATTCCCCGGTTGATAATGCCTCAACCTTTTCCCTTCTGCATCCAGTTCGTATACCCCCTCATTGTCTGCGCCGATCCATAAATGGTCATTACTATCTTGAAAAATAGACATGATACATCCTTGTCCGATAGGATTATAATAAATGGACTTGTGTCCATAATACTCAAAAGGATTTTCTTGTTTCGGTATCAAAACTATCCCCTTCTGAAATAATCCCAGCCATAGGTTATCATCCTTATCTTCCAAAATTGTATGGATCTTACCATCCGAAAAATTCATTGGAGCCGAATTAATGCTATAATCTTCCAACTGTCCCTTTGCAGAATTATATATTTTCAGCCCCTGCCCGTCAGTGCCAACCAATAACCGGTTATCCACCAAAGACATGCAACTAACAGATAAAGACTTATTCCCCATATAGGGAACAAGGGTAAAGTTGTTCTCTTTTCTGTTATAACGTAATAGCCCTTTCTTTTTGGTACCTACAAAAAGATTTCCCTGCTTATCCTCTATTATGGTAGCAATATTGTTATCAACAAGAACCGGTTCTTTGAAGACGCGCACTTCTTTCGTTGCAGGCATATAACAAATCAGTCCATTTCCATAAGTTCCTATCCAAATATTATAATAGGAGTCTTCATAAAAACAAGATTGGAAATTGTAATTCGACTGTTTCAGAAGATCATCTACAGAAACAGCCTGTGTCTGCCGCTCATCCAAACGAAACATGCCTTGACCGGTAGTTGTCATCCAAATTTCCCCATTATGCAATTCCTGCATCTGTGTTATGTGTGAAAACACCCGCTTACCGGCACGGAACATTGGAATTTCCAAAAAGGTATCTGTCTCACGATCGTACTTCATCAACCCGTCAATACAGCCTACCAGCAAATTGCAACGGCTATCCTCAAACTATGTACGTACATAGTTACTTTTGATAGAAGAAGAGTCTGCCGAAACATGCCGATAATTGGTAAAACGTAAGCCGTCAAACTTATTTAATCCATACTCAGTGGCAACCCAAACAAAGCCTTGCTGATCCTGAAATATCTGATTTATCAAGCTACTGGACAATCCCATGTCTGTGGTATATACTTTCCCAGTCTGTGCCTCAACACTTTGAACCATACAACACAAACATATTACAAGTATCTTCCAAACGCATTTTTTCATAGTTTCTCTTTTTATTAGATACAAAAGTGCGACAAAGATAAACAAAAAGCAATTTATTCCGATACTTATATAGTTTTTGTGATTAAAAACTTTGCTTATTCATAAAATGCAAGAAAACAATTTAGTTATTTTTCTCTATATAACATCCCTGCATTACATCTTTTCATCAATGTAACATATACAAAAAAGAATGTAACACTAATAAAAGCCCATGTTACAAAAAACAAAGCAAAGGTATCATTCATAACCAACCGTTCGCTAAATAATTCATATTTTTGTATATGCCAGAAGTTGGGAATACGTTCTTCACTTCATTGCTAACTAACAGAGAATCAAAACAAATGTCTAACATAAAAAAGATAGTATATGATAACATAAAAAGAACCTTAATAAGTCTATACTTTAATTTAACATTTTTATTTAATTAAAACCTTGTTTTTTATGAAATGCACAACTTATTATTTTAGGCCCCTGGGGCTATTATTGTTACTCTGCCTGATACCTCTGTGCAGTATTGCTCAGAATATCACGGTAAAGGGTATTGTGAAAGATAACTTAGGCGAATCGGTTATTGGCGCCAACGTAACAGAAAAAGGAACAACCAATGGTATGATAACCGACTTGGACGGAAACTTCTCGTTGACTGTACAAAAAAATGCAACGTTAGTAATTTCCTATATCGGATATGTCACACAAGAGATTGCTATCAAAGGAAACACTAATCTCAACATTATATTAAAAGAAGACTCCAAAGCATTGGAGGAAGTAGTCGTTATCGGTTACGGTACAGCAAGAAAATCAGATGTAACGGGGTCTATCGCATCAGTAGGCGGTGATAAACTGCAAGAAATGCCTTCTACGAATATTACGTACGCCTTACAAAATCGTGTAGCCGGCGTAGATATGACGCAGACATCTTCACAGCCTGGTGCTACCATGCAAATCCGCATTCGTGGTACTCGTTCACTGACTGCTTCTAATGACCCGTTAGTAGTGTTGGATGGTATTCCTTTCATGGGAAACCTGTCTGATATTAATCCCGGTGACATTAAAAGCATGGATATTCTAAAAGATGCTTCTTCCACTGCCATTTATGGTTCACGTGGTGCTAATGGTGTTATTTTAATCACTACGAACAGAGGAGCCCAAGGTACACCTGCCAAATTTACATATAACGGTTATGTAGGTGCAAAATCCGTATTCTCTAAATATCCTATGATGGACGGACCCAAATATGCTGAAATGCGTAAATATGCCGGTAAATTTGAAAACTCCTTAGATGAATCAGACGATATGAACACGGACTGGCAAGACCTTCTATACCGTACAGGCATGGTAAACAGCCATGATGTCAGTGTAGCTGGCGGTACAAACAATGGAAGTTATAGTTTTGGTGCAGCCTATTACAAGGATCAGGGCGTTATTCCTACACAAAATTACACCCGCTATTCATTACGCGGTTCATTTGACCAAGGTGTAGGTAAATACTTCCGCTTCGGATTAACTACCAATAGCAACTATAATGTAACAAAAGGTTCTAATATTGACTTATATAGCGTACTTAACAACACTCCACTTGCCAATCCGTACAATGAAGACGGAAGTCTGAAGAGAACAGTGAAGCTCAACAGCCAGGATGAAAATTTTGTTGTGACACGTGATGTTGTGGAAAATTTGGAAGATAGCTGGTTAAATGAAAAGAAAGGTTTTGGTACCTACAACAACCTTTTTGCTGAAGTACAATGCCCATGGGTAAAAGGTTTAAAATATCGTGTCAATTTGGGCTTGAACTACCGTTCTACTAAAGGTGGTGTCTTCACCGGTGAAGGTATAAATAGCTCAACAGCCGATACTCCATCTACTGCATCTTTAGAACATACAGAAACGACTAACTGGGCAATAGAGAATCTAATAACTTACGACCGTACATTTGGCAAGCATCAACTGAACATAGTAGGTATGTATTCTGCAGAGGAAACTGTTTATACCAAATCGCATATTGCTGCACGTGATATTCCTGCAGAATATTTGCAATACTATAATTTAGGTCGTGCAGAAGGTACTATCACCGTTAATCCAGACAATTGGGACTACCAAAAAAGTGGTTTGATGTCTTGGATGGGACGTGCCATGTACACTTACGATAACCGTTATATGTTGATGGCAACTGTTCGTGCCGATGCATCTTCCCGCTTGGCAAAAGGCCATCAATGGCATACATACCCGGCTGTATCTGCAGGTTGGAATATTGGTCAAGAATCATTTATGGATGACCTTGAATGGTTGGACATCCTTAAAGTACGTGTAGGATACGGACAAACTTCCAATCAAGCCGTAGCCCCATATTCCACATGGGGAAAATTATCCACACGCCCTTATAACTTCGGACCTACTGGCTATGCCACAGGTTACTATGTATCTGCATTGCCGAATTATGATTTAGGATGGGAATATTCTTCTACATGGAACTTTGGTTTGGATTTTACATTGCTTGGCGGCCGTTTATCGGGAACATTTGAATATTACATTCAGAAAACATCCGATTTGCTGCAAAGTGTTAATCTTCCTTCAACTTCAGGCGTAAGCAGCTATGTAGGTAACGTAGGAAAAACCGAAAACAAAGGTGTAGAATTCACATTAAACGGAACAATTCTTGACAACCACAACGGATGGACTTGGGATGCAAGTATAAATATATCAGCAAATCGCAATAAACTGACAGAATTAGCATCCGGAGCTGAGCGTGATGAAGCCAACAACTGGTTTGTTGGTCATCCTATTGATGCTATTTATGACTATGAGAAAATAGGTCTATGGCAAGAAGGTGACCCCTATCTTGATATTTTGGAACCAGGTGGAAACGTTGGTATGATTAAAGTAAAATATACCGGTGAATATAATGAAGATGGCACCCCTGTTCGTCAAATCGGACCAGACGACCGCCAAATTATCAGTATGGAACCAAAGTTTACAGGAGGTTTCAGCACACGCGTTGCCTATAAAGGGTTTGACTTGATGTCATCACAGCGTTTAAATGCGGAGGCAAGCTTATCAGTACCTTACATCACTCTAACGGTTATCTGAACATGTTGACTGGACGTAGAGGCCAGGTAGATGTGGACTATTGGACAGAGGAAAACACCAATGCCAAATACCCGAAACCGGGTGGTATCCAAAGTGGTGATAATCCCAAATATGGTAGTACATTAGGATATTTTGACGCTTCTTACTGGAAAGTCCGCAACATTTCTTTAGGTTACAAATTTGACGAACAGAAATGGCTGAAAAACTTCGGTATTCAAAGCTTACGTGCCTATGTATCAATACAGAACCCGTTTGTAATATGTTCTCCATTCCATAAAGAGACAGGTCTGGATCCGGAAACCAACTCTTACGGTAATGAGAATGTGGCAGTAACAAGTGGCATTCAAAAGCGTTTCTTGACTGTGGAACCAATGCCCCTTCCACACGTAATTATTTATTTGGCATTAACTTGACATTCTAATTAAACTTTGAAAGCATGAAACCAACATTTATTAATATAAGAGTTCTGGGAACTACGGCATTAGCCTTGCTCTTTGCAACTTCTTGCTCAGATATCCTGGATGAACAACCACGTAGTATTTATGAACCAACTTTCTTTCAAACTGAAAAAGGTGTAGAAGGCGGTATAACTTCCATGTATGCACACTTACGTTATATTTACGGACAAGCATACTATTACAATTCATGTTTGACAGGAACAGATGAAGCGACTTATGCCCAATCCGCCGATGGAAACTTGAAAGATGCCGACTTATCAGGTGTGGGAAGTTTGACGGCAAGCAGCAGTCGTTCGGATGTACTGTGGGGAACAGCTTTCTCTAATATCAACACTGCTAATGGTGTCCTTGAAAATGGTTCTAAAGTAGGTGTTTCCGAGGCTCTTCTCGCCGAAGCACACTTCTTCCGCGGTATGGACTATTTTTTATTAGTACAGACTTTCGGCGGTGTGCCATTGGATTTGGGTGCCGGTGAATTAAAATTCAACGTATCAACATCACGCACTTCTGTACGTAACACCGTTCCCGAAGTATACACAAAAGCCATTTTTCCCGATTTAAAAACAGCTATCACCAATCTGCCTGATAACCCTCGTGTAACAGGTGGAGTTACTAAAACTGTAGCACGTTTATACTTGTCAAAAGCATATCTGACGTATGGTTGGTGGTTGGAAAATCCCAATAATATCCCCACATATCCGGAATGCGACCGCACAGATCCCGATGGACATGATGCTGCATGGTATTATCAACAAGCGTATGACATTGCAACTGAAGCAATTGACAATCCTGGTCCATATGGCTTGATGGAAAGTTTCTACCAAGTTAATGCCGGTCCATACGATCGTAACAAAGAAATTCTGTTATATGCAGATCACACGCAAGAAGATGAATATTACAATGGTGGTAGCTTGAGTTACGGTAGTGGTGGTGCCCCTGATAATTTTGCCGGTTGGATGATGAACTGGAATTACACGGACATTCAGGCTAAAGATAAAGATGGCAATACTATTTCACCCGTAATTCGTGTTGCAGAACAAGCCTATGGTCGTCCATGGACTCGTATGGCCCCTCCTCATGGTGTATTCACAAAGACGTTTAAAGATAAGACCAAAGATTCCCGTTACGATGGAACATTTACAACCGTTTACCGCGGTAATTGGTCTACAAATGGAAAAGATTGGACAACCGTTTCAGGAGCTAACGGAATTGCAGTAGCTGAAGGAGAACCTTTATTGACCTTCCTTCCGGAAGATGACCCTAACATTCAATATCCAGATGGTGCAGGAAACAGTAATACTGGCGCAGGAGTCATAACAGGACGTGGTGATTATGTAATGGGACCCAGTGCAATCAGCCGTCGCGTATACCCCGGTCTTTGGAAGCTTGGTCCCTATCGTACAGATAACGGTACTGGTCCAGGCCAGCCAAATGCCGGTAGTACACGCCCATACATATTGCCAAGTTCTCCGAGCTTTACCTTATTGCAGCAGAAGCGGCAGTAAAGGGGGCAACAACCAAGCCTGATAAGAGTGCACGTGAATTAGTTAATGTTTTACGCGATCGTGCTGGAAAATGGACATTCAATAATGCAGAAAACGAAGAAATGGACGTGGATTACGGTTCTCAATTAACAGCTGAAACTCCGGCAACAATTGACATCAATTTCATCTTAGATGAACGTTCACGTGAATTCTATGGTGAAGGCTATCGTTGGTTCGACCTTGTCCGCACACAAAAGTGGAACGAATATGCCGATAGCTACGAAATCTGCGGAAATGATAAAGGAGACCGCAATATCGTGACTTATACACGTACTATCAAACCCGGACATTATCTACGTCCTATCCCACAAGGACAACTTGACGGTATGGAAATGAGTGCTGACGAGAAAAAGAACTACCAAAATCCTGAATACAGATAACTGTCTTTTGGGATAAGTTCGCAATAGGTATTCAACGAAACCGCTTGTAGATGTCTCCAAGGTATCTGCAAGCGGTTTTTTTTATAAATATTGATATGATGAGAAAATATAGCTTTTATATTAAATAAATACTTATATGAAGAACATTAAAACTTTTATTATCATAGTTTTTTCCATACTGAATTTTTCGGCATGTAATACTCCCGAGCCTATAGACCAAGATGGAACCATGCTTTGGCTTGCAAACGGACGAAGCTATAAAGAAGTGCTGGCTTCGGTTGAGACCCGGATAGACAGTGCTCTTTCCAAAGAAGAGTATCACATTTACGATGCCAATGGCAAACGCTATATTGATGGCGGTTCACAAGCAGCAATCCGTTATGGAGTATATGCCCTGCAAAGGGCAGAGGTTCTCGGTAAAGCAGATGTCGGTCTGGATATTCATGAAAAACCATATTACGAATACCGTATTCTCAACCATTGGGACAATCTTGATGATACTGTAGAAAGAGGTTATGCCGGACTATCCATGTGGGAATGGACAGCAAAAGAAATTCCCACTGAGAGAATCCACCACTATGGCGAACTCTGTGCATCTGTGGGATTGAACGGTGCAGTCCTCAATAATGTCAATGCCAATCCCCTTATCTTAGACAAAGAACATATCGAAAGAGTAGCTCAAATAGCCAACATACTCAGAGAATATGGCATCACCACCTACCTCTCCATCAAATGGACAAGCCCTGTCACTCTTGACGGATTAAAATCAGGAGATCCTCTTGATCCCAAGGTACGTCAGTGGTGGAAAAATAAAGCAGCTGAAATCTACACTGCCATTCCCATTTCGGCGGCTTTCTCGTAAAGGCAAATTCCGAAGGGCAGGCTGGTCCGCAAGATTATGGCCGGACCCACGCCGACGGCGCAAATATGCTTGCCGAAGCAGTAGCTCCCTATGGTGGAATCATTATGTGGAGAGCCTTCGTATACAACCCTACCAGCAGCGACAGGGCCAATCAGGCTGTAGAAGAATTCAAATCACTTGACGGACAATTTGCAGACAACGTCATTATCCAAATCAAAAACGGTCCTATTGATTTTCAGCCGCGTGAACCTTTCAGTCCTTTATTCGGACAGTTATACAACACTCCCATGATGATGGAATTCCAAATTACTCAAGAATATTTAGGATTCTCCAATCATCTCGTCTACCATGGCACTACTTATGAAGAATGTCTTGACAGCGATACTTATAGAGACGGAAAAGGTTCGACCGTAGCCAAAATGGTTAAAGCCATTGCAGGTGTTGCAAATACCGGTCAAGACCCTAATTTCTGCGGTTACATATTTGCCCAATCCAATTGGTATGCTTTCGGCCGCCTTGCCTGGGACCCTACATTAAGTGCTGAACAGATTGCAAATGAATGGATACGTCAAACTTTCATCAAACCTAAAGGAATAACATCCACAGCTTATGAACAGAATTTTCTTACCCCAGTCAAGGATATGATGATGAGTTCCCGCGAGACAGCCGTAAATTACATGATGCCGCTTGGATTCCACCATATATTTGGCGGTTCGCATTATGGACCGGGTCCATGGGAAAATAGTATAAGACGTCCCGACTGGTCGCCTGTATTCTATCATAAAGCAGACAAAAATGGAGTGGGATTCGACCGTACACGCAACGGTTCTGCTAATGTAGACCAATACCATGAACCGTTAGCTTCACAATTCAATTCACTTGAAACCTGCCCTGAAAATCTTCTTCTTTGGTTCCACCATCTCCCATGGGACTATAAGCTTTCTTCTGGTAGAGAACTTTGGGACGAGATATGCCTGCACTATGACAAAGGTATCTCACAAGTTGAGGAATACAAAAAAATATGGGCAAAGCTCAAGCCCTATGTCAGCGAAAGCATTTTTAATGAGGTATCCGAGAAACTGGATATTCAGAAGAATGACGCTGAATGGTGGAGAGATGCTTGTGTAGGTTATTTCCAAACTTTCTCTAAAAAAGAGCTCCCCGCAGGTGTAAGACCTTTGAACACCCCCATTGACTCTCTAATGAACAGCAGAGTGAAATCCAATCGTTACGGTATGCCTTACCATGATGAAAATCACAAGCCTATCATCATCAAACGTCTTTAAAAACATTTTACCCATGTGCAGAACATCCTGTGCATGGGTATTTTAAAGGATTAAGAACATTTCCAGACCTTCTCTTGTAACAATAAACAAAGATAAGGGGGCCATCCGTTGGATAACCCCCTATTATAAAATATTTTGTGTTTGTCTATATAGGGCATTCCCAATAACCCTAAGCAATGTTTATAACTAACCTATTTCTCAAAAAGTCCTGAAAACATCCCCAAAGTTTATTCCAATATCTTTTTTATAAAATCTTTCGGCTGATAATTACGATCGAAAAGCAAAGCATAATCCTTACGACCCCTCACAGGAAAACCATTCTTCCAAGAATCACCGTCACTTACCCCCCAGGCAGTTACACGACTCACAAAATCAGAATGTTTAATGAAGAGATTTAAGAAATCAGACATACGATTGTTCCATTGCTTGGAAACGCTATCGGGCAAAGACTCCGGATAGGGATTCAGCATCTTTTTATACGCAACCGTATCGGATACATTGGCAGTACGTTTCAAGGTAGGCAATGCAGACATATCCCATTCTGTTATCATGACCTTAGCTCCAGTAGAAGCATAAGCAAGCATGCTCTCCTCGAAATCTGTCAAAGAAGGATAATCCAGACCGACATGGCCTTGCATACCGATAGCATCAACACGAAGCCCTTTCGATTTCATGTCATTCACGAGTTTCACAACAGTTGTACGCTTCCCAACTTCATGCATATTATAGTCATTATAATATAATTCGGCTTCTGGATCAGCCTCGTAGCATACTGAAAAGCAAGAGGAATAAATTCTTCTCCCAAGATCTCATAGAACTTACTCTTGCGATAGGAACCGTCTTCAAGAATAGCCTCGTTCACAACGTCCCAACCCTTAACACGTCCTTTATAGCGGCTGACAATAGTTGTAATATGATCTTTCAACCGCTGCTTCAGTACTTCCGGAGCAACATTATTACCGTCCTTATCAACACAGAACCAGGGAGCTAGTTGAGAATGCCAAACCAAACAATGACCGATTATGTACATTCCATTGTCTTCACCAAACTTTACAAATTCATCTGCCTGGCTGAAATCATAACGGTCTTCCTCCGGATGAATGGTCTGACACTTCATACAGTTCTCTGCAACAATTGAATTAAAGTGGTGTTTTACGATCTTAACTGCCGCAGTATCCACACCTGAAGATTGGCGAGCATTCAATGCCACACCTACCAAAAATTTATCACCCAACACTCCCTTCAAAGAAGCATTGTTTTCCGTTGCAACACGAGTAGTGCAGGAGCTTAAAGCCAAGCCTGCCAACACTGCCAATAACATTTTTCTGTTTTTCATGTTAGTTCTTAATTTATAATTATTATTCAAATAGTAATTTCAAATAGCTTATTACCAATTATCTGTTCTAAAAGGCGATGCCAGCAGTCCTTCTTTATTGCACAGATTGGCATCCTCAGGATTATTACTCCAAGCATAACGTACTGCCACCGGATTCTTCACAAACTCACTGCTCACCACCACTTTATTGCCACGTATCACAGCATCTGCCCACACAAATTTCCGGTCTTCACCTGCAATAGCAAAATGCTTAAGCTCTTTCCCCTTACAAGTCAGTCCACGACCTGTTTCAGTAAAAGTG
>ERZ791618.771-NODE-771-length-13604-cov-2.266883_pt1 | contig 13604 bp, 10 predicted proteins | sample MGYA00510059_ERZ791618 | MGnify/ENA primary metagenome ERZ791618 (study PRJEB30046, sample SAMN00715159) | human gut metagenome | study: EMG produced TPA metagenomics assembly of the A metagenome-wide association study of gut microbiota in type 2...
ACTATATTACAGGAAAAGAATCCGTGTAATCCGCGTAATCCGCGCCTAAAATTATATTCATAACCCGAAAAGAAAGAGTTAATTCAACTCCTGATTCTCATAAATTGTGAAATAGTAGTAATTCTTTCCCTCCCCGTTGAACTAATGCCTTGTGCACTCTGTTCTCTGACCAAAATAGAACATTAATTTAGTTTTTAACCATTAAACCTGTTTAATTATGACATGTAAAGATTCTCACTTTTTGATTGGCCTTGGAATAGGTTCAATCTTCGGAGCACTGGCTTATGGCTTTGCCCGCAGTGCAAGAGCAAAAAAAATGAAAGCAGAAGTATTCGATGCCCTGCACAGAATTGAAGGACATACCGAATGCCTGATCGAATCTGCTAAAGAAAAGGCATTGTATGCCGGAGAAAAAGTTGCTGACAGAGTGGCCAATGAAACATCTGTCATTGCCGAAAAAGCCAATGATATCAAAGGCAAAGTGCACTCTATGGCTGATGAAGCTAAGAAGTAATCAATCTGTTCATTACCGTAAAAACAGAGGGAAGCGGGGTATCATACCTACACTCTCTCTGTTTTTCATTATATACTTGTGATTGAATGGGCCTCACTCACCAACGAAGCCGGATAATCGCAAATCTCCAATATCTTAATTGCATTATGTTCGGTCGCAACTCCGCGTTTCAACTTGTAATCGAAAGACAGGATACCATCTTTCACCGACTCGCTGAAATAATATAATTCGTATTCATCTTCCAGCATATCGGCCAGTTCCAGATCGTGCGTAGACACAAATACCAGATTATCACTTTTCACCAGCCAGGAAAGCACAGCTTTCGAAATCGCTATCCGCTCCTTGGTATTGGTCCCTCTGAACAATTCATCGAGCAGGAAGAGATGGTTCCCATGACCGCTTTCATCTACGAAATCTTTGATAGTCGTCACTTCCTGCATAAAGTAACTCTTATTTTCCATTAGGTTATCTCCCTGGTGAATGGAGGACAGAAGAGAAATTCCGGTATTTATCTCAAAGACTTCTGCGAAACAAGTATGAAGTGTTTTCGCTGCCAACAGATTCACTCCTATCGTACGCATGAAACAGGTCTTACCTGCCATATTCGAACCGGTTATCAATGCAGATTTCTCATGAAGCACCATATCGTTCGGAATACAGTTTTCTATCAGAGGATGATACACTGCCTGTGTACGCAATCGCTCTCCTGCCCTTTATTTCCCGGCAGACAGTAATAAGGTAGCTCCTCCCTCAAGATGGCAACAGACAAAATAGAATCCAGAAAACCGATGAAGCGGTAAACATTGTGGATAGCCGTCGCCTTCTCCTTCAACAGATGAAAAGTTCTGCCTACCGCATACGCCTCGTGGAGAAAGAATACCCGGATTAATTCCGCTACCATATAAAACATAATAGCCATGTCGTTATCCAGACTGAGGTTAAAACGGAAATAAGAGATATACTTCTTCAGCCCCTCTACAGCCTTCAGGTCATTCGTGATAGAAGGATCTACAGAGGCAAACTCCTTGTTCTGCGCCAGCTTTCCCGCCTGTCTTATCATCTTCAGAAGCTGAGGTATGGAGAAAAAGTATCTCTGGATTTTCGCCTTATTACGATAGTGCAACACTGCATTTGCCACGAATGAAAAGACAAATAAAGTAAGAAATACTCCCGAATGAGTGAGCAGCATCAGAGCCAGAAACAGCAAAGGCAGAAACCGGCAGATATTAATAAGAACCATCTCCTTGGCACCAATCCCTGTGTTATCATTTTCCAGAATGGATACGATGGAATAAGCATCCGGTTTATCCAGTTCTTTCAGTGCATTGCTTAAAAGAGTACGCAACTCCGTATGAGTTGCCAATGAAGACAGAAGTGCTTCCTGCTTTTCCATGCTGGAGGTTTTATCCGATAGCAGAAGATAATACAAGTACTGCCTGCCTATACTGGAATGACAATAATCAATTTCAGCAAAAAGGTCATCCAGATTCAGGTCGTCAATGCTGTTAGCAGATAAACCGGTTTCTCCTTCGGCATTTCTATAAAGGAAATAGTTCGCAATTTCGGACATGGTGTGCTCTTTATTGTTCAGTAACTGTTTTGTGCATTATTCAGCCTCTTCCGTATCAAGGCAGAAGGGATGTCCTGCCGGATCAAACATCGTTCGTGAAGTCCTGAAGTACTGCTCATCCGCCTGCCGTGCTCCCAACTGAATGGCATAAGCCACAGCCTCCTCCAGATTTTCCACATAGAAATCAAGATGAAGCATTTGTCCCTGCTTACCTTCTTTCCAAGGCCATACAGGTGGCTGGACTCTTCAATCTCCTGAAACGCCATCACCATACCGGATGGAGAAGTGATAGCCGCCCAACCATTCGCACGTTGATGTGTCAGCTCCCACCCCAGCAATTTACTGTAAAACTCTGCTAAAACTCCTGCATCTTTACAGTCAACCACTATATTCATCTTATAGACTAAAGATTTCACATTTGATGTCATAAAGCCCTGTTTTATAATCAATTTATTGAGTAAACAACAGGGAAATCCGGACTTCTACATCCGAACCTCCCTATTCTATACTCCTATCTACAAATACAAGTTTTGCTTTATCCGCAATGGAAATACTTATTAACAAGTTTCAGCATTTCCTCCTGATTATCGTGTACTTCACTACGCAAGGTACGATCTTCATAGGAACGCAATTTACTGATAATTCCATCGACCATTGCAGGACTAAATACATGATACTGTTCGAAAATAGCACGCTGTTTTTCCAGGCAATCGGCAGAAGCGGCACAGCTATCAGGGAGTTGAGCCAATTGTTTCAGCTTATCCTCATTTTCCTTCTTATGAATATTCACATTCACATAGGTCTTTTCTGCAATCTCCAAAGCATTTTCAATTTCAAAACCATGACGACATGCTACGGCCAATCCGGCTATCAGTTGGTACAAATCGGCAGAACCGTCCGGAGAACGCATTTCCACAGTTTGCTTCTGTGTAGTATCATAGTGGCTGGGAGCTTCCAACGGATTAGCCAGCATACACATATCTGTCTTTGCCGACCATCCAAGCGGAACACGTACCAATACGGAACGGTTACGGTCACCCCAGCAAATATTTGTCGGAGCTTCCTGATGCGGCACCAAACGGAAATAAGAGGTAGGATTCGTATTACCGAAAGCTGTAATGGAAGGTGCAAGCTCCATCATTCCCGCAATAGCCTTACGGGCAGTTTCAGAAAGTACACCATCTTTCAACATCTGGTTTTGGCCGTCTTTCATAATACGCATATGGATATGCAATCCTGAACCGGCCTTTCCGGCTGTAATTTTCGGAGCAAACGTAATGTCATATCCATATTGATAGGCCAGATTACGGATAACCCATTTCGCAATCATCAACTGATCGGCAGCCAGGTCGGCACGTACCGGCAGGAATTCAATTTCATTCTGCTCATAGATTTTACCGTCAAGCGTGAAGTTACCTACCTCAGAATGCCCGTATTTGATCTGTCCGCCCGTCTTTGCAATATGCAGCATACAGTCGGTACGGAAGTCATTGAACTTGGCATAAGGAGCAGATTCATGATAGCCACGTTGATCCGTAGCAGGGAACAGTCCACTATCTTCTGATATCACATAATATTCCAATTCACCCATAGCCTGGAATTCCATTCCGGTTACATCAGTAAAGGCTTTGCAAGCTTTACGCAACGTATATTCCGGTGAACTTTCCAGAAGTTCACCATCTTTATTGAAGTAAGAGCAAAGCATGGAAAGTGTTGTAGTTTCAGCAAAAGGATCGATAAAGGCTGTGCAAAAACGCGGCACTACATACAAGTCGCTACTGCCCGCTTCAATAAATGGGAAAAGGCTTGATCCGTCTACACGCTCACCACAAGTCAGTATGGCATCAAGGTAAGCAGCGTCGTTAATGACAAAATTCAATGTTTTCAGTCGCCCGTCTGCTGCTGGATACATGAAGTTCACCATGCGGATATCGTTCTCCTTGATATAAGAAATAATGTCTGCTTTCGTAAATTCGGAAGCCGGTTTTTGAAGAGCAGCCACCAGTTGGTTGGCACTCATCGATAGTTCATGATTCATACGTTGGTTGTTTTTTAAGTTATTGTATGGTTAACAATGTGTTGTCATGCAATGATTCCCCACAAAGATAATATTTTATAATAACTTCAATATATATGATACTCAAAAAAAGAAATAGAATGAAGGTTTGGCAAAAGGTGATGAGATAAACTATTTGTATATCCGGGTTGTTATAATAAGAAAAGTTATAGGGAATAGTAACCCGGGCTACTATTCCTTTTTTCCGTCATATCCCCACTTTACATAAATAGCACCCCAGGCAAACCCTGCCCCAAATGCTGTAAAGATGAGGTTATCACCTTTCTTTAGCTTATCTTCAAAATCCCAGATACAAAGCGGAAGTGTGGCGGCACTCGTATTACCATAACGCTCAATATTAACCATCACTTTCTCGGTTGGAATCTCCAGACGTTGCGTTACAGCAGTGATAATGCGCTGGTTGGCCTGGTGTGGAATTACCCAGTCAATATCGTCTTTACTTAAATGGTTTCTTTCAATGACAGCTTCACAAGCATTAGCCATATTGGCCACAGCGTATTTGAAAACCGTACGCCCTTCCTGATAAATGTAATGCATGTGATTTTCCAGCGTATAATACGAAGGAGTACATACAGAACCACCTGCTTTAATATGTAGGAAAGGCAGTCCCTTACCATCTGTTCTCAGCACTGAATCCATTACACCCAAATCTTCCGTAGTAGGTTCCAGCATGAAGGCTGCCGCACCATCACCGAAAATGGGACAAGTGGCACGATCCGTATAATCTATGATTGAAGACATTTTCTCAGCCCCTACCACAATAATCTTCTTGTAGTTTCCCGAGCGAATAAAGTTTGCTCCCGTCTCCAGTGCATACAGGAAACCGCTGCAAACTGCCTGTACATCGAAAGCAAAAGCACGTTTCAATCCCAGTCGCTCACACAGAATGGAGGCTGTAGAAGGTAAACGATAGTCAGGAGTGGTAGTAGCAATAATCACCAGATCAATTTCATCCGGTTGAGAATTCGTACGTTGCATTAATTGTTTGGCAGCCTTGCGGGCCATATACGAAGTTCCCAGTCCCTCTTCATGCAAAATACGTCTTTCCTTTATGCCTATACGTCCCATAATCCATTCATCGGTGGTATCGACCATTTTGGAAATCTCATCATTGGTCAGGATATAATCGGGTACTATCCTCCGACTCCTGTAATTACTGCGTTTATTTTCTCCATAAACTCTACCTAGTTTAGTAAATTCTGATTATAGGGACAATTATATATAAGTGATAATTAAGAAAATGCGGGCGCAAATATACAGAAAAGACTATGAATTCCAAGAATTGGCCAAAAACACTTTGGTCTTTTACCAATGAAAAGGAATAATTGACCAAAATTTCGTTGAATATTATTTCTTAATCCAAATATTGACGATTTCTGAGATAAACATTTGATGTTTGGAAAGTTCGTTTTTATAAGCTTCTTCCATGATTTTTGATTTATAAGGTTCGATCAGGTTGGCATAGTCCAACTCCTGAATAAACATCTTCTTGCACTCAATAATCATTCGTGCTTCTTCAAAGCTCATTAATTCTGAAGGAGTTTCCAGAGGAGTAAGTCCGGCCTCTTTCACCTTATCCGTATTCCTTCCTGACATTGTACCGCATATACGCAGGGCATCGCGATATTTTTCATTAAAGAAGCTGAGGGTAAAACTCTCATGCTGTTGGAGGAATTGATAAGTATAGCGGGTATCGCGTATAAAAATAAAGGTAGAAGGACGTTCCCAAATGTATCCCATACCACCCCAACTGGCAGTCATTGTATTGAAGGAGCTTTCATCACCTGCCGTTACAAGCATCCACTCTTTACCAATCAGTTGAATCACATTGTCGGGCAAATCGGAGGCTTCAAGTTTATCGTAACGAGATCGCCAATCAGTAGAGGTTATACCACTTTCGGAGGATTCGGAAGTTTGATCATTTACTTTCTTATCATTGGGATTCGTACAAGATGCAAGGAATAAGAAAAGACTGATTACCGGTAATAAAATAGTTGTTTTCATTGATATAGGATAATTAAGTTATGAATCATTTAGTGTGCTCAAAGATAATCAATTTACTGAAAAGTTTTCTCTACTTTAGGAAGTGTTTGTTCAATGAGAAGTTTATTCATAAATTCACTTGGACTCATGTTATGACACCGCTTAAAGTTTCGAACAAAAGTACCAGTGGTTGCATAGCCACACTGTTCTGGCAAGTCTTTAAGGGCAATTGAAGGATTTTCTCTCATCAGTTGTTCGGCATGCTGAATACGGAAATTATTCAGCCAAACACTGAAGCCTTTATCACAGAATCTATTGATGCTAACCGATAAATAAGAACGATTCGTATTCAGTACATCAGCCAATGTCTCTATCGTAAGGTCACTTTTAAGGAAGTATTGTTCGTCACGAACTTTATGTAAGGCTTGCCAAAATAAAAGTTCATATTGATCCATAGATGCAGAATGTGATTCAGGCACATCTCCTTCATCGCATTTCTTAATCATTCCTTGAAGTCTATAATTTACAGCGCCTTGTTTCTTCAACTTACGGTACATAGATATGGACTTGAATGTGGCTGCTACAGAAATTACTAATAGAAAAATACAGATTGCAGCCACATGTGTATTTATTCTATTTACATCTTCACTCTCATTAAGCTCATGCTTCAATTCCTGAATCTTTAAACGCTCTGCATAATTCTTTTTATCGTTCTTCGCTTTAAATTCCAAATACGTTTGCAGAACTGAATCTCGTCGAGCTAATAAACTCAAAGCTTTTTCATATTGTTTAGTTTCACGACAGAAAGAACTAAAATTGGTAAGGGCTTTCATTTGAAGCTCCATCCGAACGGGAGTTTTAACAATCTCTTTCATTAAAGGTTCAACAATCATATAATATTGACTTGCTTGTTGAATCTTACCTTTTTTCCACAATAAATCGGCAAACGAGTAACAAGGAGATAAAAAACAATTAGGCAAGATGGCTTCTTTACCCTTTTTTTGATAATTCTTCGCTCTCTCTTTATAAGATTTCATGGCCCTATCCAAAAACACAAAAGCAGAATCTTCCAGCTCTTCAGTAATATAGGTTTCAGCCATCATACAGTTTAAAACAATCTTATCACCTCTTTCTGATAATAGCCTTGCAGCTAAGTAAATACGTGCACTATCAGGCTTATTAAGCTCCATATAGCTTTTTACAACTTCATTCTGCATTGAAGTATTAGAAGCTATTTCCTGATTGTCCTTGATCTTATTATAATACTCCAATACATCAGAATAATAGCCTGTCACACATAAATATTTTATCAAAGAAATGCCAGAAGCTTTCTGTAAGTCTGCAAAATCGTAGTCTAAAGCCAGCTGATATGCCTCTTTGTATAATGGTAATGCATTATCATAGTCTTCTAACATTACAAAATGACTCGCTATAGTTAGAAGGCACTTGCCTACATCTTCAGCTCTATCAGCCTCACGATACTGTTTTAGTAATTTATACCAAATAGGAAGAAATTCTTCTTGATTTCCCACTCCATTAAGCAATAACGCTTTCATCTCATTCAATTGCCACTCTTCCTTTTGTGAAAGTGAATGATCTGTTTCTAGCATTTCTATCCATTTAAGTCCCTCAAAATAAGCATCTGAAATTCCAAATCTATCCAACTTATTATAAATCGTCACTAATTGAAATAAAATTGTCTTTCTATTCTTCCCTGAACTTAAAGGTAAAACCTCCATTAAAAGTTGTCTCTGCTTTAGTATTCCATCTATTTCTTCCTCATTTCTATACGATATTTTAATCATAGATGCTATCCTATCCCGAGATGGCAAATTTCTTACTTCAGATAATAAAGAATCAAAAGGAACTGATAATATCGGCATTTTTGATAATTCTTCATCCAAAATTTCTTTTTTGCCAAAATTAGAACAAGCACTGCATAAAAACAGAAAAAGAAATAGATAGAAACTTTTCATTTGAAATAACTATCTAAAGGTTATTGCTCTGAATGCGCAAGCACTGGCACAATCTTCACATTGAGTACAGTATCTCTCTTCTGTCATTTTAACTTTTTCATTTTCAATGTAAAGAAGTTCCAAACTGCATGCATCCACACACTCACCACATCCCGTACACTTGTCAATGTAAATAATCCATCTACCAACAGGTCTCGGATCTGATTTCTGATTATCCAAAATTTCTTTTTTTTCCATAACTCTATTGTTTTTTAGTTAGTCGCTTCAAAACTACGGAATCTATTTAGAAAAACAATCCTATTTGTACAGAAATATTTTCCTTATTTGAATTAAAAAGATTTTTAGAAGCATTTTCATACCCCATCGTCAATCGGGCAAACCAAGTAAAAGAAACGGTATGAGTATAAGTTAGAGATAAATGCAATGCCCATCTGGGCTCTGTTAAGTAATTGTACTCCTGCCCCAACCGATCCATATTCTGCCATAATTTGATTGCAGGCGTATTCTGTCCTGATTGCAACTGTTTTTCAGCTATCATAGTTCCACCTCCTTTACCGTACTCTGCCCCAATAGCTAAATCAATTCGGGCATTAGATAATAAGAAATTCCGAGTAAATGTAGAATATGCAGTAAAACGGTGTACAGTTTGCGTATATTCAGCCGGATAAAAAAGCAATTGACTTTTTGTCTGCTTAAAGTCAATTCCCGAAACGATAGAATAACGACTATTCCACTCATTATAAAGTCGATAGTAACCATAAGTCAACCCATATTCATTAATACGGGAAGTAGAACGAAGAACCTTCCCCAAAGGATGCCATGTACCCATGTTCTCTTCCTGCTGCTGCAAAAGATCATAACTATCCGACTTGTCAAACAAAACTTTCCAACTCCATTCATGGCGATTCAATGGAGAAACTAATGAACCTATACCTTTATAATCCAGTTTCCAGCCATCTGTTTCACCTTCTTTCTTGTTTTGTATACGGTCACTTACTATATTTTGTCTGACAAGGTTCCCTCCTATCTGTTGAAATAGCCGGAAGCGTCCATAAACTCCTTCTTCTTGTAAGAATCCTCCGAACTCCTGTGCAGAATAATACCATTTTATGTTTTCCCCTTTAGGCAAAGTTTTAAAGTACCCTAACGGATAAGAAACAAAGAAAGGATATGCCGTATGAGTACCTATATTCTGATAGTCCACCGTTTCTTTACGATTGCCATAAAATATGGAAGCACCCAAACGATGACTTCCACACTCATAACCAACTCCGGGAGTTATTTTCCACTCCATCCACTGGTTTTCATTCCGGGGATCTGTATCCTTGGCATTCAGGTCAACTAAATAATCGAACCTCGAACCAATCAGCCAATGCGAAGAAACGGGTAATGAAAATGCACCGGACAGTTGGTATTGTTCCGAACGCTGATCGCCACTCACTGAGTCACAAAGATTTATTCCACGCCAGCAGTCACCGGTCATCCCATTCCAATTCACCTCTTGCTTCCGGTTATTCACATATCCTATTTTTCCATATAAAGAGACATTACCTATAGTCTGGTAAGATTCACCAAACACCGCATACTTATTGGATGAAGCGGGCAAACTGACATTACCAAAGTTTCCATCTTCAAACCTATACCCCACTTCCGCCACAGAGAACGAGCGGAAACGGTTGAATGACATTCCTACCGGATTAGCTCCTGTCAGCCAATTATTCTGCTGATAAACCTCTTGCATAGAATAGATATGCAATGAATCAGACTGCGCATATACGGGAATCGCCGACAGAAGCCATAAAATAAATAATGTACTCCGCATAGTTGCTTGCTTATTTTTTCAAAGACGGTTCGGATACGATAAAGTCCTCTGCCGCATTGTTCGTATCCTGATAAATGAAATGCCCGTTGGTTGATGCTGCACTTTTACGTATCAACGATTTCCCGGAATAATCTCCTTCCGGAATATACACAGGTTCATGGTTCAGTTCATTAGGCACACGCTTATTGGCAAGCTTGGCTTCATTTTCCACGCACTCCACACAATCAATCACCCACTCTTTCGGAATCATCAAATAGAATTTAGTCTTATTCGAAGCTTGGGGCCTATTTTCCCTGTTCAATGGATTATTTATATATTCCTCTGCACTAATGCCTTCAAATCCAAATATCATGAATGTGGGGCCAACTACCGGAAATGAATACATCCATGCGGTCGAGTTAAGATTTAAAAGCAGGTTCAATGGTTTCACACCGGGTGCTATGCTCTGTTTGCTCAAACTTACATGCCAGAATCCCCAGTCAATTTTAGATAAATCAACTGAATTAGCATGCTGATATTCGCCTCCGGTATGATCTACAGCATTCGTTGCAATGGTAGTTTCCGCTCCGGGCAATAAAGGATACTCCTTACCGCTACCCGGAAATTGCCAGGTCATATCAGCAACGGGAATCCGTTTCATATCCGTATATTTCACCCAAGGAGATACAATACCTGGCATCGGATCCACCAAAGCCAGACACAATCCATCCAGATATACAGTCTCATCAGAGTTATTATAGAGTGTAACATATTGGTCAGCCTGATAATCTGCTCCCAACTCTCCTTTACAACCCACATAATAAATCTCTTTAATGACCAACGCATTTATTTTAGAACGAGCCAGTTGCAACTGGACTTTCATCACTTCTTCACCCTGTTCGGGCAATAACGACAAAGATTCCAATCTTCCACTGAAAATAATTCCGGAAGCAGATTGATAATGTACGGCAACTGTATAATATCCATATTCCACATTAAACAGAGCTACTCCATCAGAACCACATGAAGAGGTATAAACCGTACCTTGATCCTTATTTGTCAATACCACCTCCATCTCTTCAAAAGGCAAGGTCACTTCATCCGTAGGAGAAAGTAGTTGGACACTCACAGAGCATGAAGAACTATTCTCATCCCCGGTACAAGCACAGAGGAATAACACGAAGAAAAACAATACATAATATTTCATTCTCATTCAATATCTAAAATTTAATACAAATACTAACTTTAAAAGCGGATACTAATTTCCGCACCATAATATAAATCCGGATTCACAACTGCATATTTCTGTATACTCTGCCGATATCGTTTCGGATTGGATTGCAGCAGGTTATTAGCACAAAAAGCAACCGAAACATGACGTCCTATCTCTTTAGTAACCCGAAGATTCAATAAGAAATAAGGTTTATACGAGTCCTTCAGAAAAGCGGTAGTTGTATTCGCCCTGATCACTAAGTCAGCAAAACGTTCATCCGTCGCCATATCCGACGTGAAAGGATGTTGGTTTCCCTCTCCGTCTATATAATAAACCGGATTCAGGCACTTCTGATTATTACTGTCCGTGTACACAGGGTTATTAAACCGGCTCTCCATTCCCCGCTGTTGTTTATCCATCCACACAGCCTGAAGCGTTAGGCTTGTGATCAAACCGATTCTGGGAATTTGAGTAACACACTGAAACCGGCTATTCAATTGTTGCCAGATTTGAGTATTCGCAACAGAAGACCCTGTTTCATAAATACCTACATAAGGGTAAGCTTTTCCATTCACTTCTATCTGAGGATGCAAGGCAGAAAGTGCCGTATTCTTTTCGCATACATCCAGATATCCGCCACTTATGTAAAATGAAGAACGCAGCGTCTTTGAATGAATCGGACCAATGGTATACTCAACACCTTGTTTCTCCTGTTCTATACCATTCTGGGGTGATAAATAGGTAGCAAACGTAGTATTCAAAGTATATGGAAGAAGTTCACCATCATTCATGACACCCTCATCCGTCAATTCCGGTTGTTCTCCTTTACTGATCAAAGGGGAATAGCGGCGATAGGAAAAAGGTTCGGCAAGTTGGGAGGTGCAATAGCCATTTTTGAGATGTTCCTTAAACCATACCACATCCGCAGTAACACCTCCTATCCGAAAATTCACCCCTATTTCAAACTTCTGATTAACAGGCAAACGTAAGTCGGAGTTAAAATTACGGTCAGTTATAAATGTATGCATGACGGTCAGACGCTGATTATTCTCAGCATCATTGTACGTAAAGCAATTCATATCCGTATACGATTTATCGGGATACAAATAAGCAAGTACAGGCATCTTATGCATCAATCCCCACCCCAGACGTACACTGAAACGACTTAGAAAAACATCATCTGTCCTATCAATAAATATCTGGGAAAGATTGATACGCGGATCAACAGAAGAGCTCCGTTGTAGACGCTGAGTCGGCAACTGAGTAAAACGTACTCCCGCCTGCACTTCGGTCCGCATCTTCCCATAACGGAGAATAAAGTGATTTTCAGCAAAAGCAGAATACTTATATAATAAAGGTATATCCCGATAAGACCTTGTCCGCATTCTGAGCATTTCCAAGGGAGGACGAAGAGGATCGAAACTTATTCCTTTTCCACGATTCCCTTCCACTTCAGCATGAAGTCCCAGTTGCAAATGGTTACTGATGTTCTCACCCATCGTTTTTCTGTGATTGGCAGTCAACGATACATCTCCGCTCAATGGCTTGCCTTCAACGGATAACTGAGAGAAATAATGGGGAGGCAAGAACACTCCGGCATGTTCACCTGCCTGTGCGGTATAGGTAGTGACTTGCTGTGTTCCCGAATAATATGTACTGGATTCATTCTTCTGGCTCCCATACGTAAACCCTAGCTGATATTCAAGATTGGAAATCCAGGAACGATTCAAATTCCACTGTCCGTTAGCAGAAAAAGATATGTTTTGATCCAGATATTTCCGAAATTCACCATCCACTGTATTCTGCCCTCTTTTATCATTGTCCTTCATCCAATAACCACGCATATTAAGACGCAAAGTAGCCGACCGGAAATCCTTCGCATAAGCCGCCTGGATTCCAAATCTTTGAAAAGATTCTTCAAAGACTTGAGGCGATTGATTTGAAAGTGCATAATCTGCTCCTAAATAGAGAGTTCCCCCATTATTACTGATTGCAATGCCCTTCCCCACAGAAGCAAGTTTCTCCGTAGCTGTCAGACGAATACCGATGGTAAGAGGTTGTATCCCGGCTTTCGACTTAACCAGAACAACCCCACTGGTCGCATCTCCATAACGTGCCGAAGGAACACCACGTATCACCTCGACCGACTCCACAGAAGATGGAGACAAAGAACGCACGTCGAAACCGGATAACACCGTGCTATTAAAGAGGCTTCCCCTACCTTCAAGTCCCATTTGCTGCATATTGGCATTATTATTCATGCGGAGTCCATCCACCACTATGGCTGTCCCTAAAGCATTAGTCGTATTTTCATAAGTTGCACTGCGGATAGTAAAGGCAGCCGGAGCATTCAGATCCGGATTGCGTACAAGAACACCGGGTAGTAATTGAGATAAGACAGAAAGATCAGTAGCCTGTATATGACGAATAGCATCCTGCCCAATGACAGAACGTGTTCCCGGAGCATTAA
>ERZ791618.772-NODE-772-length-13593-cov-7.096839_pt1 | contig 13593 bp, 13 predicted proteins | sample MGYA00510059_ERZ791618 | MGnify/ENA primary metagenome ERZ791618 (study PRJEB30046, sample SAMN00715159) | human gut metagenome | study: EMG produced TPA metagenomics assembly of the A metagenome-wide association study of gut microbiota in type 2...
GGTAGTCCTGCTGCCGCTCCTGCCGTTCGGCGCGGGTAAGCTGCGAGAGCGAGGCAGTCATCTGCTGCCGCTGAAGCCGTCCGGCTACCGAGCAGCCGAACAGGCTTCCGAGCGCTGCCGACAGCAGACCTATCTGCAATATCTTATTGCATATCTTCATGGCTAAAAGATATAAGAGAATGAGACTTCCAGTTTTGTCGGCGCCAGCGTCCAGCGTCGGTTGTGGTAGATGTATTCATCCTCCCAGTCAGAGACGGTCGGGTCGCGGCGTGTGTCTTCGGTATGGAACAGCCCTATGCCGGCTTCGAGGGCGATATTCCATCGTTTCGAGAGCATCCACGCATATCCGTAGCTGACACCAAGACCGTAGGCATTGCCCTTATAGCGTTTTGTGCGGCTTCCGAGGTCGTAGCCGACATAGGTAAGGTGCTGTCCGAGAAAATGCCCGACGAAGGATTCGTAGAACCAGTAGCGGCCGCCGAGCTGCAAGGCATGGAAGTTCATCGAGAGGGATGCGGTATTCACCGGATTCCAGTAACCGGACAGCTCCAGCGACCAGTTGTCCGTCAGGGCCGCTTCGGCCCCGACGTTCAGCGTCGCGCTGCATGCCGCAAGGGCGTTGGCCCTCACGGCGAAGATCTGCGCCGCAGCCCTGCGGGGCAGACCCCACAAGGCCGCCGACAGCAGCAGGAACAGTATGATTCGTTGTTTGTTCATTGTTGAAAGTTAATTCGGTTTTATTCCCGGATGCAGCGCACCGGATTGGCAGCATAGCGGTAAAAATCCGTCGTATTGACGAATGGCGGGTAGTTACTCGTATCGAATAGGATCGAGGTGCAGGCTACGTCATGGAACACGCCGGTCGAGTCTCTCCAATGAAGATAATACGGAGCGTTCGTGTAGAGCCTTCCGAGCGACCCGTTGCGGTCGTAACGTCCTTCGTAGAATGTTCCGCCCAAGGGTATTTTCGCCGTCTGCGTGCTGTTACAGCGGATTGTAACGTAATAAGGTGCCGATACGCCTATCCGCTCTATTCCCGCAAAATCCTCGGCACCGGGCACTTTCCATCCCGGAGGGCATGGATCGTAAATGGATTTATGGCTGGTGCGGCTGATATTGTTCTTCCCGGTCGTGACGTTGCCCCAGAGGTTCGGGTGATGGACGTAGAGCCAGTCGGCGACCGATGCCCACTCTTCCCAATCCTCGTAAAATACCCCGTCCATATAAGTCGTAGGATGTGCCGTGGCCCATTCGAGGGTCATCACGTCGTAAGGCGATTCGGTTCCGGAGGTTCGGGGATTGCTTTCAGCATACTCGAACCCCGGAGCATAGACGGTCGGAGCCTGCGTGTAGGCGTCCGTGGCCAGCGCTGGATACGGAAACGGATCTTTGCGGCCCCACTGGTAATAGAGTCCTTTGGCAGCGGCCTGCGTGCAGTCCGTAGCCAGGGCCCCGAGGTTGCGATCCATAAAGACGGCTCCCGAAGCGTAGGTCTGGGCCGTGGCCTCGATCTCGTAATCCACCGACCAGATATGCCACGACCATATGCATACCCCGCGGCTGTCGAGAAGACCGATCACGGCATTACCGCAGGTCATGCCGGTTCGGAAGACGATACGTCCGTCGCCGGTCAGCTCCGCGCTTTCGACGATCGCGCCTCGGATCGTGCCCGTTTCCCAGAGGACTTTCGCCTCGGCTCCCGCAAGTCTCTTCGGGACGATATTCGTCGTTGCACGGCCGTTGCCCATCGTCGTAGCGTCGAACGAATAGGAGGTATTCAATTCCGGCGCGATATAGCAGTTGGCCGTGCCCCCGTCGTCGAGCGGCCGGGTATTGACCGTGAATTTCGGGAAGATCGCGGCTTCGGGCGAGGTCGGAATGTAGGCATACGAAGCCGAGGTCGAAAGCCGTGTCTTGTAGTCGGCTGCCGAATACCATCCCTCGAAGCGGTATCCGGCTTCGGGTACGGCTGTCAGCGTGCATCCCTTTTCATGGCACAAGACGACCCGGTCGTGCGTCAGGAAAGACGGTTCAGCGTCATACAACGCTCCGGCGACGGTTACCGTACCGTTTCCGTTTTCAGCCGTCGCGGAGTGAATATATACGTCGAGACGGTTGGCGAAGCGGTGTCCGATGTCGAACGACTGTGCAAATCCCGCATCATCCTCGACCGTGACGGTATAGACCACCTGCGAATTGACCGTCGTATAGATTCCCGGAGCGTAGTTCACGCCGAAGACATTGGGGCCGGGCTGTTCCGGAAGCGTAAGGTCGCGGCCTTCGCCTACGGGAGAGCCGTTCAGACAGAACGCTCCGGCGTTGCCCTGCGCGACACCGATACGTCCCCGAAGCGTCAGGGGTGCGGGACTCCCGTCGATCTCCACAGCGAGCATCTGAAACGGATTGTAGGTGCAATATCCGCCGACCGAGTTTTCTTCGTAGGTATCATGCACATTGACGGCATAGCTGCTAATGCGGGTATCGACCTCGCTGTCGCCCAGGATCAAGATGTTGAACCGGTAATGTACGTTCGCCCGGACGTTGAAATCCGAAGTGTTGTTTCCTCCGAGATAAATATAATAAGCCAATACTTTCGACCCGCGCACGGCGCGGATCAGCAGATACGAGGCATTCGCGGGGGCATTCTCCGGGTTCTTCTGACGCTGGTCGGTAATGGCCGCCACCGTTCCCTGCATATTGGGTAGCAGATAGCAGTCGCCCGCGGCCTGCTGTCCGGAAAGTTCCACCTCCGGACAATCCGTATAGTCGTCGGGATCATCCGACGGTGCGGCCGCCATATCGAACACAGATACAGAACGCGGTACGGAAAGAAGCTGCACGGAACGCAGTTCGATGTCGGCAACGGCCGGAGCAACGGTAATGTTATAGGAGATTTTCGACACGCAGCGTTGTACTTCGACGGCAGGCAGCGTCAGCATCCCGTCTGCCGAGGGAATTATCGTTATATCGCCCTCATAGGCCATCGGCAATACATTGTACTCGTCGGCATACGACACGGTGAAATCTTCCGATGCCGGATTTTCACCCAAGTCGCGTCCCATGTTAACTGTAATACGTATCCTGTAGTCGCCCGGCAGGCATTCGAAACGCAGCGTCGCAGAGGTCTGGTAACGGTGCAGGACAACATTGCTGTTATCGTCGTAAAGGTAGAGGTTCAGGTCGCGGATGGCCGTTTCATCCGCAGTGCGGGTTACGGAGGACATCCTTTCGGGCCGTACTGTCAGGCTGACAAAGACACCGCGGGGATTTGTACATTCTGTCCTGTCCTCGGCGATGCAGCCCCACAGCAACAGGATGGCAGCGAGTATCAACAGATATTTTTTCATAGTCGGAAAAATCTGAAAAAGGGATTGAAAAAAGCTCCCGCCCGCGAGGAACGGGAGCTGCCAAAACAAGAGGGCTATGCCCCCAGCTCGACGTTCTGCGTCACGGGCGTCTCCCAATCGGCGACGGTGACCGATACGGCGCACTCCTGACCTACGAGACCCGTGATATTGGCCGCGACACGGTAGTAGCCGTTTCTGAGAATCTCGCCCGCGGCCTTACCCGTCAACTCGACCGAATAGGTCACCTCCGAGCGGTCGTCCGTAGTCGAGGTGCTGCCGTCCGAATCGTATGTGGCGTTAATTTCCAGCAGAACGCGGCTGCCCGCGGGCAAAGCTCCATTCTCGAAACAGTAGAACAGCGCATTGCATTTTCCCGAAGCCGTGGCGGGAGTCTGCGTGTGGCTGAAGGTCATGGCCCCGGGTGTCGGCGTTCCGGCCACGACGAGCGACTGTGAGGCGGCTTTGGAGAGTTTTACCGAGTTGATGGTAAGCGTTCCTGCATATTTGTCGGCGAACGACGGGTCGATGGTCGTCTGAAGGGCTACTTTAGCGACAGTGCGTTTGAGCGTGATGCCGACATTGGTCGTGGAGTTCACGGCCCCGACGGTCTGCGATTTCATGCCCGACATCACGAAGCCGCCCGAACGTTTGGCTGCGGTGGACACCTCGGCAAAGGTGCCGTTATAGTCGGCGGCCGACTTCTCCACAAGGGCCGTAAGGGCTGCGCGGGTCTTGGCCGACGAGGCGTCGTAGTTCGCTATGGCATAGAATGAGCAGGGGGTGCTGGCAAGAGATTTAGGTAGGGAGAATGTCGCCGATTTCGCGGCCAGCTCGCTGGATGTTAAATCCCGGCGAATAACGAAGTTGTCGGCATTATCGAAGACGAAAATCGACAGTGACGACAACGAAGACTCTCATGCCTCGGCCGAGGCTGTCGAATCGAAGAAGGAGCGGGTGTCGGCGGCATCATCGGTAAGCGTAAGTGCGATACGTGCCCCATCGGTGAAAGAATTGGGGGAAGGTACGACTTCGGTCTCCTTGTTGCAGGAAACGGATGCGGCAGCGAAGACTGCAACGGCTAAAAGGATGTTTTTCATGTTATTTGGATTTTGAATGCAGCGATGCACTATGCGTCGCTTTCTGCTGCAAATGTATAATACAAAATCACTGAAAAGTACACTTTTCCGGATGCCTCTCGGGAAAAATCAAAAAGTTTTTTGTAAAGTATGAAAATATAATCAACTGAAAAATAACCTGTTGAAATTTTGCAAACGGAGAAAAACTTTCTGATTTTCTCGTCCTTGACAGGTCTCCGCTCTCTCTATCGCAGGTGTCTTTCGACGACTTGCTCATAGGCTTTTTTCAATTTATCCAGAAAAGGTGTGACCGCCGTGCTGCGGTCAAGCATCCTGGTTTTCTTGACATAGACATCGTTGATCGTGATATGGAATGTAGAAGACAAGGCACGGACGATCTCGATGAAACGCGCCTTGCGGTTGCCGTACATGATAATCCCGTTTTTATGAAGGGCAACGGCAAGCTCCAGCAGCTCTTGCTGCGTCCCTGTCCACAGCAACTCGCCGTCCTGATAGGATAAAGGGAACGAATAGTCTTGGTTCGAGCTATATTTCGTACTATTGCTGACGATATTGATTTCGCAATCCAGAATATACATGATTTTATAGATGAACGTCGTCCTTAAAACATTGTTCGAATATCGATTAAACGATGGATGGGACAATACGTCGAATTCAACCCGGCTGTAATACAGTATTCTCAAAATATCATCCCGGTTATCGAAATTAGCAACCATCTCGGTCATCGTCTCGATAAACTCTTCGTATGCATGGGCTAATTCCGACGGATTCGATTCATTTTGAGTTAGCAACGCGTATATACGAGTATGAATAAGCGTTTTCATAAGACAGATCTCCGTATTGCAGAATCATGTGTATTTTTCGTATTCACAAAGTATCTGTTGGATAATTTTTCGTATCTTTGCAAAACAGCAAATAGCTGTCGAATCCTGTCATCGACACCTGAAAATGCTACCAAGACAAGATGGACGGGATGATAGGAGAATCGTGTAAAAACAGCACGGGCTCTCCTATCTGTTCATCGGGTTGTAGCATTCTTCAGGTGTCAATAGGTTGATACTATCTCAACTTATTATTGTTCCAACTAAATATAATTTGAATACGAATTCATCAATTCGTGCGTTATTAAATAAATACTATCACAAACCGGCTACGGAGAGTTTTTAGATTGAAAGGTCACTTACGGGTATATATCGACTCGAATCGGTCAATGTATTTGCGGTAGTTTCTGTTTCCCCATTCGTCTTTCGGATAGGGGGAACGTTTTTATATCCCTTCTTCAGTTAAAACAACCCGCACACCCCGAAGGATGTGCGGGTCGGGAAACTGGTTATAGCTTACAAGCAGATAACCATCCTAAATCGGTCTATTCGCACATATCTCTTTGCGGAGTTATTCCACTTCGTCCATGTTGATCTCATACCCCGACGATACAAAAGTCCAGTCTTGAGGGCGATCGCCGTTCTCACAGGTAACGGTCAGACCGTAAAGCCCGCTTGCCGTAGCGTTGAATCCGTTAAGCGGATTAACGTTGCTGCTGCGACGCAGGTTGAAGAACATGAATGCGCCGTAGCCCTGGGCTTTGGCACGCTTGGCCAGCGAATTCAGCGTCGCTGCGTTGGGAGCAGAGCCGAGATTCGTCGATACCGGCGACCAGCGGGTTTTGTCCACCAGACCGGATGTCATGAAGCTCGAACCGAAATAGCCATGATACGCATAGTCGATGCAGGCTTTAGCCTCGCTGTTCAGCGTGTTGGTATACCCCCAGTCGAAAACGGTGATGAGTTTGTCGGCCGGCATCAGCGCGTGGAGTTTGGTGATGATTTCGCTGTACGAAGTAGAATTGGTAGACGAATAATTAGCATACTCATCATCGAATCCGATTCCGTCCAGACCGTATTTTTCCACAGCATGGGCCAGGATCTTGGCGAACTGTGTGGTCTGGGTATCGTTCATGTTGGCGACACCGATGCCCTGCCAGTCGCCCAGCACGGTCAGCAGCACCTTGATGCCCTTGTCCTGCAACGGTTTCACGTAAGTCTGATAACCGCCGTTTTCGAGCAGGTTGGTCATCTTGTCATTCAGAAGAGCGTAGGCTCTACCACTCCGTTCACCGTCCGCTTGTGGATGTTCGAGGCAAACAGCTCCACGATACCGGCAAAGGGTTTGCCGTTGGAGAGCATGTAATCTCCGGCATTGAGCGGGTTGGTGTCGTTGGTCTCGACATAGATGGCCACCACGGGCGTATCGCCGTAAGCACGGGTTTGGGGAACTGTGCCCTGATCCATCGTCGGCTCCTCGGCCTGCTGGCACGAGAACATCATCGTAGTACCCAAGAAAAGGGCTGCAAAAATTTCAAAATAACGTTTCATAGTCGTTTTTAGTTTTAAAGGATCAATAACTGGTTAATCGGTTTATTTTGGGTTTTGGTTTTTGTTTTTTCTGTCATTCAATGAGTTTTAAGGGTTAAAGAATATGTCGTTTAGACCGAAATAGGCATGCCTGTAAGTTTACCAGTCTTTTAACCATTTGTTATATCCTGTACCACCATTCGGGAGTTTGCCCAAAAGAGATGTATCGAATGAATATTCATTATCGCTCATAATGGAGGGGCCCCAAGGTGTATCCTCGATCATCCAAGCGCCATCGTCGGCAAAATACGTATATCCAACCTGAATGCTGCTAGCCCAAGTGCTTTCGAAATTATCCTGAAGAAGCGTCCGCAGACTTTCAAAAACCAGAATATTGCTCTGCTTGTTTCCTGCCTGACGCCAGAAGAAAATATCGGTGAAATAGTCATTTATAGTGTTCGGGCCCTGCGGATACCACGGAATATTGATACATCCGTATTTCGCAGGATCGAGGCCGGCAATAGGCTTGCGGGGATGATCCGTCGAGACATATTGCTGCCCCTGATGCCAGGGATCGACAATCTGAACATTTTTCTCATTGTCCAGATACCCAGACCATGCGTAATCGAGGTATTGCCCGACTTCGATGCCTCCGGTCGCCCCGGTATCCCAGAAATACTCGGTGGGGGCTTCGTAATCGGTCAGCGTCACCAGTTTGTCATTGCCGAGCGCTTCCCGCATCGCTTTGATGAGTTTCGGATAGGAGGTCGTGTTCATGGCGGGCATTCCCTCCTTGCCGTAGGCGGCATTGCGATCCCAGAAATTCACACCGTCGAGTGCGTATTCCGTGATAACGGTCTTCACCTGGGCTACGAAATCGACAATCTGGGCGTCGGTCAGATTGCAGAATCCGAGCCCTGTTCCGCCACCTTCCAGACAAATGCAGACCTTACGGCCTTTATCCTGCAAGGGCCTGATATATTTGTCGATATGGTCGAGGACATAGCGCATGTCGTTTCCGAGATTCAACAGGGCGCGTCCCGTCTCCGCATCGTAATCCAATACCACCTTGTTCAAATTGACAATGTTACCGATCGTCCGCAAGCCGTCTTCCCGCTCGCTCCACGCATTTTCCCACGTATTGGCATCGAGCTTGGACATGAGGTATTCATCCACCAACAACGGCTGGTATTTTTCCGTGTCGAGATAGAATACGGCAAATACCTGGTCGGCATTGAGCTTGTACTCCCCGAGTTGTCGTGCGCGAATTGAAATGAGATAATTGATTGTCTGATGCTCCTCGGTTCCGGCCTCTTCAGCCACCGTCAGCGGCAGATAATATTCGCCCGGAGCCAGATTCTCGGCCATGAAGCGGATGCGTTTAAGTGCAGAACGCTGATTTTCTGCCGAGAGCGAAAGCGTTTTGCCGTCAGGAAAATCATAATTGCCTTCGGGCAGCAACGTTCGCTGCTCGTCGTTCGCCTCGTTCCACCCATCGAGCAACGAACCGTCGATCCATGCGTCGAGGGATAATTCCGAAGCCGGCGCTTTTGAAAACTGGTAATAGAAGTTGGAAGTTACGAACCCGGATCCTTCCGTCATCCGAATACGAACCTTGTCGTCGGACATACTGCTGCTACGCAACCTTCCATAGATATTCTCCAACGGTTCCTTGTCGGGAAGTTTCCCGCCCTGCTGCTCTACGGTGTCGGCGTCGCAGGCCATAAGGCCTGCGAGTGCCGCCGTACAGAGAAGCGTCGCAATTCCCGTTTGCAAACTAAAAATCGTCTTCATAATCACTCGTTGTTTTCGTTAAGTTTCGGAATCTCGATGCCCTGCGGCCAGATAATATCGTACTTGGCTACGCCGTCATTGCGGTACATCGAATAGTCCTTGACCGTATTGCCCGAGGCATCGTTGCACTTCCAATAGCCAAGAAGCGTCGGATCGTCCTGCGGGTTTTGAATGTCGTACATATTGTCCCAGATCTGTTCGGGCGTACGGGCCACCGACCAGACACGTGCTTCGGCGATCTTGCCGTTCAGAGGACGGTAATCGTCGTAGGAGCGGCCGAGGAAGAACTGGTAAGCCTCGCCCAGCTTGTTGTAACCCGTGTCGTCGGTCTCGTACTGCGGTTTTTCGTTGTCGGGAGCCGTATTCCACAGGTCGTAGAGCGCCCGCATGGCCAGATTGATCTGGTTCTTCTTGCTCTGCGCCGAGATGCCGACATCGGTCGCTTCGCTCTGAATCTGGCCATCGACATAGATGCGTGCGGTACGCGCCGCTTGGTCATATGTGCAGGCGACATGGTACCAGCGCCCCTTTTCGAGGTTCTTCGTCGCATCGCGTCCGGGAATCTTCCCGAAGGACGAGCCGGCGCCCGATCCGTCGAACTGCAACTGCTGACGCTCGAAATTCGTGTCGCCGATACGCAGCAGCAGATACTGCTCGACACCCATGATGGACGAGATGTTGACGGGGCTGCCCGTAGCGTTGCTCGTCGCAAAATCGTCGAGGTAGATAAGGGCCTCGTAGGTCACGGCCGTCAGACCGTTCCAAGCCTTGCTGCTTTCCGAATACTTGTCGAGGGTCGGGAACTCGATCCAGTTGTCGGTGAGCTGCGCTGCGACGGTGATGGCCGAGGATCGTTTCACGACATAATAGGCGACGTCGGAACCGTGAAGCACGTCCATCGAGGCATGGCCGATGCGCACGGGAACGAGATAGGTTTCGTCGATAGGAAGCGCTCCCGTCTGTTCCTCGCCTTGGCCCATCAGCTCCTTGAATTGCAGGGTCACGACATCCGAGGTTGTTTTTCCCGCGGCGATCGTGACACTCTCGGCCGACAACTCATAGTATTTGGCATCGAGCATCGTCCACTCCGTACCGTAGCGGGCGTTGTACGTCCCGACGAGCGACGGGTCGACCGTGAGCGTCACCGCCACATCCTGTCCCGCAGGATAGGTCAGCTCCGCCTGCAAGGCGCAGTCGTAAGTCGGTTTATTGTTGCCGAAGGTTGTAAGCTGCACCTCGTTCGTTTCCGCGACGTCGAGATAAACGGCGTTTCCGAACTTGTGGTCGTCGGCCTCATAATTATCGCAGGCCGCGAAAAACACGAGCCCCGCGACGGCTGCAATCAGATATTTTCCGTATTTTTTCATGGCGTTCACTATTTAGCGGGATTTAACGTCTGGATCGCCCCACGGATCGTCTGGTAGTTCATCTCCGCATGATAGTAATCTCCGGAAATGTTGTAAGCTGCCAGACCGCCCAGCGGGCCGAATTCGATGACGCGGCGCGACATCTCATCGACGGCCGCGAACTCCGTGCGATCCTCATCCAGCAGGGGTGCGCTGATCTCGGCCGCCAGCAGCAGCTTCTCCGGCGCGATACCGGCATACCCCGTGGCATTCAGCACCTGGAGCTTCACCTCCTGCACATTTTCGAGTTTCTCCGTATCGAGGGCAATAAAATCGACCTTGGGACGGTCGGCGGCCGCAAGCGACAGCGGGTTGCCCTCGAAGACGAGGAGCTGGCCCTCGGATTTCGCCGCAGCAAGTTTCTCGACGATGCGGGCTGTGGCATCCGTCGCCAGCGGGTTGGTCGTAAACGAGTAGCCGTCCATGCCGTTGGCGGCGACGGCGGCGACAACCTGATCCAGATAGGCATCGAGCGCCTGCATATCGGCGAACTCTTCCGCGCGTGCGGCATAATCGACCTGATAAAGTACTTTCGTCCCCTTCTCGCGCATGACGTCCATATCCTCGGCGTCGAACTTCGAGAAGTTATCGGCGTTGGTCAGCGTCACGATGTCCAGCGAATCCGGGAGGCAGCGCATGAAATCCTGCTCACTCGATGCTTTCTCGGGCGAGTTGTGCAGACGGGCATAAACAATGAAATGTTCTGACTGTTTATAGGCCCTCAGCGCCGCGGTGTATTCGGCCCATAGTGCCGGATCCTGCTCCCAGGGCTTTTCCACCTTGCTGTCCACCGTTTCCATCTCCGTCCAGTCGTTGCAGGCCGCAAACGTTGCGACGGCAGCGCAAAAAGCGAGGAAACGTATCATTCGGTTTGGTTTCATATTCATAGCGATTACTTGTTATACGGTTTGCAATCCCACCATACGCGGGTTCCCATGACGTCGCCCGAACGGTCGCCGTTCTGTTGCTCTGCACCGAGCGTTTGAATGGCCGCCTGAAGGTTGGCGTTGTTCTGCTGGTACTCCTCGACAGGGTAAGGCAGACGGCGTGCGCCCTGTTCCACATTGACGGAACCTCCCGATTTGTCGGTAGGTACAGGCAGCAGTTTCGGATACCCCGTACGGCGGTGTTCCGACCATGCTTCGACTCCCAACGGGAAGATAGCGATCCATTTCTGCACGATGATGCGTTCGAGGTTGCGCTCCTGAACGGCCTCCGTATCGCTGCCGTCCGTCGCCGTTTCCCACGGAACGGTGATTTCGCTCCGGGCAGATGCGCTGTAGTTGCCCAGCGGATCGGTATAGGGTGCAGGCTTCTTCGTGGCGTCGACCAAATAGGCGTCGGCCCCCGATGCTCCCCGCTCCTCGAACGAAAGTCGGACAGCCTGCTCATAGAGCGTCTTCGCCGTCTCGGCCGATCCCCAGCGCAGTTCGTACTCTGCATGCAGGAAGGTCGCTTCCGCGGCATTGAACCATAAATAGGGCGTATCGCTCGCAACGATCATATTCGAATACTTCGACATGGCCTGCGACTTGCTCGTCACATCGATGCCGATACGGATACCCACATAGTCGCCGACATCGTTCGCAAGGAACATCTTCTCCATACGCGGGTCTTTGTAGCCGTTCATGTAGCAGAGGATGTCGGCTCCGACACGGTGGTCGCCCCAGTCGTTGTAGATGAGCGTCGTGCGTTCTCCGCGGCGTGCATCGCCGCATTGTCGGCATTAGCCTCGATAACACCCCCGGCAATAGCCTCGGCGGCCTTCGCACGGGCGACGTCGGACTTCACATACGACAAACGCATGGCCATGCGCAACTTGAGCGAATTGGCATATTTGAGCCACTGCGCGATATTGCCGTAGTAGACGCCGTCGTAGCGGCTCCACGCTTCGGCCGGGAGCGTCTGTTGCGGCCCAGTATCTCGATAGCCTCGTCCAGCTCCTCGAACATCTTCGTATAGACCGCCTCCTGCGAATCGTACTCCACATAGACAGACTCGTTGCTCTCCAGCTTCGAATAGGGAATCGGACCGTAGGAGTCCGTCACACGGTGCATGATGGCCACTCGCAACAGGCGGGCGAAAGCGATGGCCACTTCGTCTTCCGTGCCGTTGACGATGCCCTTATAGGGGGTATAGGTCTCGGTGATGACGTTGGCGAAAGGCCATTTGCGCCAGTCGGCCGAGGGATTATAGGTCTCGAACTTGGTCTGCCATGTATCGACCGTAGCACCGATGTAACCGCCGAACGGCCCGCCCGAAAGCGATTCGTTGAACTGGTACATGTGCTCCTGCACGGGAATCACAAGACTCTGCAGCGACTTGAATTTCGTGCCGGTCTTGTAATTGAGGGCATCCATCTGTTCTTCCGTAACCTGATTGGGATTGCGGTTGATGTCCTCGAAATCACCGGTGCAGGCAGCCAATCCGAGCAGCGCGACCGACAGCAACACCGACTGCCAGCTCATATTGATCTTTCTCATAGTTTCTGCGCTTTAGAATTGGAATTTGACATTGAAACCGAGACTGCGCATCGAAGGCATCATGAAATAGTCGATGCCCTGATAGTTCAGTCCCGTCGAGGCGACGGCTTCGGGGTCGAACGGCGCCTTGCAGTAGATCATCCACAGGTTACGCCCTACGAACGAGACGGTCATGCGCATCTTGTCGCGGAACCATTTTGTCGGCAGGGTGTAACCCAGCGAAAGCTCTTGCAAACGGACGTTCGTCGCCGAATAGAGATAATATTGCGGCAGACCGGACTGCGAGCCGATGGCTTGGTACCACTTCTGCGCATCAACCATCTCACGGCCGTTAATCAGCACGCCGCCGGCATCACGTGCAGCGGCCGAAGCCTCCGAAACGCCGTACAGATCCAAATTGGCCTGCGTCGCGGAGTAGCAGACACCGCCCAGACGGGCTGTGAACAGCACGCCGAGATTGATGCCCTTCCAACTGAAATCGTTACGCCATGCGAGATTGGCATCCGGGAACACCGAACCTAAATAGATATCCTCACCCTCATCGGTAACCTGTAAGTTACCGGCATTGTCCACTTCGACATAGCCGTTTTCATTATACCGCAGATTGGACGTCGTATAAAGGTCTCCCAACGTACCGCCTTCTTTAAGAATATATTTCGCCTTGCCTAATCCCTTGATGTCGAGCTTGGTGAGATTCAGAGATTCGCCCGTCACGGGGTTTACGGCATTAGCCGCAAGTTCGCGGATTTCGTTCTTGTTCCACGAATAAGTGAAGTTCGTCGTCCAGCGAAAGTCACGCCATTGGTTATCGTACCCGAGCGAGAGTTCGACACCCGTATTGCGGACATGGCCGGTTTGCAGGTAGATGGTCGTATAGGACGACGAGGGCGGCAGCGACGGGTCGAAGGTCTGATTTTTCGTATCGGCCCGGTACCACGAAGCCGAAAGATTGATGTGTTGCCACAGACGGGCATCCAGACCCACCTCGTAGGTGATGGTGCGCTCGGGTTTCAGGTCGCCGATGGGATAGTGCGTCTTGTCTTTCCACACCTTGTTCGTGGCGTCGTATTCGTAGGTCGGAACCGTCAGGTGACGCGGGAAAGGCATACCTACCG
>ERZ791618.774-NODE-774-length-13583-cov-2.424009_pt1 | contig 13583 bp, 14 predicted proteins | sample MGYA00510059_ERZ791618 | MGnify/ENA primary metagenome ERZ791618 (study PRJEB30046, sample SAMN00715159) | human gut metagenome | study: EMG produced TPA metagenomics assembly of the A metagenome-wide association study of gut microbiota in type 2...
CCGCCCACTTTCACTATTTTCTTGAAGCTAAACTCAGTCCCAATGCAAATAAAAGAAAGATTACACCAATATCTGCCCAGGTCTGAATATTTGCCGTATCCATTACAGAAGGGGTATATGGCATATGAGGACTTGCCAGGAAACCTGCCACTACATACCCCAAGACCAATGGTTGTTTCAGTTTCTTGAACAATAGCGTCATGACTCCTGCACAAATCAGTATCAACGCTAAATCATTTATCAAAGTAGCTAAATGTGACATATTATTTGTCCTTTCGTGTTTCTGCTGACAAAAGTAGCAATTTTTATAGCATAAATAATTGTTATGCCACAAACTTTTTTTCTTCCGATATTGTTGAATTAACAATGAATCATTCAAAACATATTATTATGGAAGAAAAGAAAGAAGTACGTGAAGAAAGAAATAAAGAGAAGTTGGCTAATGCAGATTGGGTTATGGCAGAATTTTATGCAAGCTGGTGTCCGCATTGCAAACGAATGCAACCCATTGTAGAGGAATTTAAGAAATCAGTGAAAGGAATCCTTGAAGTGGTGCAAATTGATATCGACCAGGAAAGTGCGCTTGCTGATTTGTATACTATCGAAACAGTTCCTACATTTATATTAATAAGGAAAGGCGAACAACTTTGGAGACAATCAGGAGAAATGCCTCTCGAAAGGTTAGAGAAAACAGTGAAAGATCTTAAACCCTAAAAATGATAGCGAGGGATATGTTCAAAAATCTCATATCCCTCCTTTTAGTAATACTTATTTCGGCCTGCTATCAGGCATTAAAGCTATTTCAATTTTATAAGCACCTGCCGATTCAGGCAGCAACACCTTTCCTATGAAAGTTTTAAATCCAGTCCTCCTGACAACGCAAGTATGCTCACCCGGAAATGTATGTAATGCATAAGATTCCGGTCCTAAATAAACAAAAGGTTCTCCATCTATTTCTACAACAGCATCCCTTAAAGCAATTCCACAGGGTGGTTTAATAGTACAGAGGGCAGTTTTCCCTATGACATTACAGGGTTCAAGCACTACTTTTGCCGGAGCATCCTTTCCTAAAACCACTTTCACCGTCTTTGTTTTCAATCCGCGAAGAATATATGTACCGGGAGATGCCCAGAAAGAACCGGACACACCTGCGGTATATGCGACTAATGACATCGTTTCATCAATCAGTTCTACCTGCCCACCGGCATCCTCCTTATTTTCTTTCTCAAATATGATTTGCTGAAGTTTGGACGCATCACAAACAAGCAGATTCTCTTTATCCTTCTCTACAGTAAACACACCTCTGACCTGATAATGAGAATCAACTGAACGATATTCGTAAGTGCCCACCGGCAGCATACCTGAAGCACGCATCCTCAACCTGTAACGGTTATCCCAGGAACCACCCGCATTCAATGGAATAAAATCCAGAAGAGGAATCCACATCTTCATATCCGGCGCCTTGCCTGTCACCCTGACCGGTGCACATTCAGAGTGAACGGCGTAGTCAAAATAAACCGTTTTAGGTTCTCCCTTTACATCAAATTTCTGAAAAGAAGTTTCTTTGTACATAGAATCTATCGTACAAGTATAGTCACCATCAGGCAAATATACTTTAGAACCAGGTGCATAGGAACCTATTTTCAATCCATTTTGATTAAGCTGTATATTATACTTTATCCTTCTGGGGGCATTCTTCATTCCCAAAGTTATCCGAGTGAACGAAGGTAATATAACCTTTACCTCTACATTCTCTCTCACCTCAAAAGTATCAGCTATTGCGTACACAGAATCTCCACCAAAACACCAATAAGAAGCTCCTTTGGGAACATAAATCCTGGTTTTCCAAATACCGATTTTATTCTTGACAAGCGGTGAAGTATAAGTCAGCAAATGGCTAAGTTGCCCTGCAGAAGCAACAACCTGAGGTGAAACCCGGAAATCGACCTTTACATTTTTCGGAATATCAGAACAGGTTATTGATGCAGTAACGAGTTTAAACCCTTTAAAACTGATTTTTGTAGAAACATCCGTTTCATCCAAATTTATCAGGCCCCTACAATGGTAATGCCCATGAGAGATTATAAAGCTCCCAGTTCCATTTACAGGTAAAGCAACTTCCGCTACTCCTTTTTTATCAGTAATAATATCAGTAGTTATATTAATCCCTTCACGTCTTCTTTCAACGTATCTAATATGAATTGATGCACTCACCAGCGGATTTCCATCAATTCCCGTCAAATGAAAACTTTGGCATACTAGTTTTTCGTCGTTATCTCCAACCATAATGCGAATCTTAAAAAAGTGCTATTTTCGTGTTTTATAAAAAATATCCGGCCAAAGTTAAGGATATTTTCATTATCACAATTCGCCAACTCCCAAAAAAATTAATCTAATTGAAATTCTTCTTTATTCAGAGCAAGCTTTAAGCAACTCCCATCTAAGTTAAACGACTTTTTCTCGCTATAGAAAGAATATATTCTCACCGCATTGAGAAGAAATACTCATCGCTTTGAGTAAAGATTCTCACCGTATTGAGAAAATATTCTCAATACGGTGAGAATAGCTGAGAAAAAGCAGAGCTGTTACCACCTAATATAGTAGCAAGGATCTTACTCCCAATCATACTTCTCCACATACGTGTCATACACAGGTTCTTCCTTGATACCATGATTAAGGAAAATCTGACGAATGTGCTCCTGCTGGGCAGGAGTAGCAAGACGTTCATGGTTTTTGATGCGATAATACATATTTCTGCCAAGGAAATTATAAATCTCACGTTTAATGACAAGAGCTTCGGCATGCGGAATCTTATCCAGCAGATGAGTGATACCTGAAGCATAGCGTTTCATACGATCAGGTATAAAAAAGGAACAGGGGTCAACTTCCTGAGAAGCTGTGAGAGCAGGATTCACAACACAAACAACGGTGAGCTGCAAAGGAATGTAGGAGGTTACCAAGTAACGCAGACATTTGGCGGCGCGTGGACATTTTGTGTTAAAGCAATGAGCGAAGGCATAAGGCACCTCGCTGTAGTCAAAATCGGGTTTCATATTCTATTATAATAAAAACATTATTCAAAGAAAGCTCTATGCATCTAAAACGCACATTAAAAAGCACTGACAAAGATAGAACTTGTTTTTCAAACTCTACAGTTGATTACTCAAATAATCCGTCAAGCTATCTTCACGCTCCAAACCAAACTTCTTACGCAGGCGGTAGCGAATGGTCTCGACACCACGAACGGAGATATTCAGCAAAGGAGCAATTTCCTTAGTGGAGAGATTCATCTTCAAATAGGCACACATCATGCGTTCATTATTAGAGAGATCAGGATGACGGGCATGAAGCCGCTTCATGAAATTATTATGAATCAAATCGAATTGATCTTCGATACGCTTCAAAACTTCATCGCTCTGGATATTGGAATCTATCTTGCTATTGATGACTAAAAGGAGTTGCTTGCCTTCGCGAGCCCCCTCTCCTCTCAACGAAGAAGCCACTTTGATGATCTCCGATTTAATCTCGGTCAACATCTCATTTTTGCGAACAAAGTTTATCATCAGGTTGGCCATCTCCTGACTTTTGTGCTGAAGGTCATATTCCAACTTTTCTTTTTCCAACTGTACGATCTGCTTTTCACGGCGAGCTTTATCAGCTTCAAACTCCTTTTCCATCTCATGCAGTTCCTTATCTTTTTCTACAACTGCCTGCTCTTTTTTACGCTTCACACGAATATCATCCCAACGGTAAATATACCACAAGCCTAAGAATGCAAGAATAATATAACAGACATAAGCAGCTACACTACGATACCACGGTGGGAGGACACGAAAAGAGAGTTCATCCAACGAGGTAGTGCCATCCGGATAAATAACTTTCACCTCAAAAGTATAGTCACCTTCAGAAAGATTGCTATACTCTTTAATACGCACAGTAGTATAGTCGGACCAGACTCCCTTATTTAAGCGATACTGAAAACGAATATCATCACCATCCAAATCAAAAAAGGCAAGTCCATATTCAAAACGAACGGAATTTGATGTGTAGTCAACCAGGAGGGAAGGCTTTTTTCCTAAAAAATTAGCTGTATACACCAGTGAATCCTTAGGATAAGTAAGATACATATTCCTTATATATACAGAATGGGTCAGATCTTGCCTATGCCTCACTTCGGGAACCGTAAACAAAGCAAAACCTTCTTCATTGGGAATTACCATGAGCGAATCGGACAAAGGAATGATTGCCTCATAATCCTGTCCCAGTTCAAGAAAAGACTGGCGGATAGGGTTGATACTGGTATTGGCTCCTCTTTTATAAGTTCCCAGATTAGCTATACAGATTTCATGGGGACTCAGACTGATAAGACGTTCGTGATACTCCAGCAATCGGGTATAGGGAACAGCACCATTTAATAAATTATTCAGGTCACTACACGGTTCCATCATATCCTTATGGACATTATATTTATAGATGCCGTGAGGAGTAGTAAAATAAACACGCCCTTCTATTTTAGCAACGTAAATCTGGCGTTCCACCGGAAACCCTTCTTCCACACCATAAGATTTCACGCTGATTTGGCGGGTTAGGTCTTCACTTAATTCAACACGGGTAATGCTACCGGAATTATACACCCACAATACTTTTGCCGATTCTTGTTCAAACAGACGGCACGAGTCCTGAAAGCCATCTATCTTGCAAAGTACACGCCACTCTCCCGATTGCTTCTCCAAAAGATAAAGGCCGTTATAGACACCGACATACATACGATCAGGATATCCCATTACTTCCTGGCAATACCAGGCGCCCGTGATATCTGTGATTCGGTACATGTTCGTACCTTTTATTTGAAAAATGCCCCGGTCGTGCAGGCAAAAGAGATCATCTCCAATCTTACAAAGATTCCAGACCTGACCACTGGATTGTGGGATGGGATGGATATCCGGCAAATTACCGTTCAACCGCACCGGATAAGAGGTATAATAAAGACCACGATTAGTTCCCAGATACAAATAGCCATCTTCCATAGCAGCCGTATAACCTGTACCATAAGAATAAGGATACGAATATAGATTGGTGAAAGAGGAACTTAAAGAAACATAGTCCACACCGCTATCCAACCCTGCCCACAAGTTACCCCGGCTATCAAAGGCTACAGAAAGCACTGTATTATTACGTAATCCGTTATTCTCATTGAAGTATTTTACGTCCATCGTGGAACAATCTATCAATAACAGACCTTTATGAATAGTTCCCAGAGCAATTTTATCATCCTGAGCAGCCACACAGAAAACTTCATTTTCACGCATAAAATCTTCGGCACCAGTGATAAAAGGTACCGTGGTGCGCCCATTACAATAAAATAAACCATTGTAAGCAGTAACCACAATAACACCACCACCTTTATGAGGAATAATTCCACGGATACGATTGGAAGCCAGAATATCAGCCCCCTGTAAAGGGAAGAAAGTATTTCCAACCAATACCCACACACCATGATCAGTACCTATATAAAGAATGCCATTCACCATATTGGAACAATCTATTTTAGCATTCATTTCAATAGCGGTGTATTTACCATTCAGATATTTCACTACACGATCGTCGCCTTGTATATAAAGAATATTATCAGCTTCGTGGATTCCCCAGACATTACCAACAAAACGGCAATCTCTTTCCAGCGTATCGGACATACAATGATAGACCAACTCCCCATCTTCCGACGGTTCATAATACCCGAACTCATTAATACCACCTGCATAGATACGCTTTTGAGTGGTCGATGCCAGTACAGAACGTACATCAGAAAAGTTATTCATCGGAAATACCGTCCAGACGTTTCCATCAAACTGCACCATACCGTTCTTATTTGCAAAGTACACCCAATGATCATCATAAGGAGCTATTTTCCAAGTCTGAGCACCTTTACCATAAAGGCTTTTATCGAAATTAACAATGAAGCTATTCCAACCGGCAACTGCCTTGCCAAAAGGGAGTAAAAGAAGAAAAATTAGAGTTACATATAGGAAATAAGAGGGTATCCGCATCATAATATTAGGTTTTACAAAGCAAAGCTATCACTTTTTTTACAAAAAACAAATAAAAAAAAGAGATACATTCTTTGTAGAACGTATCTCTTTTCTTTTGAGCCTCTTGTCGGATTCGAACCAACGACCCCGAGATTACAAATCACGTGCTCTGGCCAACTGAGCTAAAGAGGCGGGTGGGTAAGCTTACTATATCGCGCCGCTACAACCAACTACCTTTGCTGCGATCAAGCCCTGGAGGATTCGAAGGGAGCTGGCCGTATAGGACTTACCCGTTTTTCTTGTTTGCGGGTGCAAAGGTAGGCATTTTTATGAAACATGCAATACTTTGCCCAAACTTTTTTCAACTTTAACAAGAATACACGGGCTACAAACAATATTATTTATACCTTTGCGCCATTATTCCTAATGAAAGATGACAGAAAACAAAGGTTACTTGCAACGATATGCCATGTTGTTCGGCACTTATTTGGGCGGTTTTTGGATTTTGAAATTCATACTGTTCCCTCTGGGTATTACCGTACCATTTCTCTTTTCCATTTTTATAGGACTAACTTTATGTGTGCCCTTTATGGCGTATTATTACGTGCGCATGTACCGGAACGTGGTATGTGGCGGGACAATAAGTTTTCTTCATGCATGGATTTTCACTGTATTTATGTATATGTTTGCCGCATTGCTTACAGCCGTGGCACATTATATATATATCCGCTTTATTGACCAAGGCTTTATATTGAATTCCTATGAAACGATGTTGAACTCCTGGGAAACCATGTTGAATAATCCTACATATAAAGCTGTGCCCGGCATTGACGCATATATTGAACAATTAAGGGAAGGTTTAAGCCAAGTGCGTTCACTGACTCCGATAGAAATCACGATGCAAATGATGTCGATGAATGTTTTTGTGGGATCATTACTTGCCATTCCCACCGCTTTGTTCGTTATGAAGCGCCCACCGGCAGATTATATCGGAGGAAGATAAAATAAAGGATAAAGAAATAGTGTATATAGAAAACAGTTTAATCGTAATATAGAAAGATGGATATTTCAGTAGTCGTTCCTTTGTATAATGAAGAAGAATCACTTCCGGAACTGTACGCATGGATTGAACGGGTGATGAAAGCCCACGGCTTTTCATACGAAGTTATTTTCGTGAATGACGGAAGTACCGACCGCTCCTGGCAAATTATCGAAGAACTGAGTCGAGAATCAGATGCAGTACATGGCATTAAGTTCCGCCGTAATTATGGCAAATCTCCGGCATTATATTGTGGCTTTGAAAAGGCACAAGGAGATGTTGTCATTACAATGGATGCAGATTTACAGGATAGCCCGGACGAAATACCCGAACTATACCGGATGATAACAGAGGATGATTACGACCTGGTATCCGGCTGGAAAAGGAAACGTTACGATCCGCTTTCAAAAACCATTCCTACAAAAATATTCAATGCAACGGCACGCAAAGTATCCGGTATCAAGAACCTTCACGACTTTAATTGCGGCCTGAAAGCCTACAAGAGAGATGTGGTGAAGAACATTGAAGTGTATGGCGAAATGCATCGTTATATCCCCTACCTTGCCAAGAATGCCGGTTTCAAAAAGATCGGAGAAAAGATTGTTCAACACCAGGCACGCAAATTCGGCAAGACGAAGTTCGGCGGTTTGAATCGTTTCTTTAATGGATACCTGGACTTGATCTCACTTTGGTTCCTGTCAGCCTTCGGAGTAAAACCGATGCACTTCTTCGGACTTCTCGGTTCACTTATGTTCATCTTCGGCTTTATTGCAGTAGTCATTGTAGGCGTTACAAAACTATACCATATGCATAGCGGGATGCCTTACCGTTTGGTTACCGACTCCCCCTACTTCTACTTATCGCTGACCGCCATGATTATCGGAACACAATTGTTCCTTGCCGGCTTCCTTGGCGAACTGATTTCACGCAATGCCCCTGAACGAAATAAATATCAAATAGAAAAAACAATATAAGACTATGAGAAAATTAGTAAAACTGATATTGCTTTGTCTGATTGCTTATCCTATTATCAGTATCGTTTCTTCCTGTTCGGAAGAAGAAGACTGCTCAATGAATGCACGTCCGATGATGCAATGCTATCTTTATAAAATAGACGGAGAGACAGAAAGAGTTGTGAATGATACTCTTGACTCGCTCACCATCACCGCATTCGGTACAGATTCTATCATCCTCAATAACCAGAAGAGAGTACACGAATTATCATTACCACTACGCTATACGGCAGACTCCACCGTACTGGTATTCCATTATAGCAAAGACGTTAAGATTAAAAAAGATACGATTGTCATCCGCCAGAAGAATACGCCTTATTTCCTTTCAATGGATTGCGGCTACCAGATGAAGCAAAGCATCACAGGCAGATCATATAGCCGTCATATACTTGACTCCATATATATTCAAACAGCAGAAGTAAGCATTTATGGAACGGAAAATCTTAAGCTCTTTTATCGTAATTAATCTGTTGCTTTGTTTGTTGGCCGGATTTCCGGTACAAGCACAAAACAGCAACCGTCCTCCTGCCTCTAATCCGCCGAAAGAGCAAAAGAAAGAAGTGGATGAGGAAGCTTTCCCGCTATACAATGGTGTGACCGTCAGTGTTGATTTATGGGGTATCGGAAGCAAAGCTTTCGGAAGTGATTTTTTAAGTTCAGAAGTAGCGGTGGATGTTAACCTCAAAAACCGTTTCTTCCCGATAGTAGAACTTGGATATGGCGGCACCGATGCATGGAATGACAATGGTACCCACTACAAGAGTAATGCGCCTTATTTCCGTATCGGAATGAATTACAACGCTCTTTTCAAAAAGAAATTCAAGAATTACCTGTTTGTGGGACTACGTTACGCCATGAGTAGTTTCAAGTATGATATAGCAACCCTATCGGTAGATGATCCTATCTATGGCGGAGGCATTGGTAATCCGAACCAGGTAGATGACATCTGGGGTGGAAGCTTACCCTTCAACCACAAAGGAATGAAAGGATCCATGCAATGGTTTGAATTTTGTGTCGGCATCCGTGCACATATATGGAAAGAACTTTATATGGGCTGGGGATTGCGCTTCAAATTCCGCACAAGTTCATCTACAGGAGAATACGGAGATCCCTGGTATGTACCCGGATTCGGCAAATATGGCTCCAACACAATGGGCGTAACTTATACAATCACTTATAAACTACCATTCTAAAACTATGACCGGATTAGAGATTTGGCTTCTTGCCGTGGGACTCGCGATGGATTGTTTCGCCGTCTCCATAGCCAGTGGCATTCTTCTGAAACGTACGCTATGGCGGCCTATGCTGACCATGGCTTTTTTCTTTGGATTATTTCAAGCCATCATGCCACTCCTCGGGTGGATAGGCGCCAGCACATTCAGCCATCTGATAGAGAGTCTGGATCATTGGATTGCTTTCGCCATTCTTGCTTTTCTGGGCGGACGCATGGTCAGAGAGTCTTTCAAGGACGAAGATTGCAAAAAAGAATACGACCCGAAAAGCTTGAAAGTAGTGCTCGCATTAGCCGTTGCAACCAGTATCGATGCATTGGCCATTGGAGTCTCATTTGCATTTCTGGGTATGCGTGATTTCTCAGAAATACTCCCTCCTATTTCTATCATTGGCTTTGTATCTTTCGCCATGTCTCTTATAGGATTACTATTCGGTATCCGCTTTGGATGTGGCATTGCACGAAGACTACGGGCAGAACTCTGGGGAGGTATTATCCTGATTATCATCGGAACCAAAATATTAATAGAACACTTGTTCTTTAGTTAAACTTCACTTATGGAAAAGAAGGTACAGAGAAATTTCTTATGGATTGCCCTGCTTGTATTGGGAACAATCTGGATACTTGCACGTCACAACCGTACGCAACCTTATTATACAATAAACGGATTGATATTCGGCACGGTTTATAATATAACCTATCAGTATGATGGTGACTTGAAAGTTGAAATTGACGAAGAATTGAAGAGATTTGACGGCTCTCTGTCCCCCTTTAATGATACGGCCACAATTACGCGAATCAACCGCAACGAGGATATTGTACCGGACACTTTTTTCACGAATGTATTCCGTCGTAGTATGGAAATTTCCAAAGAAACGGATGGTGCATTCGACATTACGGTTGCCCCATTGGCCAATGCCTGGGGATTTGGTTTCAAGAAAGGCGCATTTCCTGATTCGGCCATGATAGATAGTCTGCTGGACATTACGGGATATACCAAAGTAGCCCTATCCAATGAGGGAAAGGTTGTGAAGCAGGATGAACGCATGATGCTATCATGTAGTGCCGTTGCTAAAGGGTATGCCGTAGATGTAATAGCACAATTTCTCGCAAAGAAAGGCATTAAGAATTTCATGGTAGATATAGGTGGAGAAATTGTAGCCCAGGGAGAAAATCCAAAGAAAGATTTGTGGCGCATCGGTATCAATAAGCCGGTAGATGATTCGCTATCTATCAATCAGGAATTACAAACGGTACTGAATGTAACGGGTGTGGGTATTGCTACTTCAGGCAATTACCGTAATTTCTATTATAAGGATGGAAAGAAATATGCACATACCATAGACCCAAGAACGGGATATCCGGTACAACACAACATCTTATCCGCCACGGTAATAGCCAAAGATTGCATGAGTGCTGATGCTTATGCTACCGCTTTCATGGTGATGGGATTGGAAGAAGCCGAACGGTTTGCCGATGCCCACCCGGATATTGATGCCTGCTTTATCTATACGGATGAGAAGGGAGAACTTCAAACATACTATACGAAAGGGATGGAACGGTTTATAACAAGTGATTAGTGTTTAGTGATAAGTGATTAGCACAGGAAACCTGCTAATCACTTATCACTAACCGCTTATCACTATTTCAACGGTTCGACATGAATACCCACATGTGTACCCCTACCGAACATCTCTTTCAGCTTGTTCTCTATTTCCGTCGCTGTCCGGTGTGCCTCTTCCAAAGGAATCTTACCATCCATACGCACATGTACTTCGATGGCACAATAGCTCCCAATGCGGCGTGTGCGCAAATGATGCGGTGAACTACACCGGGAAACGACAGGATGGTCTCCTGTATCTGGTCTTCCACCTCGGCAGGCAACGATTTCTCCAGTAGTTCATCTACACAAGGTATAAGCAACCGGATAGAGACTTTCATTATAAAGAAGCTCCCCACCACTGCCGCTATCGGGTCGAGTACCCTCCAATGGGGGCCCAGCAAAATAGCGCCACCAATACCGATAGCTGTACCGATGGAAGAAAGTGCATCACTCCGGTGGTGCCACGCATTGGCAATCACCGCCTGTGAGTTCAATTTCTTCCCCTTGAATACTGTATAGCGATAAAGAACTTCCTTTGAAACAATGGATATCAACGCTGCTGCCAGCGCCAGAATACCCGGTTCCTGCAAAGAATCTCCCTGCAAGAAACGATAAATGGACGATGCACCGCTCCAAAGAATGCCAAATCCCACAAACAGCAACAGAATACCGATAATAGCCGTAGCCAATGTCTCGTACTTTCCGTGCCCGTAATCGTGGCTTTCATCCTCGGGCTTGGCAGATATGCGTACAAACACAATCACTATAATGTCGGTGACAAAGTCCGACAATGAATGAACCGCATCTGCCAGCATAGCAGCACTATGACCGAAAAAAGCAGCAAAGAACTTGAACACAAGCAAGAGGAAGTTTACAATGCTACCCACCACGGTCACCCGGTAAATACCTTTTTCCCGTTCGGTGTTTTGCTTATCCAACGCTTGTTCCATCATCCAGCCGTTTTTATAAATCGTTGCAAATATAGTACATAAATCGGTTTGCTTCTGCAATTTACCGGTTATTTTCTACCAACAAAGAATATTTTGGGGGTAGATTGAACGACTGATAGCAATTATTTGTTTACTTTGTAGTCGTGAGTTAACTACAAGTTGCAAGCTACAAGCTACAAGTGCCGTACGGCTCGATGCTTATGTAGCAGTTTTTATACTTGTAACCTGTAGCTCGTAACTAAAAACTTTTAAATATATGACCAAGAACAAAGAAAAGAAAGCCGGCAAACGGATGAAGAAAAAAGAACCATCGCCGCGCTAATGGATTTTTTCCATTCAAAACCCGACGAAGTACTGTCTCTAAAATACATATTTGAACAACTTCACCTCACCACGCATCCCCTAAAGATGTTGTGCAGGGATATCCTGAGTGACCTGTTGCTGGACGACTACATCACCGAAGTGGATAAAAGCAAGTATAAGCTGAACAACCACGGTGTAGAAATGGTGGGTACCTTCCAACGCAAAAGCAACGGAAAGAACTCTTTCATTCCTGAAGGTGGTGGCGATCCGATATTCGTTGCCGAACGTAACTCGGCGCACGCTATGAACAATGACAAAGTACGCATCTCCTTCTATGCCAAGCGCCGTGGTCGTGAAGCCGAAGGGGAAGTCATCGAAATACTGGAACGTGCCAACGATACCTTTGTAGGTACATTGGAAGTAGGCAGTTCATATGCTTTCCTCGTAACGGAAAACCGTACACTTGCCAACGATATCTTTATCCCGAAAGAGAAGCTGAAAGGCGGAAAGACAGGTGATAAAGCCATCGTGAAAGTGGTGGAATGGCCCGACAAAGCTAAAAACCCCATCGGGCAAGTCATCGACATCCTGGGTAAAGCAGGCGACAATACCACCGAGATGCACGCTATCCTCGCCGAATTCGGTTTACCTTACGTTTACCCTTCTTCCGTAGAAAAAGCTGCGGACAGAATCCCTGCCGAGATTTCTGCCGAAGAGATTGCCAAGCGCGAGGACTTCCGGAATGTGACTACTTTTACCATCGACCCGAAAGATGCCAAGGACTTCGACGATGCTCTCTCTATCCGTAAAATAAAGGATGGCCTGTGGGAAGTAGGTGTGCACATTGCCGATGTCACCCACTACGTCACCGAGGGCAGCATCATCGATAAAGAAGCTGAAAAGCGTGCCACATCTGTTTATCTGGTAGACCGTACCATCCCGATGCTTCCCGAACGCCTCTGTAACTTCATCTGTTCCCTGCGTCCCGATGAAGAGAAACTGGCGTATTCGGTATCTTCGAGATCAATGAGAAAGGAGATGTGAAAGATTCACGCGTGGTACATACGGTAATCAAGTCCGACCGCCGTTTCACTTACGAGGAAGCACAACAGGTGATTGAAACTAAAGAAGGTGACTTCAAGGAAGAAATCCTGATGCTGGATACCATCGCCAAGGCATTACGCCAAAAACGTTTCGTATCCGGAGCCATCAACTTCGACCGCTACGAAGTGAAATTCGAGATAGACGCAAAAGGCAAACCCATCAGCGTTTACTTCAAAGTGTCCCAGGATGCCATAAGCTGGTAGAAGAGTTCATGCTGCTTGCCAACCGTACCGTAGCCGAAAAGATCGGTCGCGTACCGAAGAATAAGAAAGCAAAGGTATTCCCTTATCGTATCCACGATCTTCCGGACC
>ERZ791618.776-NODE-776-length-13571-cov-1.846552_pt1 | contig 13571 bp, 14 predicted proteins | sample MGYA00510059_ERZ791618 | MGnify/ENA primary metagenome ERZ791618 (study PRJEB30046, sample SAMN00715159) | human gut metagenome | study: EMG produced TPA metagenomics assembly of the A metagenome-wide association study of gut microbiota in type 2...
TCCGGCATGGAAACCTTGCATAGCTTCAAAGTTCTCACGATTGATATATGTTTCGCCAAATTTCAGCGAGCGCATGATCTTGAATGCATAGTCCAGATTTTGGGTATAGACGGAAGATGTCAGTCCGTACTCACAGTCATTTGCCCATGCAATCGCATCATCGATATCCGTATATTCGACAATGGGCAGGATAGGGCCGAAGGTCTCTTCCCGTATGATATCCATTTCTTGTGTGGCGCAATCCAGCACTGTAGGTTCGAAGAAATACCCTTTTGTTCCGATCCGATGACCGCCACATAGAAGTTTGGCTCCCTGCCGAACCGCCTTTTCAACTTTTTGCTCCATGGCAGCCAAAGCATTTGCTTCGATCAGTGGTCCCATATCCAAGTCTGCGATCTCGTTCGGATTGCCGACTTTCACCTGCTTCATACCGGCCACAAGCTTTTCCATAAAGATATCTTTGATCTTTTTATCTACATAAACCCGCTCCGCACAATTACATACCTGTCCGGTATTGATAACGCGTGAAGCGATGATCGACTTCACCGCCAAGTCTATATCTGCGTCTTCCATCACGATTGCAGGAGCTTTTCCTCCTAATCCAAAGATACTTTTGTTATATTAGGAGCTGCTGCTGCCATTGTCTGTTGTCCGGCACTTACACTTCCCGTAAGGCTGACCATGCCAACTTTCGGATTTGCTGCCAACTCATGACCTATCACCGAGCCACGTCCGTTCACTAAGTTGAAAACTCCGGCTGGCAAACCGACTTCTTCTACAATTTGTGCAAAAACGTATGCATTTTCAGGTGTCAGCTGACTCGGTTTTACCACGATCGTATTACCGGTAATCAAAGCCGGGGCTGCTTTGCGTGCAACCAAGAAAAATGGAAAGTTCCAAGGAAGAATACCGGTTGTTACACCAATTGCTTTCTTGAACAGGAATATGCTTTCACGCGGACGGTCGCTGGGGATGATTTCACCTTCATACCGGCGGGCCCATCCAGCCATATAATCGATATAATCTGCCGTAAAAAGAACTTCCACATTAGCCAGGCCTTGCGTCTTTCCACCTTCACGAACAATTATATCAGTCAGTTCCTTTTCTCTTTTGCGGATACCGGCTGCAATTTTGGTCAGATAAGCGGCCCTTTCTATAGAAGGTGTCCTTTCCCATTGACCCTGAGCTTTTTCTGCTGCATCGATCGCTCTTTTAGCATCTTCGACCGTACCGTCCGGCATTAATGATATAACTTCTTCAGTAGAAGGATTTAATACCTTAATCCATTTTCCAGATTCATGTTCTATGAATCTGCCATCAATAAACATTTTCAATTCCTTCATGGTAATATCTTTTTAGGTTGAATTTTGATTTTAAAAGTACAAGAAAGAAAAAATGATCATGTTTAAAAAATGATATTACTTATTACAGAAATGATATATTTCTGTAATACAGGATTATAATGTATGGCTAAGCTGATCGGAAGATAGTTTTTTTCATTATTTCTGAACCAAACTGAATTATGTGCTGTTATATGATAAAATGAATTAGGAATTATATCCAAAGAAATTCCTAAGACGATTAAGTTAGTAGTATTTGTTTTTTCATATAAGTAGAGTTTGTTATTTGTTTGGTCCGTATGTAACTGTGAAGTTGGATACGGGCTTTTTTTGTGTTTCTTAATATGTTTACTTTAAATTCTTATCTTATTGACAGATTGATTTGAAAGACAAACGCTTATAGAAGTTTTAAAAAGTTTCGGGTAACGATTTGGAGATTGTGCTAATTTCAATATTTTACAGCCTCATACTCATGAGTATAACTCTTCTTTGAACAAAGGTAAGAATATTTTTTGGATTAAAGAAAAATCCCGAAGGGAAAAATAAAAAATATTTGGGAGAAAGGATTGGAAAAATTCAAGAGAGGGAGGTTGAGGGATTAAGTGAGGGAAATCGCATAATCGATTTGTAGTTACCGAAAAAGGCATATTCGAAATCCCTGTATATTGCTTCTACCGGCGATTACACGACCGGAAATTATATTAAAAAATGACCCCAATCAAGAAGTATTTTATGTTTCTCGGTTGGGGTATAAAGGTTATTTGAATTGTAGCCATACCTCATATATTCAAGCCGCCTTTCTTTAAAGGAATATGTAGTAAAGATTTCATTTCCATGTCTGCGAAACTTGGTAACAACATCTTTTAAAGGTGTCAGGAATTGCTGGCAGTTATGTACATATCCGAATTCTGATTTTATGCGTGTTTACTCATAAAATTAGACTCTATATCTGCTTGCACAGGTTATCACTATACTATTTCCTGTAAATAACATTTGGGAATATAATTGGTGGCGACCAATATCAGCAAGCCTTCAAAAGGAATAACCAGCCGCTTGTTCTTTTTGATACGTCTGTAATATCCCACTACTCCGGCATATTCCCCACCTGTCACCCGGTATTTTTCGGCGTTCTTCACGAGATTGTCATCATACGGTATCTGTTCGAAACCGTCCTCCATGGAAGAAGTGAGCATGATGAACATGTCCATCTCTTCATCCGGAATGGAAGCTGGAATCTGGGTACCGGGACGATGATACACCATGGCTTTCTCATCGAGAATCGAATTCAAGGAAGAGATATAGTCATCATCGCAACGCAGGAACATCAACATGGCGACAAGAGGAACCCGCCTGATCACGACTTCCCCATCAGGTTGCGGATAGCTTCTGGTTTTCATCGGGATATAACTCTCAATCCCGTCACGTGACAATGTGGCCTTGATTTCCGAAAAACGGTTATAGAAAACCTTCAGGGCATACCATTTTTTCATCATGACCTATTGATTCCTTTTTTTATGATTTCCAGTTCCAATCGAACCTTTCGACATCCTCCTCCACGAGCAGATCTCCTGACTGTACCTCAATAAAGAGCAGATCGGTCATGGCCTTGACGGCATGTCTCATGCCCTTCCTGATACAGACGGTGTCTCCACGGCCGATTCTAGTCATTTTCCCATCAAGAGCCAGCATACCCTCGCCATCAATGAATGTCCAGACTTCATCGCGATAGCGGTGAGCCTGATAGCTTATGCTCTTACCGGCTTTTATCTTTAACTGCCTGGTAAGGGTCTCATATCCGTCAGGAAAACTCACCGTATCGATAACCTTATATTCTCCCCAGCGACGCTCCTCGTACATCGGGCGGCATTGCAAGCGGTCCGCATATGTCTTGATGTGCTCGCTCCTGCCTTTCTCTGAAACCAGGATGCCATCGCATGAAGCGGCTATTACCATGTCTTTGGCACCGATGCACATGACAGGTATTTCCAATTCGTTGATCACATGGGTGTTTTCAGATTTCTCGTCCATCACCACGTTACCGATGCAACGCTCTTTCAGTTCATCGGTAAGCGCGTTCCATGTGCCGAGATCTTTCCATTCCCCGTCGTATGGAACGACAGCCACAGACTTCGCTTTCTCCACCACCTCGTAGTCAAAGCTGATCTTTGGCAGTTCCTCATATCGGAGGCGTACCTCCTCAAAAGTATCGTATGCGAGATAGCTCTTTACGATGTCAATCATATATCCGAGACAGAAAGCGAATACGCCGCCGTTCCAAAATGCGCCATCTGCGATAAATCTTTCAGCTGTGGCGACATCCGGCTTTTCCATAAAACGCTCCACTTCATATATTCCGTCTGTTTTGCGATGCTTTTGAGGTATCACATAACCGTATTTGGCGGACGGATAGGTGGGCTTTATGCCCATCAGTACAAGATCAGCCACATTATTCTGCACTGCTTCCGCCATTTCCGCTATAGTTTGAAAATAGCGCTCTTCCGTATACGGGTCGCATGGCATAACAATGACTGTTTCATTCTTGTCGCATTTCGCTGTTTTCTCCAAATAGGCGGAAGCGAGACAGATTGCGGGGAAGGTGTCCCTACGGCTAGGTTCGGTGACGACAGTCACATCCTCACCGAGCTGATTGGTGATGGCATCCTTTTGGGATACACTTGTAGCGATTGTAACCGGGCAGGAAAGTCCCGATTCCTTGATTTGTCGTATGACACGCTGTACCATAGATTCCCTGCCTCCGTTCGGGGAAGGAAGCAGTCTGAGGAATTGTTTGGAGCGGGATTCGTTTGAAAGCGGCCACACTTACCTGAACCGCCGGATAAGAGTATGATTTGCATGATTATGTTGTGAAAGTTATCTTTCCGCCCTCATCGGGTTGTTTAAGAAATCCTCGTAGGAAAGACGGATGCCTTCCTCCAGTTCTGTCTTGTATGTCCATCCGAGCGAAGTCGCTTTCGAAACGTCAAGCAGCTTGCGGGGGGTACCGTTCGGCCGTGAGGTGTCCCAGCGTATCCCGCCGGTGTAGCCGATTATCTTTGCCACTAATTCTGTCAGTGCCTTTATGGTCAGTTCTTTTCCTGTCCCGGCATTGACCGTTTCGTTGCCACTGTAGTTGTTCATCAGGAACACGCACAGGTTGGCAAGGTCGTCCACATAGAGGAATTCCCTCAACGGGCTACCGCCACCCCGCAGGTCACCTCTTTCAAGCCCGCTTCCTTCGCCTCATGAAAGCGACGGATAAGCGCCGGTAACACGTGGCTGTGCTCGGGGTGGTAGTTGTCATTCGGCCCATAGAGATTGGTGGGCATCACGCTGATATAGTCCGTGCCGTACTGGTGGTTGAGAAACTCGCAGTATTTCAATCCAGAGATTTTTGCCAATGCGTATGCCTCGTTGGTCTTTTCCAGTTCGGAGTTAGCAGGCAGCTTTCAGGCATCGGCTGGGGTGCCATACGCGGGTATATGCACGATGAACCGAGAAACTCCAGCTTCCTGCAACCATTGCGCCATGCCGAGTGGATGACATTCATCTCCAGTATCATGTTCTCGTACATGAAGTCCGCCAATGCCGATTGGTTGGCGATGATACCGCCCACCTTTGCTGCGGCGAGGAATACATATTCGGGCTTTTCTTCGGCGAAGAAGCGTTCCACGGCTTCCTGGCGAGTCAAGTCCAATTCTTTGTGCGTGCGTGTGATGATATTCGTATATCCCTGGCGTTGCAGTTCCCGTACAATGGCAGAGCCTACCATTCCACGGTGTCCTGCCACATAGATTTTTGCGTTCTTCTCCATTGTTTTCTCGATTATTTTACGATTCCTTTTTCGAGATATTCGGCAAGGTTGGTTCTTACCTGTTGCGATGCACGTTCAACGGCCACTTTTGCCATATCGGCATCCACCATGATTTTTACAAGTTGCTCAAACGATGTCTTCTGCGGATTCCAATCCAGTTCACGTTTCGCTTTCGACGGGTCTCCCAAAAGATTTACCACATCGGTTGGGCGGTAGAAGTCGGGAGAAACCTCGACAAGTACTTTACCGCTCTTGCAGTCGATGCCTTTTTCGTTTTCACCTTCACCCTCGAAACGCAGTTCGATTCCGGCATATCGGAAAGCCAATTGGCAGAACTCACGTACCGAATGCTGCTCGCCGGTGGCAATGACAAAATCTTCCGGCTTGTCGTTTTGGAGGATCAGCCACATGCACTCCACGTAATCCTTGGCATAGCCCCAGTCACGGAGCGATGACAAGTTACCTAAATACAATTTATCCTGCTTGCCTTGGGCAATACGTGCAGCGGCAAGGGTTATCTTTCCGGTAACGTACGTTTCTCCGCGGCGTTCCGACTCGTGGTTGAACAGAATACCTGAACAGCAGAACATGTTGTACGCTTCGCGGTATTCTTTAGTAATCCAGAACCCATACTGTTTCGCTACGGCATAGGGAGAATAGGGATGGAAAGGAGTATTCTCATTCTGGGGTACTTCTTCTACCTTGCCGTATAGCTCTGACGTGGAAGCCTGATAGATACGGCAGGTATCAGTCAGATCACATTGGCGCACAGCTTCCAAAATGCGTAGTACGCCGGTGGCATCGAATCAGCGGTAAACTCTGGGGAGTCAAACGACACCTGTACATGACTTTGTGCGGCGAGGTTGTATATTTCGTTTGGCTTTACTTTTTTCACCACCTGTAAGATGCTCATCGAGTCGCCCAAGTCAGCATAGTGGAGGTGGAAGTTAGGATGCCCTTCCAAATGTGCAATACGCTCACGATAGTCTACCGATGAACGACGTATAGTACCATGCACGTCATATCCTTTTTCTAAAAGCAATTCAGCAAGATATGATCCATCCTGTCCGGTGATACCGGTAATTAAAGCTGTCTTCATATAAATATCAAATTTGTGATGTATTATTTCGTGAAACTTTAGTTTCGATGATCTCATATATTTTGTAAATGTATCTCAACGATTCAAGCAAAACATTACTGTAAATTCCATTATCCTTGAATGCCCGTTGGTGATCTCGCAAAATTTGTTTATGGCTGGACAATCCACTGGTCGATGCTCCTCCTGTACGCATTGTTACAAAATCCATTGGGATGTATCGGAGTCGTATTTTATGGACGAATATTAATCGTAACAGACATTCAAAATCAGCAGCAATTTTGTATGACAAATTGAAGCCGCCGTATCTCTCATATATTTCTTTGTGGCAATAAAAACTCGGATGGGCGGGCATAAAGCCGAGACGCATCCAACGGCGATGAAAAAGTTTCGAAGAGTAATAACGGGTACATTTTTGCAAGTCATTGTCTTGTACATAATGTATATCGCCATAAACAGCATCTATGTTACCGTCTTCAAATGCAGATGCCACTGTTGAAAGCACAATATCGCTGGTATAAAAATCATCGCTATTAAGTATTCCTATGATATCGCCTGTCGCCATTGCGATACCTTTATTCATGGCATCATATATTCCTTTGTCTTTTCCGCTGATATAACGTAATTTACCTTGATATTCAGGCTCTAATTCATGTACGATTTCCATTGTGCTATCTGTTGAACCACCATCCACGATAATATGCTCTATATTTGGATAGGATTGTGACAACACACTCCGCATCGTGTAACGCAAAGTTGCACTGCTATTCCATGTAGCAGTGATTATTGATATTTTCATCAGATTAAATTAAATTGATTTTGGGTAAAGAGTTTGATTACGATTCAAACATTACCCGTTCTGCGACTTTAACCGCAGGATTCCCACGATATATCGAATATGGCATTAAGTCTTTAGAGGCTATGGAACCGACAGTAAGAACACTATGTGAATGCATTGTTACTCCGGGACAAACAGTGGATTGAGCACCAACCCATGCACCATTTTCAATAACAATAGGTTTTACCATGAGGTCAAATGTCGGGCGTTTATAATCATGGTTACCACATAATAACATAGCTCCCTGGCTGATACAGACATTCGAACCAATCGCAACATGGGTAAGATTGTCTATCCATACATTTTCACCAATCCAAGAATAGTCTCCTATTGACAGATTCCACGGATATTTAATATTGACTGAAGGTTTTATTACAACTCCCTTTCCCATTCGGGCTCCAAAAAGACGAAGCAGCCGTATCCTAAGGCTTGAAGAAGGATTCCAACTGCAATTTATAAAAAAAACATTTACGAAATACCAGATAATCGCTTTCATCTTTCCAGCACCTATGTAGAACCATGAATTATCATATTTCGACAGATTTACGCTAGTCATAAACAAAATCGGGTTTAGAACGTTCACCTAATAGCCATTCATACAGTTGTTGCATTTGCATTGCTATCATAGGCGCAGTATATTTCTTCTGCACAAGCTGTTGCCCCCTTTCCCCCATGGCGAGTAGTTCCGGGATAGACATCTCCATCACTTGTCGCATTACTTGGGCAATGTTTTCGGGAGTACGGTCAATCCACCATCCACAGCCGATGGTGTTCAATTCTTCCCACGGAGTACCAAGACTAGCCATCACAGGAGTACCTACCGACAAGGCCTCGGTTACAATCATACCGAAATTCTCGAAGTCGCTCGGCACGAAAAGACATGATAATTGTGCCAATTGTTCATACTTATCCCTACCGTTAATAAAGCCGCAGAATTTAACACAATCTTCTAATCCAAGCCGTTTCGTTTCGCTACGCAGAAATTGTTCGTAAATTTCATCTCCTTTGCCCATAATCACTAATTCATAATCTTGTAAACGAGGTAGCAAGGCTACCCCATAAAGAAGGTTTTCAACTTTCTTTCTGGGGTGTAGTCGTCCGAGGAAGCCAAACTTCCTCAATCGACTACACCCCAGAAAGGACGGCTTTTTAGTCGCAATCTCGTTTAGATAACCAGGCAAATTGGCCGGGTTAGGGATAACAGCTATGGCACCACGGTATCCAAATTGGCGTACATACTCCATTTCAGGCTTGCAAGTAACATGCAAACAATCAGCATGATTGATGTCCTTCGAAAACAAAACTGTATCAACGGCCATTTCTTCCAGTAAGAGCGTTTTAACGCTTCCGGATAAAGCATTCCATGCGGCGTGATAATATAAGGTTTACGTTTATGCCTTGCAACGGAACAAGTGAGTGGTTGCAATACATCCATAACCCATTGGTGTGATAAAGGTCATACTCATTGTTTTGTAGATAGGAAGAGATGTTCTTTGAATACTCGTACGGAGTTATAGCATCATTTGGTAATGCTTTAATCCAATTTTCACCCTTACCCATCAATACATCCGATTTGTTTTTCACTTCCAAAGTCAACAAATCAATAGGAAAACCGATATTATACATCGCCAAAATTAAGTCATACGTGCAAGTGGCTATTCCGCCATACAATGCACCAAACCCAGCGATGGTTTGTAATACTTTCATATAAATTGTATGCTTTAAGTTTTTGAACAAGGCCCTTCTACAAAAGGAGTATCTTTCCCTTTTTCCAGACAGTTTATTAGGATCAGCAGCCTTTCGGCTGCGATATGGGGATTCCATAGTTCCTGCATCAAGGCGGTAGAACGGCTTTGGATATCTTGCCATTTACGTGGATTGGCAAGCAGGTACTCCACTTTGTCGCATAAGGAATCCAACGCTGCAATATCGGGGCGGTTGAAACTACTTGATTGCTTGGGACTGGTAAATAACAATCCCGTCTGCCCATCATTGATCAAATATGGAGAACTTCCTATTCCATCGCTTGCCACCAACACACAACCATTGGACATGCTTTCATTGGCCACAGCACCCCAACCCTCGTTGCGGTCGCTGGTGAAGAGGAATATGCTGTGGCAGCGCATCTTGACCATCAGTTCGTTGTTGGGCATGTTACCGTAAAAACGAACTACATCAGTCACACCTAGATTCTTCGCTAGCTGTTTCGTACGACTTTCATACTCCCCGCTGCCGTACATATCGAGCCGGAATCGATACCCTTTCCGTTTCAACCGTTCAGCCATAAGGATGGGTAGTTCCGGATGTTTCCACATTAAATATCTTGAACACCACATAAGTGGTGTGATATTTAATGTGGAAACATCCGAGAATGCTTCAACATCAACTTTTTCCACCCGGGTGAAATAGCCCCATTTGTAGCAACGTCCCTGATAAGTACCCACTTTGTACTGGTCTGCCGCCGCAAATGCACTACAACAAAGTTTATACAACGGCTTTCTACTCCAACCTCCGAAATGATAGGCGAGGAACATTTTCAAGATAGCAGGTGAAAATAAGTTCAAAACTCCCCGTTTCAGCCATCGCTCGCTCATATCGAATGACAGCAGCCCTCGCTTCATTCGTATCTTTTGGAAAGGCAAAGCCTGTACTCCTGAGAACACACAACATTCTGCCGTCTGTGCCAACTCCATTGCTTTACTGTAATTCTTTTTCGATTGCCAAGCCCGCAACAAATAAGGCCGATCGCTATAATCATACGAGTCTCCTTTCCGATGCTCGGCTTGCAGATTGGCAAGTTCCACAAAGTAATAGTTATGTCCAGTCAAATTCCACAATTCATCAGCCACATTTGCCTGATGGTTGTTTAGTATAAGCGAGTAAAAAACAAGTTTCATTTGATTCGTAAATGCTTTATTCCTCTATTTTTGCCATTGCTTGATTCCATACTTCGACACCAAACAATCGTTCCACAACATTCCCTTGATTAGCATAACGTAACAATTCTTCATCAGATAAGTCTGCTATAGCTCTTATTCCGTTATGGAACTCCTCTTTGGTAGGTTTAACCGTAAAATATTTCATTCCTTCAATTTGTGGATAATGAATGGTAGATATGATTATACGATTGTGAAACAAGGCTTCTATTATCTTAGAAGGAAAGTTACATTGATTTTCCGGAAAATTAATATCTCGTGTACTTAATTGAAAGGTGATATGGTGTAAAAGTTCCATGTAAACGTTGAAAGGCAATTGACCGTGCCAATGGATATTGCTATGATTGTTAGCGTATTGCTGCAACATTAACTCATTTCCTTTGATACCGGTGATATGTAATTCGTATTCAGATAGTTTGGAAAAAACATCAAGCACCATAGAAAGCATTGATATTTCCTCAGAAAGGACACCGGAGAGTAAAAAGGTTTTCTTTATAGATTTAATTTCCGGTCTCGTCTTGCTGCTATATGGAACAACACCTGGGAGAACTAACGAATTTTCCTTTTTGAATAATTCAGAATTGGCTAAACAAATACGGCCATGTGCCCAATTTATAAGTTTCAAGTAAATCTGATTCAATCCGAAACCTCGATTTACGGGTGTAAAGTCTAATACTATCACATTTAATTGTACGGATGGTTTCAATAGCTTCAACATCACAAACAATAAGGCATTAAGTGTATTTAGGTTGTAGAACCATACTGATGCATCCTTGGGTATTTGCTGGAACATAGTGAACTGTTCTTTGAATGTTGCCAGTTTTTGCTTGAATTTTCCCGCCTTGCGCCACCTATCATAAATCAATTCAAAGCGTTTATCGCTAAACGCTTCTTTTGACATCTCACCGCCTACATAAATGGCATACTACTATAAACTTTGTCAAAAGCACAACCACTCATCAAGTTATAGGAGAAGTTACAGGCAGCAAATGACAATCTGTATTGAGCAATTAAGTGTTCAGGCAGTATGCAAGTCCAAAATATCCGATATTTCTTCATAAAATCTTAATCCTTACCAGTCGGTTAATGCCATCTTTAAGATATTTCAGTAAAATAAGTACAATGACAAGAATGGCATATTTCAACAATGGATTTAATGTAAATAAATAATTGATACACATAACCGTGACTTGGGAGAATGCGACCACCACGTATGTTTCCCTCCCCACTTTGGTAAATATATTAGAAAACATAGTTGACGCATTTCTTATCCAAACCGACAAGCGAAATACCATCAGCGTACCGGTAACAGCTCCTAATGTCAATGGAATTATCGGGGTTATTAAATTCCACGCTAAATCAAGTTTCCACAAATAGCTAATTACCGCAGTGACGGATAGCAAGCAATAAAAATCCCAATAAAACGAAAGGGGTGTTTCAATTCGTTTTTTGTAATCTGCTAATTCTTTACCTAACATTACAAGGAAAGAAGCATAAGGAAGAACCGACAAACTCCATGGTAAGGATATTTCATAATGCCGCAAACTATATCCAATATAAAGGAAGCATAACATAATAAAGCGTCGGACATATTTTCTCTTTATCAAGAAAGTTATTCGTACCAAAACAGATGACATAAATAAAATAGGGATAAACCATAATGCATACCCCCCCCAACCACATTTTATATAGTGTATGACATCCAATTCCCCGATAAAATACATTAAAAATGCAACAATAGTAGAGTAACACACAAATGGAAGTAAAAGCGTATATGCTTATGCTTTATATAGTCCACGAGGCTATACTTTTCATAGTTACTCACCAATCCCGAAGAGATAAAGAACAAGGGCATGTGGAAAGCATATATGAAATGTGACATTACACTGGGAATCGGTGTATGCCCCGCTACCATCAAGATAATAGCTATACCTTTAGCTATGTCAAGCCAGCGATTTCTATTCTGACTCATTACCAATCGAAAGTTTTTTCACTTGCAGATATGCCTGCATTACTATTGTAAACGACATCAACGGATATAGCAGTTGCGTACCATCATACGGCCTCTGCAAAAAACCAAATATCAATATCCAAAATGTCCACCCGTATTTCTTGTCATACCGTCTTAAACCCAACAGGAAAAAGAATGGACTCCAATAGACCAGTTGTCCTAAAACCCCATCGCAGGCCAAGATTAAATTTGGATTTGCCCCCACAAACACTCTATGTTTTTGCGATATACTTATCAAGTTCCGTGCACCATGCCCCACAACTGGTGCTTCCTTAAATAATTCCCAGCACACCTTTGTCATCTGTTGTCGGTTGTCACCGGCTATCGTTCCTTTCTTCTCGTCATACTCGAAGCGACCAAATATGGCCCGATTCATCCGTTCATTGAAGGAAGAAATCATAATCAAGGCAACCACAAAAGCCACAATGTATAGTACTAACTTACTGAATCTGTTTCGATAGAAAAAGAATGCATATATTGCTATCTGGATGAAGTAGGCCAAAGAAAGCGTAGAAATAAGTCCGGATATAAGTAGCATCTCTACTCTTTTATTATTAACAAAAAGCTTATTGATTATCAAAGCATACATTCCCCAAAACGCCAATGCACCTGGTTCATCATAGAAACCGGCATTACGAACAAGACCGTCAAAATAAGTATTAGTTGTGAATAGGCCAAAGAAGTATCCCGGTCTCATATCCAATTCACGGAACACAAAAATAGGCTGAAGAATGCCAATAAGAACTAAAATGAATCCTATGCTACCTGCTATTACTTGAAAAACAAGCCATAAATTATATGTCTTCACAAAACCTAAACGTTCATCGGATAATTGCATCTCAAGGAACATATATGTGATACACAACATCAGTATTCGAGTGAAATAGGACGTATCAAGCCCATGAATGATAGAATAGATACCCCAAGCTGTTATTTGTAATACTAATAACGATACTATAGGAGACGGTAGCCTAAATTCATTCTTTGTTACAATAAAAAATGCTACTAATACAAATAATAGCAGATAGTTTATCGTATAGTGAGGCAACCATCCCATTAAAAAAAATACGCAAGGCCAGCCAGCTATTAAAGCGAAGAAATACAGGAAATACCTAAGATTTAGATATGCTTTTATTTTTTCAAACATATTTTCAACGTTGCATTATATCGTAATAAATTTCTGCAAGTCTATTGGCATTTTTCTTACAGTCATGCCGTTCTTGAGCTATTTCCATTTCTGCAGCCGAAAGTCTGGTATAATCTCCCTTTTCAAACATTCGCATCACAATTTGCGCCAACATTTCATACTCCTCATACCGATAAAAATATCCGGTCTCTCCTTCTGTCAACAATGTCGGTGTACCTCCGCAGTAGCTTGCAACTACAGGTGTTCCCAGCATTTGTGCTTCGCACAGCGAGTTGGGCGAATTTTCTATAGCACTCGGCATCACATAAACATTTGCATCAAGGAATTGCTGTTTCATCTGTTTTTCTGATAAAGAACCAAGGAAATGAACATTATCCTGCAAGCACAATTTT
>ERZ791618.781-NODE-781-length-13478-cov-1.410191_pt1 | contig 13478 bp, 14 predicted proteins | sample MGYA00510059_ERZ791618 | MGnify/ENA primary metagenome ERZ791618 (study PRJEB30046, sample SAMN00715159) | human gut metagenome | study: EMG produced TPA metagenomics assembly of the A metagenome-wide association study of gut microbiota in type 2...
AACATTTTATCTTTTACGGGTTTGACAAAGAATACGGAGCCAACAAAGAGTGCTATCAAAAGCATCACGGCTGGAACAGCCCGTCCTTTTTTATAGGCTAAAAACAGAAGTGAAAGACCAAGAATGGATGCGCCGATACCTGTTCGCACACTCTCCAATATCGATGATAAAAACAACAGACCTGCTGCATATAAAAATTTCCTTTCAGACGTAAAAATATACAGCATTACGGGAATACCTATCAGTATTGCATAAAAGTCTGCCAAAGAAGCGTATGCAACGAATGTTCCTCCGGTTCCAAAACAAAGAAACCCATAAAGTGGACTAATCAACTTAGCAGATACTCCACCTATCAGAAATGAATAGATTACACAGATTAGTACTGTACGCTTCAAGAACACCCACAAGTCAAGCTCCTCCTTTACGGCATTATACCCCACCCAGAAATAGAGTATTGGTAGGCAAAATTTGACAATCATCATCCAGCCTTGAAAGATATAGTGAGAATAGGTAAGCGTATATAGATTCCATAATATGAAAATCAGGTATATCGTCATCACACCATCCCATTTCTTGACCCATCGGCGTGACATCAACAACATGAAGAATATCCATATAGCATATTTCACCAGTGATAGTGGTCCTAAAAACACCATTGCCGTCATTACACTGAATATCATAAACGACAAATTGTTGTTGCATTCATAATATTCGCCAACCTTAAACGGATGTTTTATGATCATTGTGCCACCGGAAGCATACTTATAGGCATAGTACAGAAGTATGACCGTGATTATTGCGTTAATGACAATAGCCATAATTACAATTTCGAATACAAGTTATTGATTAATTCAGAATAATGTGCAAATGAAAATCTTGCTACATGACCGATGGCATTCTGTTTCATGGTCATAAGCAATTCCCTGTCATTTACAAGCCGTATGGCTTTTTCTGCAAGCGAATCCGATGATTCCGGTTCATGCAACAAACCTACCTTACCATCACTTACCACTTCCGGTAATCCTCCGGTATTTGCCGCAACCACTACACATCCCCGTGCCATTCCTCTATTGCAGTCAGTCCGAATCCTTCGCTGCGCGAAGGCTCAACAGTATGTCTATGCTGTCATAATACGCTTGCAAAGCCTCCTGTGGTTGTACGCCTGCAAACTTAACGACTTCATTCAATCCGGCATCATTCTTCTGTTGCTCCATTAGTGGACATAGCGAGCCATCACCCACTACCAACAAGCGCGTATTTGGATTCATGGCATGAATTTTTGCAAAAGCAGGCACTACCAAGTCCATTCCCTTGATAGGCTCCAGGCGGCTTACAACTCCTATGGTTATCACTTTGCCGATTCGTTGTTCTTTATTGGCTATGGAAATATAAGGTGGCAAGTTATTGTAAATGGTAAAATGATTGCCATGTCGGGTTAACTTCATTTCAGCTTTATACATTTGCGAATTTCCGAAGAACGAATTCTCTGCTCGTTCTGTAATACATTGAAATGCTGTAAGTATATATCGCGAAACGAAGTGTAATAATCGCAAAGAAAGATAGATGTCGGCAGCCGTATGAGCCGTCGCTACTATGCGCTTGATGCCTAACAGACGTAATATGATAATAGGGATGGCGCCCGGTGCCATGTACTGCACATGTACCACATCGGGTTTTACTTCCCTCAATACACGGTGCAATCCCTTATACAGGAGAATAACCGTGTTTGTTATCCCCACAGGTCTTTTCCCATCAGGACTCAATAAGCATACGTTGCTTCCAGCTTGCTTATAACGTTCCACCATGTTTGTAGAATGTTCAAAATAGCAGACTGTTGTCACTTTATGCTCTGCGGTGATAAGGGCCTTCACCAAATTGAGTGTCTGAATTTCTGTTCCTCCTGTCATCAGGCAAGGGATACATACTAATACATTCATTTATTTAGCAAATTATTTATATAATTTTCTCCCAACAGCCAGCAGCCGCAGCGAGTCTTTTTTAGAAGCACTGTAAGAACAAAACTTATCAGAAAATTTACAATTATCAAGCTTCCTGCCAAAAGGATAGGAAACATGTTCTACTAACTTATTTAAATGAAAGAGTCTGATTGACGTAGAAGAAAGCATAAATATCAACACCCAGAAATGGAAGATGTAAATGCCCATTGAAGAATTCCCAACAACATATATAAAAGCCGCGTTGACTTTTAATCCTTGTTTGTTATTCCAACGTTTCTTTACCAAGCAGAATAGAATACAAATGAGCAAACAAGTTGCTATTGCATGGATTATTGAACCTTCTCTATATTTTAGAGCAGGGGTGAAAACAAATATTCCGATGGCTATAATCAAGCAGATTATACAAGTAATATTCTTGCTTATAAAAGTCTCTAAACTATTATAAGAGTGCATCAATGCACCAACTACAAATAAAAATACCACTTAACAAAATCTTGTAATCCAAATAAGTTTGGCAAATGAATTGCTATAAGTATTAAAGAAATTGGGAGTAATAATAAAGAATTTGGATGGGAATAATCAATACACATTGAAAACATGAAACACCAAAATAATGCTGTAAGAAACCATAAATGATAAAATCCCCCTCCGAACAGTTCACCCACATCAAAGAAACCAGTGCTAAACATTATCAAGCATGAAAAAACGAGATAAGGGATCAGCAACCTTTTTATTTTTTTAACAAAAACATTAAAACATCTTTTCTCTGTGGTTTCCGATAACAATATCCTGCAAGGAACATAAACATTGCTACTGAAATTTGAACCAATATTGCACTACCATAGAGTATAGCAGATTTATCTAAGAATGAATCACGAAAAAGATCATCCAACCTACCAAATATATGAAAACTTATGACACATATCATACATGTCATACGAAGGACATCAATATAAGTCTGACGTTCACGAATCATATTTTTTCAAGAGTCTTAATAATTTTGCAAAAATCAGAGGATATTTAAGAACAAACAGCTGATACAACTATAAGGAAATTTACCTACTTTTGTTGGATATTTCCGTATGTAATTTAGGAATACATTTACATCCCCTCTTTCGCTTTGTACCGACATCTTGATACCTGAAATATATTGCCTCGTTGAATTCTCTAAAAAATAATTCTTAAGTCGTTCTGAGCTTATTTGAGCCGAATAATCAAGATATGAATTTACAATCATAGCTATACTTTTTATCTTGTGTTGATTGACAGGCGAGTTATTATTGAACCATTTCTTTGGATATAATCATAACAACTGAACTTGATCAACCCGGCAATTCGCATGCAATGAGCAATTGCCCATGGAATAAGTTGAGTATCCTCGTATGATATTCCAGGATAAAACTCAAAATTATTGTTGTGCCAAAACTGACGCTTAAATATATAGCACCATGCTCCGACAACAAAAAAGCCACTATCTAATAAAAAACTTTCTCCATCATAAACTTTTGACACGTCCGCTTCTGAATCGAATTTGTAAGGAAATATCTCCCTAAACGGAACTGAAGGAGCAACGACCAAGCATCCAAATCATCTCTTTCCATAATCTCTAAACATTTTCCGAGACAATTGGAAGAAATGCAATCATCAGAATCAATAAACCATACATATTTACCTCGTGCTAATTTGAAACCATTATTACGGGCAACTGACAATCCTTGATTCTTCTGCGTAACAATTCTTATATTTTCGTAAACACCTGACAACCTCTCAATTGTAGAATAAGTAGAATCAGTACTTCCATCATTTACGATAATGATTTCATAGCTATCTCGTGGTAAATCCTGATTCTCGCAACTATGTACACATGCTTCAATGTACTTTTCCACGTTGTAAGCTGGAGCTATAAGACTAATAATAGGGTTCATATATGTTTCATTATTTTATTCACATAATAATATATAGTAGGCATTAAATCGTGACGATTGAAATTCAATTGGCATTTTGTTTTCCTGAAATCATAAAACCAATATTTACGCGATAAGGTACCATCCTTGACATGACAATAGTCTGTTGATAAATCCATCATGTATGTGTTGTTAACTGTCATAGGAACAGTTTGGCTGTTGAACAGCATTGCAGGAAGATTCACACCACTCGCGGTAGCGGCATAGGCAAGACCATCATGACGGAAATTGACTTCCATAAAATAATTTTTTGCATTCTTATGTAATAATTCCACACTGAATGGTCCATGATACCCTACATGTTGCATTAATTTTAATATCGAATGAACATCTACATTCAAGTTTTCTACCGATTGGAATACTCCAAAAGAGCATGGGCTATAGATTGTAGGATAATGGCGAATTTTCCGAATTCCTCCAGGAATATATACGCCATTAACGGTACTGACACCGATGAGGTTTATTTCGTATTCTTTTTCAATAAACTTTTGGATAATGAATTGGTTGCAAGTAGATGTTGCAGAAAGTGCTTTATTGACATCTTTTTGGCAGTAGCAAATATGTATATCAGATTTTTCTCCTGTATTGCTATTGGCCGGCTTCATTAATATTGGGTATGAAACAGTAGGGAAATCTTCGTTGCGATTATAGATGATTGATTGTGGTATTGTTAAGCCGCAATTTTCGGCTAAACGGCATTGTTCATCTTTATTCAGTAGGTTTCCTAAATGTCTTCCTTTCATTGGAGTTATATACAGGGAACAAAGGGTTGTTTCATACTCATCTATATATTGGGTTGCAATGTCATTCGTACAAATGATTGTCTGTTGTTTGGTCTTGTCCGCAATACGAAGCAACGTAGGCAAGCAATCATCAATAGTTTCCATTTGGAAAATCTGTGATTTTTTCAAATATCTACTTTTTGAAACAAACAGACGATCGTCACCCACAAGCAACAAAACGATATCTACTTTCGCTTCTCCAAGACTCCGAATTAAACCAAGCGTATTGTTAAATGAATCACCTATAACAATTGCTTGTTGCTGCAATCTACTCATTTTAAACTAAAATAAAGTTCTCTATTCCATTTATTCGCCTTTACAAACACTTTCGGCAACACTCCGCTCCACGGTTTGCCGCATGGTGCCAAAGGGCGTATATAAGCATCCATAGCATCAAGCTTAATCCGATGTTCGGCAGGAGTCATACACAATTGTGCTGCATTTTTCCAATCCAAATCACGCCACACATTATAGTACCATACCCATACACAGTACATCCAAAGTTTAGCAGAGTGGGGGGCTATCTGTTTTACTATTTCAGCAGTTTGAATATGGTCACTCCAACCTTCTCCCCAATGAGGTACTAAAATTGTATCGGGTTGCAATTCATCAATCAACGCTTTCAATCTGTCTGTTTCCGTATTATTCATGGAAATGCCTCCATCGGGATAATTCAACTCGTGAATATTCTCAATCGGCAATCCTACAATGGCAGCAGCATTACGGGTCAGTCGCGACGTGCTGCAACTATATCACCTGATGAAGTATCACAACAACCGTGATGAGAGCCTTCTCCTCCTGTCATGATTACAACATGAGGTGCTTTATTCTCTTTTACAAGGTGGGCTATCAATCCCCCACATCCTATTATTTCGTCATCGGGGTGAGGAGCAACAATCAATATATGCCTATCCGGTAGAAACTTTCGCGCTTTACACGCCATTATCCTTACCATACACAATGTGCATAACGGAGCAAATTTTTCATCCTATAAGAAATTTACCAAAACGAGTTTTAAGTAAAAGCCATGTCAGTCCCCATGAAATGATGAATGCCATCAATGAAAATATTAGAGGGAATAAGGTGGTATGCTCAATAGCCCAATAATCTAATGGAAATAATATATTTGCCATACTCCACAAAGCCAATATTCCTCCTAATGTTGCAATTGTTCCCATCAGGTTGTTGTTTCCATATTCCCATGGAACAAAATAGCTAATAATCACATAAATGCTAATTCCACAGACAATTACGAACTTTTGGCTAAATCCTTTAGTAATTAAATGTTCATGACTACAGAACCATGTTCCGAAAGCGAACCAGCAAATCCATAGGTGAACGTTATGCACACCTATTATCATCGGAACAACTTTTCCTACCAGTGAAATAGCAAACAGCACTAAAAGGGTTAAAATAGCAACCCATGCTCTGTTGTTCATTATAAACGGATGTATCAAATATGTAACAATAAAACACCAAAATAACATAGGGAGAAACCACAAATGCCAGTAAGTCCAGCGGTAAAACGGTTCCCACGACAAGCTGTTCGTTGTTAACATAAAAAATATGGTAAAGACAAAGAATGGTATCATCAGACGAACAAACTTGTCTTTTATAACTTTAACTAACGACAACGGCTTACGTTTTAATTGTCTTCCAAAAAGGAAACCGCTTATAAAGACAAACATCGGCATTGCCAAGTTAATAAGTCCATATTGATTAATCAATTCATATTGTTGACGATATAATTCTGCTACATCAGTCGGAAAAATGGTTGGCATACATCATTCCATACCCATGGAAAAATACCACCACTACAATGCACAATATGCGCAATAAGGCAATATCGCATCTGTATCCTTTGCAATTGACAAGCATTTCTTGTTAAATTAAAGTTTTGTATAGTTTAACTACTGCCTCAGGAGAGACTTTTTCATATAGTTTTTTGGAGGCACAATCGGCAAGTACGCCTTTTTCCCATCTTGCAATTATTTTATTTAAGGAGGAAACAATGGAATCAACGCTCTGATTATCGGCTAAAAATTCACCTTCTTGATTTAGTAGCATATCTACTGCAAATCCATTAGCTGGGGAAATCGCCAAAATCGGTAACCCGGTTTGCAGATAATCTGTGAATTTACTTGCAAAGAAAATACCTTTTTCCAATCTGGCTTCGAGAAGTACTAAGATGTCATAAGTTTGCATTTTAGATAATGCTTCCATATATGAAAAACTACCGATACATTTTACGTAATCCTGAAGACTGTATTTCTTTATTAATTGTGATGTATAATCATTGATATGGCCCATTATGTGAAACTCCAAACTAGTAAAACCACTATCAATAACGTAACGTAAAGCCTGAAAAGTAGTCTCTGGATTACGTTCCACTGAAAGATTGCCGGAATGGAGCAACTTTAACTTGCAATCATTAGTTCTTTGAACTGATAGAGGCCAAAAATTCTGGCACAAGCCAATATGTGGTATTGCTATAGTCTTTTGTTTTTTCAAAAATGGGAAGAATGTTACAAAATGCTGCCTAAGGCTATCTGACGGAAACGTATTAATATCAGCAGATTTAAGTAACCGGGCCGTCTCTATCATTTTCCGTTTCTGCTCTTTGGCTGTATAATCATGTTTATATAATCCAGGCCATATTGGTGCGCGGGGTCATTCCAGTTGGCAATCCATTTAATCCCTGTTTTCTTTTTTAACTTTTCGCCAATGAAATGTGCGTATCATTAGGAGATCGGGTTAAAATCGCATCATATTGATTGGTTGATATGAGTTCAACTGCTTTTTCATAAGCGCGTCGCATCCAGCGTACACCGGGCACAAAACTTCCTCCCATTATTAAACCTGAATAAACGACATCCGCAAATTGTTGGATTCTATTCCCCGATTCATAAGTGATAGTATGAGCCGTCGGTTTAAGCATGTTCCATGGTTCCGTCCAATCAGTTCCGTATGAAGGACCTTCATCGATACGTGAAATAACATCCACTTCAATCCCTGCTTGCAGCAAGGCCATTACTAATTTTCCATTACACAAATTTTCTGAGAAGAGATAAGGCGGATACCCTGTAGCAATCATCAATAGTCTCATCGTATATTATCTTAAGGCATTTACTATCCGGGCACATGCTTTTCCATCTCCGTAAGGATTGATTGCATGGCTCATTTCTTTATAATATTCCGAATTATCGATAAGTGCAGACACTTCATGAACAATTTTGTCATAGTCGGTACCGACAAGTTTTACAGTTCCTGCTTCCAAAGCTTCAGGGCGTTCTGTAGTATCGCGCATCACAAGCACCGGCTTTCCGAGTCCGGGCGCTTCTTCTTGAATGCCTCCCGAATCGGTAAGCACAATATAAGCCTTACTCATTAAATGGACAAACTCCAAGTATTGCAATGGCTCAATAAAAAAAAAATTGGATCGAGTGAGATTTTCTCCAAATACCTCATGGATAGGCTTGCGACATTGGGATTAAGATGCATGGGATATACAAAATCCACTTCAGGATATTTTTCAGAAAGATCTTTCATGGCTGTTACCATGCGAATAAAGCCATCACCAAAGTTTTCGCGCCGGTGCCCGGTGATAAGTACAAGTTTCTTGCCTTGGTCAAGTCGCGTAATATTGTAGCCAGCCGTGGCAAGAATTTGCTCTTGCTTCGAGGAAAGAGCCGCATCATTTCTGAGTTTGTCAACGACCATTTGCAAAGCATCAATGACTGTATTACCTGTAACATAGATTTGCCCTTGGGCACTTTCGACTATCAGGTTCTTCTCTGACAAAGGTGTGGGCGCAAAGTTATAAGTGGCTATTCGTCCTGTAATCTGTCGATTCATTTCCTCTGGCCATGGGCTATGGATATTGTGTGTGCGAAGCCCTGCCTCTACATGACCTACGGGTATCTGCATATAGAATGAAGCCAAGGCTGCTGCCGTGGAGGTGGTTGTATCGCCATGTACCAGAACCACATCCGGACAACATTCTTTGAGTCCGTCTCGCATCCCTGAAAGCACGGGAGCCGTAACATCATACAGATCCTGTCCCTGTCTCATGATGTTGAGATCGTAGTCAGGCTTTATATCAAAGATAGTAAGCACTTGGTCAAGCATCTCTCTGTGCTGACCTGTAACACATACTATAGTCTTAAATTGCTCTGTGTACTTTTGAAATTCCTTAACCAGTGGACACATCTTAATGGCTTCAGGGCGTGTGCCAAAAACCAACATTATTGTTTTCATCGTGATAATATATTTATTGCAGTCATTAAATCCGAACTAATTTTTTTTGCTTTTTCTTGAGAACGATTGAATTCCAATTGACTTATTTCATCCAAATTGGTATTTAGTCTATCAAGTACTTGTATTAAAGCTTGAATTGAAAGTTGTTTGTCATCAATCGCATTTAATGCCATATCAAATTGCTGAAGGAACTTGATTGTCTTGGGATGATATGCCAATGCTATTAATGGAGTTCCGGTAGCAAGGGCAAATATGGTACTGTGTGTTTTATGCCCAAGGAATATCTTGCATTTGGATACTTCCTCTAAATGCTCCAGTGTTTCCATATCATCTTCGTATATGAAACATTTATCTGCCCGAAGCACTTTGGCGATTATTTCAGCAATGAAACCACGGTCATCAGGAGCAGAGCCTTTTATCTCCATTGGGAAAAAGCGTATCGAATAACCTTTATCTATTACGTAATTACAAAAATCTGCGATTGTTTGCTGATAATGCTTTCGTTCTTCAACGGTTCGGGATTGCGTACAATAAATAGCAATTCCAACCGCATTGTCTCTTTGCTCTATCGGAAGATACTGTATATGGTTTGCCAATGTCAGTACACTTTCGTAGGTCGGTATAACTTCTGCTTCCTCTTTACCCAAAAATGTGTGGATTTCCTTGACAGATTTTTCTTCCCTAGGCATTAATATACTGTTAGATAATAGACGTTGAGTAAGTAACCTATTTTTGGGATTATGAAAATCGAATGGTCCGAAAGATTGGGAGAAGCATATTATTCTCCTATATGATGAAGCCACCATTGCATCAAAGTTAATGCTTGAGACTAAATCGCGTGACAACATTGTAGTAAAATGATGTCCTCCCACGCTTATTACTACACTTGATTGTTTTAATGCTTTTTTAATTCAGGATTAGCCAAAAAACGAGCAAGAGATACATTTCTCATAAAAGATTCACGGAGAAGCGTAAACGTGTATTTTTTGAATCTATTCAGAAATCTCCAATAGAATTTATATTTCTTCACTCTATCATAATCCCACCCCCATGGTACAAACCTGATACCTTCAGACGAATAGTATTTGTACCCGTTCCATAACTCCGGGTCTGATGTTGAAACAGTTATTTCTACATCGCGATATATTGATTTAAGAATACGGCACATTGCATAAAGTACAGCCCTATCCCCCTTATTCCCGGAATATTGATTTATTAACAAGATTCTCATATATTTTTCCTTTCTGGAGTTTGGTTAACAATATCCGCATACCCCATTACTGCACAGATTATAATCTGATGATGAACAGGAATATGAAGCAGTTCTCTTATTTTTCGTTCTTCATTCTTATCCTTTTGTGCCCATGAAAGTATTGTTGCAGACAGCCCTAATGTAGTTGCCCCCAACATTATATTTTGAACCCCAAGACAAGTATCTACTGATGGCAAAAAGATTTCACTAGGCCACACATATCCCCTTATATTTGCTGTAAATACCCAAAAAGAGGGAATAAATTCACTAAATCCAGTTCCTCCTTTACAATATTTGAGACATTCCTTTGATAATTCAGGATTATTGGTCGCATAAATTTCAATGGGCTGTTTATTACAACTACTGGAAGCCCAGTTTGCCAAATTCTTTAATTTTATTACGTCTTCATCAGAAATTTTCTTTAAGGAAAATGAACGATTGGAACGACGTGCCATTACCAATTTTTCCAATTGCTCAAAGGAAACATTTATTGTTGGCTTCTCACCTCGTAAGGGAATGAAATTATCCTCTACCTGAAGATGTTCGTATGCTATAATTTTGCTTCTAGCCCATGTGAGAGTAGAATCGGTTGCATACTCTGTCTTTTCCAATCTTTCAATAAGACTTTTAAGTATAGAATAATATTTTTTACTGTGACCAGGCGAGGCATCAACCCTATGCAATCCTTTATCTATAATATGTGCATATTTTCGCATCAATAGAATAGCCTTGTCATCTGTATCTTCTAAAGACAAGTCAAAATTTGTTTCTGCATCAGCTATAATATCTTTATAATACGCCGGCACAATAATTGCTCCATTGGCAATAAGTTTATAAAGTTTACGCGGTAACAATGCTCGCATATATCTTCCGCACAATTTTCTTAATCTATTGAACATCCTCTATTTTTTATAAATCTATTTATGAATTTTCTCATTCCAGAATTGAAGCTATACATTAATGACAGCAATATTGTAGCATAGCTAATAATACTTAGTAATGCATATAACATCCATGATAAATAATTTTCTGATGGATTTATTGACAACAAGGGTATTATAAACTTGATGATCAAAATAGCAGGAAACATGACACATAGAAGCATTATAAACAATCCTTTCCAGTATTTCCACACAGGTTCACGAAATCCTTGGGAAAATAGAAAATATGGTTTCCAAATACCCACTATTAATACCTGACTTGTAAGTCCTCCTAACAATATACCGGGCAATCCCCATTTTGCGCCACACGCTATAGCGACACTTAAATTTATCACAATCTCTGCAAGTGGTGCCCAAATATCAGAAAACATTCCATATCCGAATAGGAACTGCATTACTCCACCTCGTGTGTAACTAATGAACACATTCAAAACGACAAGATATAGCACAATCTCAGGAAGGATATATTCATGTCCTAACCAAATGGATATAAATGGTTCAAGCAATATGAAAATGGAAAATGAAAATACACCTCCAACAAAGTATCTCATATTCAGCAATTCCCAAAATAACTGCAATATTTTAGTTCGGTTGCCTTCGGCAATCAAATTTCCGATGCTTGCTTGAGAACTTTCAAGGAAAGAATTTACAAATTGTGCCAGTTTATCGGTAATGATTGTATAATTTCCATAAAATGCAACAATCTGAAGATTTACGAAAGAATATATAAGGAACGGGGCTGTCTGATACTGTACAAAATAGCTTATTTTCTGTACGAACAGCTGTTTCGTATATTTCATCACCTCCGGATATTTCTTGAACAAAGCCTTTCCTAACCGCACTTCTGTCCGTAACCACGGATAAGTCTGGTTGATTTTCCAATTAAGAATAAATGAATAGATGATGCCGAAAAGAAGCTCTATCAATACCCACAGATAGAAGCTGTGCGTATAATAGGCAAGAGACATCTGGATAAGGGTCTTGATGATATTTGCTGACTGGAAATATGCTGTGACTACATAATTGCGTTGGTCGGCTCCAAGCAGGTTTTGCCGGTAATTGATAAAATAACCGATGAGCGAGGAGACGAGAAAGGAGAAATAGGCAAAGTAAATAAGCGATATATCAAACCCCGTAGTACTATCGGGGAATATCAGTGGCAGAAAACAGGCAAGCACACATCCGGCACTCAATATCATGATGCCTATGCACCGATAGAGATAGCCCATAACGGAAATAATCTCATTTATCTTCTCTTGGTTCCGTTCAAACAAGGGCTTGTAGAGCACGTATCCTATAGCAGAACCGATACCTAACTCGGCAAGGTTGAGAAAACCGAGCAAGTTCTGGAGCGTACCTGTCAAACCTACGAAATCTGCTCCGAGGCAGTCAAGAAATATCTTGCGCGAAAAGAAACTTAATGCAAGTGTCAAGAAATAGAATACAAGGTTGACACGGGCATTGAGCAACGTCTTTTTTACACGTGACTCTGTGGTGGTTTTATTTTCCATGACGTATGTAATTGGAAATCAAAATATAGTTTTGACAATTTGTCGGAGGAAACACGACTGCCGAAATAAAATGGAATTTACGGCATTGTCGTCAAGTTTAATTTATGGTTTGTCGAGTATCGCGATCTTGAACCGGTTGTCTGATTCGTCTTTTGTTACCATAAATCGGCTTTGAACACCTGTTCGTGGCCGGTTTGTGGTAATTTTTGTTTGCACAGGACGGCTTCTAAAACGGCAAGACCGTGCGTGTCACTGCCAGCCAAGTCATAGAAGCCGTTCTTCAACAGCCATTCGGCTTTCTTTTTGACTCCGTTCCATAGCCGCCAACAATGCTGGACAAATTGAGTTGGAACATCACGTTCATCTCCTTCAATTGCCGGTAATTGAAGGAGATGAACGTGATGTTCCAGCATCCATATACACATATCGTTCCGGATGTGCCAGGACGGGACATAGCCTTTTGACTTGATGCGGAGCAGGATGTTGTTCAACCCCATCGGGGGTTAAAATAAGAGGTTTCCACCAACAGATGTTTCCCTTCATTTCCCAAAGGAAGCAGGTCGTTCTTAGCGAGCCGCTCTTCAAACAGGTTGTCGAGCATGTTTTCCGCAGCAAGATGAAGTATATATTCCCTTGATAGGCGGCATTCAGTTCCATAAACCGTTCTTTCAAATCCTCCGTACGGTTCGGTATGTCTTCCATGATGTGGGGCGTGAGCCAAACCTCGCTGATACCCAACTCCTCATAAAGGGAGAGAACTTGCAGGGATTCCTGCATCGTCTGCACACCGTCATCCACATCGGGAAGCAGGCA
>ERZ791618.783-NODE-783-length-13459-cov-1.861012_pt1 | contig 13459 bp, 12 predicted proteins | sample MGYA00510059_ERZ791618 | MGnify/ENA primary metagenome ERZ791618 (study PRJEB30046, sample SAMN00715159) | human gut metagenome | study: EMG produced TPA metagenomics assembly of the A metagenome-wide association study of gut microbiota in type 2...
CGAAGAAAAGGGGCGAAGGGGGTGTTAGAAAAAAAAAAAAAAAAAAATAAACCCGCCGTCAGCGCAGCCGAAGCGAAGGCAAAGGAGCAGCTGATCGCGGCAGAAGCCGATGCGAAGCAGAAGCTTGTTGCATCCAAGGCAGAAGCCGATTCCGTCCGTTCACTTGCCGAGGCGCAGGCAGAAGCAAACCGCAAGCTGGCGCAAAGCGTTACAGATATCCTGATCGAGTATGAGAAGATCAAAAAGTGGGATGGCCGCCTGCCGACTGTTTCGGGCAGTGGTGCGCTTGTTTGCGTGGATGGGATTGCCGGTGAGTGACGCACAGGCGGAAAGCAAATCCGCACTTTTGCAGCTTCGCACATTCTGCCGCAGCCTTGGTACGACGTCCGCGAAGTGCAGGACTGCGCCAGCTTTACGGCAATGCTCTGGGAGGACGCAGACAGCATGAGCGAAAATGCTGCCGCTGAGATCCAGAGAAAAATCAAACGAAAGACCGCAGAATATCCGGGATTCGTGTGCTACTGCTTCGACGCATTCAGCACACTGATCTACCGGTTATAACACATGGAGGGGCGCAGCAGAACCGCTGCGCCCATTTTCTATCAAGAAAGGAGTTTTTATCATGGGCGTATTTTCAGAGCTTGATCTGGAAAACCAGCAGACAGAATTGGACGGACACAATTCCAAAGCGGCCGAAGTGCAGACCTTGCAGGCAAAGCTGATCCAGCAGCACGAGCAGAAAAAAGCTGCCGCCGCTTCGGAAGCGCCGAGCAAGGAGCCTGCGGCGAAGCCGGTTGCCAAAACGGAAGCAGAGCAGGAAGATCCTGCGGCAGCAGAAACAGAACGGCGCCGCCAGCATGAGGAAGCAGAAGCCAAACGGAAAGCAGAATGGGAGCGGCAGCAGGAGGAAAAACGTGCCGCAGAAACGGCAGCGCTTGCAAAAATTGAGCAGATGAGCGAGACGGAGCTGGTCAAAGCGTCGATGGAGCGCATGAAAAAAGAAACCGAGCGGCTGACGCGGCGGAACCTCAAGGAATGCGTTTCCGAGTATGTGCAGACGCTCTGTCTCAGCGATCCGGCGTTCGCGCGGATGGTCATGCACCCGCGCAAGAGTATGGCACATTGTCTGCAATTCATCAACCGGAAAGCGCGGGAATATCTGCTTGCGGAAATGAAGGATAACGGCATGGAGGCGCAGCCAAACGGCATTTACGGCGGCGATGTGCCGGAGGATACCTGTTATGACTGGGCAGAGGAATATTTCCGGGATGCAAACGCCGAAGAGGATGAGATCAAGGAGGAACCGTTTGTTCCAAAACCGTATCCGGGTGCGCCAGTCAAATCCAAGCGTCAGCCCAAAAAGGAGAAGACAAAAGCTGAGACAAAGACTGCAAAACCGGAGCAGGTCATTCAAATGCCGCAGCCGGAGAAATCGCCCGATGAAAAACAGTTTTCTATGTTTGATCTGATGGGAGGTATGGCCGGATGATCGCTTATAAAGGAATGTGCCCAGGTATGGTCTGCCTTGGCTATCAGCTAAAGATGGGCTTGAATGTAACGGAACAGGCAAATTGTCAGGCGAATGGGTTTCATTGCGCGGCAAACCCGATGGACTGCCTGCGCTATTATGGGGATTTTCAGAACTCGGAATACTATCTGGTTCGTCCGTGCGGCGATCTGGATGAGGATGCGGTAGATTCCAGAATCTCCTGCACGCAGCTCTGGGTGCTCCGAAAGCTGGAGCCACAGGAGTTTTTTCTGCATGCGCTTGCGTATATGGCAGACCATCCGCAGATGCCGGATGGCTGTGATGTCAAAAGAGAACGTGCGCAGGCATGGAATGGCTACGCCGTCGTGCGCGGCAAGCACCCGCGCGCAAAGGGCAAGCTCGGAGATATTCTGGCATTTGCCAGAGAAGCTGTGAACGGACCGAAGATCGAGCATCTTTCGCTGTGCGTGATCGACGGCAAGGAGCGTCTGCCGGATACCTGGTATGATGACAATTTTGAAGAATGTGAGGCGGTATAAACGAATGAAGCGAAAAGAATTAGAAAAATTGCCTGTTCTGCGGGCAACGACCGCGATGCTCGAACAGGCGGAAAACGAGCCGATGATAGAGAGCGGATATTTCCGAAAAGAACTGCGCTATGAACACGAGTGCTACGCCAGATGCAAGCGGTTTGACCGGATTCTGAAGGTCGCGATCTATCTGACAAGAAATCTGGCTGCCGGCGGCAGAAAACCGGTCTATGAGCTGTTTCTTGACTATGATGCGCAGGATTTTCTGACATACAGCTTTATGGAAAAGAAGTGGCGTACCGCGATGCTCCGCAATTTACCGCGGCAGGGATTTGGCATCTATGACGCGCAGATCTCATCCCGTGATTCTGCTGTGATCGGTCAATATCTGCATTCCAAATGGGAGGCGATCGGGTCGATCCGGGAGTTTCAGGAAGGGATTCGGGAAAAGCAGCTTCTGGCCCGGCACAAGAAAGAAACCGATCCGTGGGATGCAGCAATGGCGCTTGTGCCTCCGCTTCCAAAGGACTGGGACAGATGGGTCAGTAAGGTCGGCGTTGAGCAGAATTATATGTTCTATCAATACCGGCGCGGCGGTGCCAAAACCGGCTATTGCAGCTACTGTGACCGCGAGGTTCCGATTCGGAAGCCGAAGCACAATGCGGTTGCCAGATGCCTCAGATGCAGAAGAACGGTGCAGTTCAAATCCTTCGGCAAGATGGGCCGGCTGCGCACAGGGCGAAATATCCTGTATCTGATGCAGCCCTATCCCGGCGGCTTTGTGGTCAGAGAGTTCTGGGCGGAGCGTTCTTACAGTAAGGAAACATACCGAAATGTCAAGGTGTTTTACCACGAACTCCGCCGCGCGATCTTTGACGCGGACGCAAAACCGGTGCAGGCATTTTACTGGGGTGTTTATAAGCAGCGCACATCGCGTTGGATCAAAGGCTGCAACTGCAGTGTGGGATACTATCGGGATGAAAGCGGACGCGTGTATGGGAAAACGATCCCGTACCTTGTCAAAACCTGCTTGCAGCGGACTGGTCTTCCGGAATTGATTCATGCAAACATGAAGACAGACCCAGAAAAATATCTTGTCGTACTGAAACAAATGCCGAATTTGGAGCAGTTGACAAAAGCCGGTCTATTCCGGCTTGCGGCGGAATGCACACAGGATTACTACGGCATGGATCGGTTTTTTCAGAGAGCACCTGCACAAAACGGCCTTGCGCCCAGACTTGGCCTGAACCGACTGCAGTTTGTGCGCCTGCGGAAGAATCAGGGCGGGCGTGCATTTCTGGAATGGCTGCAATTTGAAAAGCAGACAGGAAAGCCGATCTCAGATTTTGCGATCCAGTGGATGTGCAAAGAGCATATTGACCCGCAGCAGCTGCAATTTATTGCAGACCGGATGCACTATGGGCAGATCCAGCATTACCTGAACAGGCAGATGCGGGAACTGAATTTGAGCAGTGGACGTGTGATTGAACTGTGGCGGGACTACCTTTCCATGGCGTCCCGTTTCGGTTATGACACAAACGATCCTATCATCTATCGTGTACGCAGGCTGCAGCAGCGGCATGACGAATTAGCCGTCCGAGGAGAGGAAATGCAGTTGACACTTCGCGCCGAAGATATCCTCCAGACATATCCGCATATAGAGCAGAATCTGCAGGCGATTCGGGAAAAGTTTTCGTTTGCGGATGAGCAATTCCAGCTTCAGGTGCCAAATTCACTTGAAGATATTCTCAAAGAAAGTCAAACGCTCTTCATTTGCATCGCAAACAGCGATACCTACTGGGAGCGGATCGAGCGCAAAGAGAGCTATTTGCTGTTTGTGAGAAAGGCATCTGCACCGGATACGTCCTACTATACGGTAGAAGCAGAACCGAATGGCACAGTGCGGCAGGTCCGCACCCAGTATAATCGCCAGAATGACGATATTGGCGAGGTGCGCGCATTCCTGAAGATCTGGCAGAAGCAGCTTGCCAAGCGGCTGACGCAGAAAGACAAGCAGCTTGCGGCAGACAGCCATGAACTGCGCATCAAAGAACTGGTGCAGCTGCGAAATGATCAGGTCACGATTCACACGGGCGACCTTGCAGGTCGGCTGCTTGTGGATGTGCTGACAGAAGATCTGATGGAAGCGGCATAACAAAAACGGAGTGGGAGCGCAGCGGCGCTTCCACTCCCATAGAAAGGACTGAAAACATGGATCATATCACAGAAGCGTTTTACAACGTCATGTACCAATACAGGTTGGCCTTTACGCCGGACGGCGTGCAGGCAACCCTCGACCTGTGGCGGCAGCGAAAACGCCACTTTTGGAGCTGCTGCGCCGCCACCCGAACTGGCGGGAGCAGGAGCTTGCGGTCGTGTTCGATCTATCCGAGCAGCGGCAGCTTGACCGGGCCTGCGTGGACGAAACAAAATTTGAAATGTTGACGCTCGCGGAGGAAGCGGGATTGACCGGCGAACGGCTGGAAGAATTTCGGGATGCGCTCGACGCTGCGACAGCGGATTATGCGACCGTTCCGGATGAATCCCGGCTGCCGGTGATCCGGAACCGCGGACATATCAAGTGCGACGCTGGCATGAAGGCAAGCCGCATCATCAACCGGCTGTGCGCAAAATTCGGCATCGACCAATATGAAACAGAGCGGGAGCTTGGACACGGGGATACGCTCCATACCGCACGGGTCAAGCCCTACAACGCGGTTTTCGCGCGGCTGGCTGACGCGCTCAATCCGGTGCGGATCAGCAAGACCGGCGTATTGTCCGTCCATCCGTGCGACTTTCTGGAGATGTCAGCGAAGAAAAACGCATGGCATTCCTGTCACTGTTTAGCAGACGGCGGATGGCGGGCCGGCTGTCAGTCTTATATGGGCGACGGTGTGAGCATGGTGTTCTTCACGGTGGACGACGGTGTCAAAGAGCAGTTCTACCGCGCACCGAGACTGACGCGGCAAGTCTTCTGCTATCGGGACGGTGTGCTGCTGCAATCAAGACTATATCCGCAGAACGACGATGATGTACGGAAGCTGTATCGAAGCATCGTGCAGGGTGTCATTGCAAGATGCCTTGGCCTGCCGAACCTCTGGAAAACGAATACGACCCTTACGGAAATCCGACCTTACTGGACGACCGCGCAGGGCAGCCTGCATTATACGGACTATGAGAATGGCTACGCCGCGCTGTCGCTGATGAAGGGCTATGGAGATTATGGGCATCTGGATATTGGAAGGGCATCGCGCTGCGGCGGGTGGGGGCGGACCCCCCGGGGGCGACCCACGGGCGCTGCAATTCGACACGATGCGGGGAATGCGAAGAACTGTGCGTCTGCAAGGAGTGCGGGAATCTGGTTCCAAAGGACAGCGGACATTACATAGACGGCGACGGATTTTATTGTGCCGACTGTGCGCAGCCCTGTTCCTACTGTAGAGAGCCGGTACAAAAAAGTGAGTTAAGAGCAGCCATGAACAGACGGGGACGCGCAGTTTTTCTTTGCCAATCCTGCGCAGAGCGGGAGCTGGAAAGCTGCAGTGCCTGCACAGCAAATTATCATTGCGCAGATCTGCGCGCAGTTATGTTTTGCAATAGAAGCCGATACGCCAGAATAAGATTGGAGGAGCAAAATGCGTAAATTATACGAGCGGTGTTTGAGCCAGACACAATTTTCTGTGCTCAATTTTGAGCAGATCTTTCAGCTTTCGCAGAAGCGTCTCAAGCGGGAACTGAAGGCGGAACTGATTGCAAGCGGATATACCGTGCAAAAACAGAAGGGCTTTTTATATGCAGCGGGTACGCTCCCTGTCCTGCTGGTCGCGCATCTGGACACCGTTCACTATGACCCGCCGGAAACGATCTGCTATTCTACGGACGGAACTATCATGATGTCGCCGCAGGGAATTGGCGGTGACGACCGGGCTGGCGTTTACATGATCCTGCGACTCGTTCAGGACCTTCATTGTCATGTCCTGTTTTGTGAGGCTGAGGAAACCGGCGGCCACGGTGCAAAGGCTTTTGTGCAGTCAGGAATTGTTCCGAAGGTCAATTATATCGTAGAATTTGACCGTATGGGCAGCAATGACGCAGTGTATTATAATTGCAAAAATGAACAGTTTGAGCAGCATATCTGCAGCTTCGGCTTTCAGACGGCGTTCGGGAGCTTCAGTGACATTTCCATTCTGGCCCCGAAGCTTGATCTTGCGGCCGTGAACCTCAGCACCGGCTATTATAACGCGCACCGGGTAAATGAATTTGTGCGTCTGGATGAAGTAGAGAAACTGATCGGCCGTGTAAAAACTCTGCTGCAGGCAGAAACGGGCCGCTTTTCCTATTCCGACAGACCGTTGCCATGCACTGCACAAATGGAGTGGTCGGCCCCACAGCGGAAAAGGCTGCAGGCCCTGTCTAACGAACATATTGTAGAGGTCAACCATCAGGCAATCGCCGACGGCCGCGGATATTATATGGACGAAAGCGGCAGGATTTATCTCTATCTCGATGAATGCGACCGCATGGTACATATCCGAGACGCGGAAGCAGTCTACTCGGACGGGGCTGACGCGATATATCAGGTGGGTCTGGCGAAAGAATACATGACCATAGAAATGGAAGAAGCCATGCGTCTGCTGGAGCAGGAACGCGCGGCAGGATAATATGCCGCCCACCCTGCAAACAGGCATCCGTCTGCTTGCAGGGTGGACATACTTCTGATATAATAGTGAAAAATGCGGCAAGGGAGGCAGAACGATGATAAACGGATGGATCATGAGCGGTGATACTGTGGTTGCGGCCTTTCAAGGCAGAGTTGTAACGCCGATTCTGCCGGAGCACTGCCCGCTTTGCTTTCAAAAAGGTGGTGATCTTGAAGCATGGCTGGAATCAAGAGCCATTGACCGGCACCGCACAAACAGCAGGATACTGAAACGGATCCTTCGTCTTGGCGATACATCCGATCTGAACACGGCGCTCCATGTGCATGGCGCAACGATCACGGACAATTACTGGGTCAAGACGGAGAATGAAGCCAATCTTACATGGGCGGACATCGGCTTCCGCGAAAACTATTTTGCCGACCTTGCGCTCAGCGGCCGGTTCAGCAGCATCGCGAAGAATTACACGCCCGAAGAGCTGCGCACGGCGACGCCGGAGCTGACGAACATCGGCAGCTACGAAAAATGCTGGCGGCAGCAGGGCGGCCATTGGGTCATGGTGAAGAGCGGAACGCCGGAAGAACATTTTTCCGAGATTTTCACGGCGGCGCTCGGCAAGTACCTTGGCTTTGACATGGCGGAGTATGCGCTGGACGGCGCATATGTCGTTTCAAAGGATTTCACGGAGGGCCGGCTGAATTTTGAGCCGATGGCAAATTTGGTGCAGGACAACGAGGACTATGACTACAACTATGATGTCCTGCAAAATCTAAATCCGTCGCTTCTGAAACCCTATCTGGATATCCTGTTTATGGACGCGCTGGTGTTCAACGTTGACCGCCATACGCAGAACTACGGTCTGCTCCGCTCCCGCGAAACGGGCGAAATTCTCTCGATGGCACCGAATTTTGACAACAACATGGCGCTGATCTCCAGAGGCTACGCAAGCGACCTGAGCAGAATTGCAAATCCACTCATCGGGCAGTTTCAGGAACTGCTGCGAGAGAAGAATATCCAGTATCCCGTTCAAAAGCTGACAAAAGAAACTTTAGAGGTTATCGTGAACGAAACCATGCCGGATGTGGAAATTCACAGAGATTACGTTGTCCAGTTTGTCTGGCAGAATTATGAGCGTCTGTGCGCAATGTAAGCAGGAACCGAATCGGCAGTACACTTCAACGTGTGCTGCCGGTTTTTTGCGCTTTTTTTGTTGACCCTGCCGTACTCCATACGTATAAGAGAAGTATAGGAGGTAAAATACAATGCTAATTTCTATCGATCATGGGAACAAACAGGTAAAAACGATCCATCATGCGCCGTTCACGTCCGGGCTGGTATGCAGCGAGGTACGGCCATTTGGCGGTGAAACGCTGACCTATCAGGGACGGTATTATACGCTCACCGACCAGCGGATTCCATATCGCCGCGACAAGACGGAAGACGAACGCTTCTTCGTACTGACGCTTTTTGCGATTGCGTATGAACTGGAAGCTGCGTCTTTCTACGGAGCGGGCCCGGTGCGTGTGCAGCTTGCGGTCGGCCTGCCGCCGGCACATTACGGTGCGCAGCAGAAACGGTTTGCGGAATATTTTCTGAATCGAGGCACGGTCAGCTTCACGCTGCATGACAGGCAGTACGAGATTCTGATCGACGAGGTCAGCTGCTATCCGCAGTCGTATGCCGCGGCCATTACCGTATTCCAGACGCTGCAAAACAGCCCCAGAGCGCTTATCATTGATATTGGAGGCTTCACAGCGGACTATTTGCTGCTCCGGAACGGAGAGGGCGACCTGAGCGTCTGCGATTCGCTGGAGAACGGCGTGATCCTGCTCTACAACCGAATCAAATCGCGTGTCGCTGCCGAACAGGATTTGCTGCTGGTGAGACGGAGATCGACGCGATCCTGCTCGGCAGGGACAGCGGACAGTCTGATGCAGTATCGCAGATCGTGCGGCAGCAGGCACAGGAATTTGTCAGTGACCTGCTCAGTTCACTGCGGGAGCGGATGCTGGAATTGAAAAGCGGGAAGGTAATCTTCACTGGCGGTGGGGCCGTTCTGCTCCGGCAGCAAATCGAAGCATCGGCCAAGGTGCGCGAGCCTGTTTTCATTGAGGACATTGCCGCAAACGTGAAAGGCTATCAGCTGCTCTATCAGGCGGAACGGATCGGTAGACACAATGGATATTAAAAAAGACCCCGGAAAATTCACGATCCGCTTCTGTATGTCCGACCCAAGGCAAAAGCGGGCCGTCGAGGAATTGAACGCCCAAGGACGCCTGAAAGCACAGTTTCTGACAAACGCTATTCTGCATTACGTTGGAATCGAAAACAACGGCGGCGCACCCTCGCGGGCCGAGCTTGAAACGATCGTCCGTTCCATACTGGAAAATATTCCACGGTCAAGCCAGGCGGTTGGAGCGCCAGCAGAAAGCAAGGTGCGCTCCAATGCGACACCGGACACATTCTTAACAGAAGAAAACCTCAATACGATTGCAGGCACGCTGAAAGCATTCCGCAGATAGGCAGTTACAGGCCCCGCAGAAGATTTTGCATGATCTTCTGCGGGGCTTTTTATGGACGGAAAGCCCCAGCAAATGAATGGGTGTTCTGAAACCTATGAAGATGGATTGTGCTTGTCAGTATAAAAAATTTGATGCGGCATGAATTTATAAAGGTATATCTGCCTCTATACATTTCTGTATCATTTCAAAAGTGCCAGTTAAAATATAAGTAGCATTTTTTAGAAGCTGAGGTAGGCGTATGTCCGTATCGTACAAAGTAATTGGCCGGCATATTCAAGAAGCGAGAAAACGAATGAAATTGACACAACGGGAAATCGCAGAAAAACTGAATATGTCTGATACGTATTACGGAAAGATCGAGCGCGGTGAATGCCGCACAAATCTGGAACGTTTGGCTCAGATCAGTGTGCTGCTGAATGTCCCGTTGGAGGATTTGATCAGCGGCTGCATGGAGAATGCTGTGCCGAGCAATGCGGACAATCCACAAAAGCTCAGTCTTGCCAGTCAGTTTTCAGAAATTGCTTACGGCTGCTCGGAGAAAAGCCGCAACCTTATGCTGCGTGTATGCAGAGACATTGCGCAGGCTGACAGAGAATAAAATACTGATTCCCCATTGCCCGTTCATTTGAGCGGGCATTTGCTTTTCACAGCGGTGCGGTCAACGATGGAAAAGCGATCATATCCAGCAAAGTCCGGAGGCGTAAACACAGACCGTGAGCAATGATCCCGCAAATACCAGCTTCTCCGTATATATCCGCTGTTATAGCATCTATGACTCTCAGGCTCCGCCGCATCGAATCTTTCCACGGTGCAGAAATCCCCCGTATCCGTCTGTTTTGTCCGAACAACAGAACAGATCAATACGGAGGATGCTATGCAATATAGAAACAGCGGAGCAAGCGAAGAACATGTGATTCAGAACCAGTTTACCGCATATTTGCTGGTGGCGCTGCGGCGAAGAAAGAGCGCGTTTCTTTCCCGCCGCGATAGCCACCAGCAGCATGAACAGCCTATAAAATCAAGCGACAATGTGTTTGCGTCCACTTATGACATGGAAGACGCAGTATGCAGGGCGCTTGATCTGCAGACCGAATATGCCGCACTGATACGACTTCTGGAAAAGCTTCAGGAGCGCGACAGACTGATATTTCTTTCCAGAGCGTTGGAAGAACGCTCATTTGCAGAGTTGGCCGACGAATTTCATATAGGCTATAAAGGAGTAGCCGCGATTTATTACCGCACGATCCAGCGAATCAAAAAAGAAATGGAGGAACGATAATGAATTTCCTGGAACTGCTGATCTGTGCCAAAGCCGGAGACAACGAAGCTGCTGAACGCATCCTGACGATGTATCAGCCTATTTTGGTGAAGGAATCTGTCCTTGATGGAGCGCTCGACGAAGACCTATATCAGGAACTTTGTCTGCAGCTGTTTCTTTGCATTCGGAAATTCCGTATTTAATCATGTCTAAACAGGAAGGATGCCTCTTTTTTGGCATCCTTCTTTTCATATAACAGATACGCAAATAGAATCCACCCAGCCATAACACCTGGCGGTAATATGTGAATGGTGGATAAATGCTCCGAAAACTTTTCCCAAAGTGTAGCACTCAGGGATTATCGGTTGACTTTCTCCGTAATTTCAGTGGCCTTCGGCGCACTGACCAGAATGCTTGACGGCGAATAAACTTTACGAACAAATATCCAGAAGTGCGATTTTTTGAATTGCACGCCGCTTGGATTCCAAAGATGGATGCACATACAACTTTAGAGTGGTGCGAACGTCCGCATGGCCCAACAGCTCACTCAGGCTCTTGACATCCATGCCTGTCTCGATGCAGCGTGTTGCGAACGTGTGCCGCAGCACATGAAAATTTCGGTACCGGATATTGCACCGCTTCAGGAAACCGCTGAAATAGTAGCGAAGCGTACGCGGTTCCATCGGCTTATCCGCTCGGCCAGTCAGAACATACGCATTTTCAGGCAATCCCCGGACTGCCGTTTTGAGGTAAGAAAGCAGGTCCGATGGGAGCGGGATCACGCGCTCCGAAGCGTCGCTTTTCGGCGTTTGCACCAGCAGTTCCGTTTTCTTGCTCGCCTGAACTCGCTGCACGGCGCGTGAAATGTCTATCGTACCGGCTAAAAAGTCGATATCAGATACCTTCAGCGCACAGATCTCGCCGATCCGCATCCCGGCGCACAAGGCCAGCAGAATGCCGGCGTTCTTTTGATTGGACACATCTTGAATCTCCCTTGCCATCAACTGCACCTCCTGATCTGAAAAGACGCGCACACGCTTTTGTTTGCATGACGGCAGCGGCATATTCAGCGCATCCGTGTAAATGTGGAACTCTTTCTGCGCAAAGCGGAGCGCACTTTTAAGCAGTACAGCCAGATCTCGTACACTCTTTTCAGAGAGCGGGCCGCCGGTGCGCAGATTTCCACACTTCCGTTTCTCAGCTAGATACCCAGAAAGTTCTTTCGCCGTCAAACCTGCGACACGTCGCTTGCCGAGCTTTGGAAGAATGTGAAGGTCAATGACGGTTTTATAGCGGGCATACGTGGACGGCTTCACATCCGCATGACTTAGAAACGATTCAAAAAGCTGATTTACTGTCAAAACGGATGCCCCGGTGCTGCGCGGCGCAGACTCCGGCGCACATGCCAGAAGCCGTTCGCGGATCTTATTCCGAACGTCTGAGCAGCTCCGCCCGTAAACGGATACATATTGCGCGCGCCCATCCGGCTTCCTGCCGCAGATATAACGGCCCTCCCAGCGTCCATCCCGACGCTCATAGATGTTCTCGCCTGTGTTTGACAAGAGAATCCTCCTCCCCAATAAAATGCTGTTACCAGAATGCTGACGGCGAATCGACTTTTTTGCAAACTACGAAACCAGTAAATTCCCCCAAATTGACGAACGATCATTTGTCAATCCAATAATTTTTTATCGTCTTACTTGAAAATGAGCGGGAATCAGATTGACAATTTTCTGCCATGTTGTATAATATGAGTGAAATAAGGCGAAAGTCATGGAACTCGTCTGGTTTCAAAGTGCTATACTTTGGGAAATGCGAATGCCGTGTTTTCTATTTTAGTAGGGCACGGTGAGCAAAGTGTAATACTGCTCAATTTTACAATTTCATATCGTTGGTTTTTGTTTGCTGAGGATGTGTAATCACAGGTCGCGGCCATGTTTGGACTGAGCTTGTGATGAAAGAGGAAGGCTGTGCGCATTGGGAGTGTGCACGGCTGCTCGCCCGGAGCCGTAAGGATGAGCAAGATTCCAAAGTGATCTGAGGGAAAGCGTAAGACAGCGCTTGTTCGCAGGTCATGTGGCCGAAAGGCCGCCATTGTGGGGTTTCCCATGAGAAGGTAGGAATCAGAGCGCGGATGCGATCTGCATCCATAGTCCGAGTCGGAAGAATTGCTATTCTCGCTGCATGGGATTCTGTCTGTTTTATGATCCCGCGATGTGCAGGAGGTAAACAAAAACGTATGGTAAGCGGCACGATGATCTGCTTATCGTACTTGGAACGGGCGTCAATTTGTTTCTCCATTACGGAACAAATGGCGCTTTTTTGTGTCATATCCAGATTATCCCACCATAGGGATGGTATGCGAAAAAGTACGATAGGAGGAGCATCATGCACGACGAACAGCAACGCCAGCCGGACGCTCGCACCCAGCAGGTTCTGGGCCGCGTCAGGCACATCATCAACAAAAAGAACACCCAGTTTATTCTCGACCACCAGCACGACAGCCTTGCGGCGCTGTCATTGTACCTGCGGGACTGCATGGAGGATATCGGCCATCCGCCCGCGCGGGTGGAAGTCATCGGCGGAGATTTCCTTGAATACCGTTCGGCTCGTGGCAAAAGGCGCTGCGCAGCATCTATGACGGCAAAGCATCCGAGTTTTTGAAAAATCCCCCGGCGTTCGCGAACCGGAAGATCGTGCGTGACCTCTGCGCGGCAGCGGGGGTGCGGCTATGAAGGACAAGCCGTTTTATTATCAGGATAACCGGGCGCTGCACGAACGGAAAATGAACGAGGCTGCGCGGTTGGAGATATCCCGCCGGAACATTGAATTCATACTGGAGCACCAGAAGGATTCGGCGGCAGAGCTTGCCAACTACCTGCGGCGATGTCAGGCAGAGCTGGGGCACGTCCCGGCGCAGTCGGAAGTCATCGGCGGCGATCTGCTGGCCCTTCGCTTCGGCTCCCGGGGCCACGCGCCGGCGTACAACGGCTTTCCCGGTG